>Ga0335398_10004780_pt1 | contig 18474 bp, 23 predicted proteins | sample BON03_FD_205742 | JGI IMG/M metagenome (GOLD analysis project Ga0335398, IMG submission 205742) | Freshwater microbial communities from Lake Bonney liftoff mats and glacier meltwater in Antarctica - BON-03 (spades assembly) (version 2) | ecosystem: Environmental > Aquatic > Freshwater > Ice >... | reverse complement strand
CAGCGCCGCCGTGCTCGGCGAGTTGGATGTCGTGGATCGCGCCGACCCGCCGCCGGTCGAGCCAGGCGGGGTCGGCCATCTATTTCGCCAGTTCGCGGAGCACGGCACGGCGCTGCTTCATGATCCGGCGGGCTTCTTCCATGTCGGCCTCGAACTCGGGGTCGTTGGGGGTGAGGCGGACGCCTTCAGGGGTCTCGACCACGTAGAGCGTGTCGCCTTTGGCGAGGCCGAGTCGGGTCAGCATCTCCTTGGGGAGGATGACGCCGACGGAGTTGCCGACGGACATGAGTTTGAGGGCGGACATGGCGGGGCTCCGTTAGTACGGATGTTATACCTTCAATAGGTGGGCGGCGGCAATGGTGGTGGGGGGATGTTTGGAGTTCGCGTTGACGCCGGTGGTGCCAGGCCGGTGGGAGACAATTGTCAGGTAGGGGAGCACTGGGCTTGGGTGTGCTCGTTTGCGTCGTGCAATTCGTGGTATGACGTAATACATTATGCCCATTGTCGCGGAGGCTTGCGGTGCAGAATGTCGAGCGGTTGAGCATCACCTTGCCGATGGAGATGGCGCGGATCATCCGCAGCAAGGTGGAGTCGGGGTTGTATGCCTCCAACAGCGAAGTTGTGCGGGAAGCGATGCGGAATTGGCTGGAGGCTGAGGCGCGGCGGGGTGAGCGGCTTGACGTCATTCGGGCCAGGATCGCGGCGGCGGATGCGGACCCTCGGGCATCGTTGAGTGACGATGATGTGGCGGCGCATTTCGAGCGTCGGGGGCGCTAGGGCGGGTTGGGTTAGGGGGTGTGCGCCGACTGGTATGGCAGGTGCTCGCCGTCGAAGACCTTGAGGGTATTCACGATTTCATCGCGGCGGACAATCGGGAGCGGGCGGCGGTGCTGTGGGAGCATCCCGAACCGGGGCAGGCGCGGGAGGAATTGGGCGAGGGTATCCGGTTCATGCCGGTGCTGAAGCGGGTCGTCGTCGCCTATCGGGTGGTGGGGAATGCGATCGTTGTCGTTCGCGTTTTCTATGGTGGGCGGGATTATCGGGCGCTGTTGGGTGGGTGAGGGGCGCGGCCGCGTTGTTCGTCGTGGATGGCCAGCACGAGGTCGCGGCCGAGCCAGACGGTCATTTCGCCAGTTCGCGCAGGACGTTGTGCCACTTCTTCATGAGGCCGCGAGCGACTTCCATCTGCGCCTCGAACTCGGGGTCGGCGGCGGTGAGGCGGATGCCGTCCTCGGTTTCGATGGCGTAGAGGGTGTTGCCCTTGGTGACGCCGAGTTTGGTTAGCAAGTCCTTGGGGAGGATGACGCCGACCGAGTTGCCGATCTGGGTGAGCTTGAGGGCGGACATGGCGGGGCTCCGTTGATACGAAAGTTATAACATTAATTTGGCTTTGCACAAGACAAGTTAGAGATCTCTATGTGCTATGCGGTGCAAACGGCTTGGGACCGGCCAGCGTCGCTGTTGCATATAAGCCTAGCCTGCTGCACGCTTAGGTTTCACGGCCCTATCTACGCAATCGGAGAGTGCAATGAGTCCAAAAATTGTGACAATATTCAATAATAAGGGAGGTGTCGGAAAAACTACGCTTACTTACCATCTAGCGCATGCTCTAGGTGAGTTGGGTAAAAAGGTGCTTCTTTTGGACCTTGATCCTCAATGTAATCTTACAATATTTTCAATAGATATGGAAAAAATTCACGATATTTGGGCCTATGAAGATGAATTCATTGACGATTTCGCCAGTGCACGAAATAGAATTGACGAACAGGAATTTTCGTTTGCGTTAGCCAGTCCGAGATCGATACACTTTCTGCTCAAACCAACTGAGGACGGGACGGCTGAGCTGGATTCACTCCCACCACCGTTGAAATTGGCAAAAAATGTACATTTGATACCTGGCCGACTGACTCTTCATCGATATGAAGCAAAAGTTGGCGAACGTTGGAGTGGTATATACCAAGGTGATCCACTCGCTATACGGACTGCAACTCGCGTCCGGGCCCTAGCATTTGAATATGCAAAAAAATGTGGCTACGAAATAGTGATATTTGACACTTCTCCTAGTCTTGGAGCGCTAAACCGCAACCTCCTTTCCCTGGCAGATGGCTTTTTGATTCCTTGTGCGCCCGATTTATTTTCGGTCTACGGAATTAGGAATATTGGTAGCGCCCTTGTAGAGTGGAGGCGGCAATTCGATAGCATTTTCCATTTTTTGTCAGATGCGAAGCGTATCCAATTCCCCGAGCATTTTGTCAAATTTATTGGATACACGATATACAATGCAAAGAAATATTCTGGGGGAGGAAATGATCTCGACCTCGCCCAAGCTCATTATAATTATGCTAAACAAATTCCAAAAACGATCAAAAAATACATTGATAAAAATAATTTCATCGACTTCAATGACCTGCTTGCAGAGTCTATTGGGAAAAATTCCGTAATACACACACATAATACACTTCCCAGTATGTCGCAGCAATATCACATGCCAATGTGGGCGTTACCCGATGCGACGAACGGAATTGATCCGAAAGATCGCAGTAGTATTGGTGGAAATCAGGGAGTCTACAGAGACACAAGGGGCGCCTATCACAAGTTCGCTAGTGATTTTCTCGCGAGGCTCGAAAAGGTATGACTCCCACAGCGGATCACCTCGACTCTGATCCCCTCATCGCACTTTATTTGGAGAGGAAGCACGACCTAAATATCTTTATGGAAGGTGTCGGGTCATACATCGGGACGCATCCTAAGCTCAATGTTCCTGGACGAGAAATCGTTCACTCCTTCAAGAGTAGATTGAAAGATGAAAATCATCTTGGAGAAAAGATTAAGCGTAAGCGAATTGATGGTCGTCATATAGATGAGAATAATTTGTTTCAACAGATTACCGACCTAGCAGGCGTTAGAATATTGCATTTGTGTCAAGAAATGTTTGAAGAAATAGACGCAATAATAAGACAAAAAGTGAATTCTGGAGATTGGTGGCTCCACGAGAAACCAAAGGCCTTCACGTGGGATCCGGAAGCTTCGCTCTACTTCAAGAACTTTGATTTGGAGGTCGAGGAAAAGCCGACTTTCTATACAAGTGTGCATTATATAGTTCGTCCGAGATCAGACTCGCCGTTGTGTTGTGAAATTCAAGTTCGAACTTTATTCGAAGAAATCTGGGGCGAAGTCGACCATAGAATAAATTATCCCGAGAAATCTGGCGATGTCGCCTGCGTAGAGCAGATAAAAGTGCTATCCAAAATCGTTGGAGCCGGCAGTCGGTTGCTTGATTCTCTTAGGCGTACTCATCGCTTGAGTGAGACAGATCCTCGCCTATAGATCGGATCGCTTGCGTAGTGCAATAGATGTCGATGAGCACGATTTAGAATGAGCAATTGTTAGGGTCTCCAGGGTCGAGGGGTCCAGGGCCCCCGATCCCTTGGCCGGGGTCTTGGGGGCGCCGGCCCCAGCGGGTCCAGGGCGGCGCCCTGGTCTTTGTATGCTACAGGATGAAGCGGCTTAGGTCGCCTTTCTGGGCCAGGGGGGCGACGCGGGTGTTGACGTAGTTGGCGTCGACGGTGGCGGTTTGGCCGGGGCGGTCGCTGGCGGTGAAGCTGATTTCTTCGAGGAGTTTTTCCAGAACGGTGTGCAGGCGGCGGGCGCCGATGTTTTCGATGCGGTCGTTGATGTCGGCGGCGAGGTCGGCCAGGGCGTCGATGGAGTCTTCGGTGAATTCCAGGGTCATGCCTTCGGTGCCGATGAGGGCCTGGTATTGCTTGATCAGGCTGGCTTCGGGTTCGGTGAGGATGCGGCGGAGGTCATCGCGGGTGAGGGGGGACAGTTCGACGCGGATGGGCAGGCGGCCTTGTAGTTCGGGCAGGAGGTCGGCGGGTTTGGCGTGGTGGAAGGCGCCGCTGGCGATGAACAGGATGTGGTCGGTTTTCACCGGGCCGTGTTTGGTGGCGACCGTGGTGCCTTCGATGAGGGGGAGGAGGTCGCGCTGGACGCCTTCGCGGGAGACGTCGCCGCCGCGGATGCCGGCTTCGCTGCTGCGGGCGACTTTGTCGATTTCGTCGAGGAAGACGATGCCGTTGGCTTCGGCGTGGGCGACGGCGTCTTTGGCGAGGCGTTCGTTGTCGAGCAGCTTGTCGGCTTCGTCGCGTTGGAGGGCTTCGCGGGCGGCGGCGACCTTGAGTTTGCGCGGGGTGGCCTTGGCGCCGAACATGCCTTTCATCATCTCGCTGATGTTCATGACCTGGCCGGGGGGCATGCCGGGCATGTCGAACTGGCCGATGGGGCTGGCGCCCTGTTCGACGAGGTTGATCTCGATTTCCTTGTCTTCGAACTCGCCGGCGCGGAGCATGCGGCGGAACTTGGAGCGGGTGTCGGCGCCGGCGTGTTCGCCGGTGAGCGCGGTGATGAGGCGTTCCTCGGCGGCGAGTTCGGCGCGGGCCTGGACGTCTTTTCGGCTGGCGTCGCGCAGCATGGTGATGCTGACCTCGACGAGGTCGCGGACGATGGATTCGACGTCGCGGCCGACATAGCCGACTTCGGTGAACTTGGTGGCTTCGACCTTGAGGAAGGGGGCCTGGGCGAGTTTGGCGAGGCGGCGGGCGATTTCGGTTTTGCCGCAGCCGGTGGGGCCGATCATCAGGATGTTCTTGGGCACGACTTCCTCGCGCAGGCCCTCGGGCAGTTGCTGGCGGCGCCAGCGGTTGCGCATGGCGATGGCGACGGCGCGCTTGGCGTCGTTCTGGCCGACGATGAAGCGATCCAGCTCGGAGACGATTTCGCGGGGGGAGTAGGTTGGGGCGTCCATGGTGCAGTCCTAATGGATGAAAGTTCTTTGGTTCTTTCTTTCAAGAAAGAACGTCTTTTTTTTTGAAAAAAAGAAGCAAAAAACTTTTATCCGTTCAGAGGGTTTCCACGATTACGTTGTGGTTGGTGTAGACGCAGATGTCGGCGGCGATTTTCATGGCGCGGCGGGCGACTTCCTCGGCGGAGAGGTTGGGCACGGTCATGAGGGCGCGGGCGGCGGCGAGGGCGAAGTTGCCGCCGGAGCCGATGGCGATGACGCCGTCCTCGGGTTCGAGGACGTCGCCGTTGCCGGTGAGGGTGAAGCTGCGGCCGGCGTCGGCCACGGTCATCATGGCTTCGAGCCGGCGGAGGTAGCGGTCGGTGCGCCAGTCCTTGGCCAGTTCCACGCAGGCGCGTTCGAGCTGGTTGGGGAAGCGTTCGAGCTTGGCCTCGAGGCGTTCGAGCAGGGTGAAGGCGTCGGCGGTGGCGCCGGCGAAGCCTGCTATCACGGTGCCGGCTCCTCCTGGTCCTGGGGCACCGATGCGGCGGACCTTGCGGGCGTTGCCTTTTACCACGGTGTTGCCGAGGCTGACCTGGCCGTCGCCGGCCATGGTCACGGCGCCATCGCGCCGGACACAGAGGATGGTGGTGCCGTGCCAGCCCACCGGGTCGTGCGGGGTCGGGGAGATACTGTACATGACCGAGGTAGATGGTACAGGCGGCGCGGCACGGCAAGACGCCTGTGCACGCGGCAGGGCTGTTGCCCTCTGGTTGGATGATGGGTGATGGGCGATTGGCGCGGGGGTTTGCGGGGGGCGGGCGTTGGCGCTAAGTCACCGCCATGTCCCGCATTGCCCGTATCACGCGCACCACGTCGGAAACCGATATTGCCCTTTCGCTCGACCTCGACGGGTCGGGCAAGGCGGATGTTGCCACGGGCATCGGGTTTTTCGACCATATGCTGACGGCGTTGGCCCGGCATGCGCTGTTCGACCTGTCGGTGCGGGCCAAGGGCGACCTGCATATCGATTTCCACCACACGGCGGAGGATGTCGGGATCGTGCTGGGTCGGGCGGTGGCGCAGGCTTTGGGGGAGAAGCGCGGCATTCGTCGGTTCGGCCATGCGTTGGTGGCGATGGACGAGGCGTTGGCCGAGGCGGCGATTGATATTTCCGGGCGGCCGTTTCTCGCCTGGTCGGTCAGCTTCACCCGCGACAAGGTGGGCGAGATGGACACGGAGTTGTTCGAGGAGTTTTTCCGGGCGTTCGCGACGAATGCGCTGATTACGCTGCACGTGACGCAGAAGGCGGGCAGCAACGCGCATCATGTGGCCGAGGCGTGCTTCAAGGCACTGGCGCGGGCGTTGCGCATGGCGGTGGAGCATGATCCGCGGATCGGCGACGCGATTCCGTCGACGAAGGGGGCGCTGTGACCGTCTGGACCGTGCATGTGCGCGAGGGGCGGCCGGTGGTGGTGGTGCCGGAGCGGTTCAGCCTGTGGGCGATGCTGTTCGGGCCGCTGTGGCTGTTGGCGCACCGGGCCTGGATTCCGGCCGTGCTGGTGCTGAGCGCCTTCGTGGCGGCGGGCGTGCTGTTGCCGGGTGCCGTCAATGTGGTGCTGACGGCCGGGCTGGCCTGGCTGGTGGGGCTGTCCGGGCAGGACATGCGGCGCTGGTCGCTGGCGCGCCAGGGCTATGCGCTGGCCCATGTTGTTGCCGCCGGCGATATGGATGCGGCGCTTGGCCGGCTGTACGTGGCCCATCCCGGCCTTGCCGAGGCGGAACTTACGGCTGGTGCGCGGGGGGCGGCGTGAAGGTGGCCGTGGTGGACTACGGCAGCGGCAACCTGGCCTCTGCCTCGCGGGCGCTGGCGGTGGCGGCGGCGCGGCTGGGGCTGTCGGCCGAGGTGGCGATCACCGCCGATCCGGCCGCCGTCGCCGCGGCGGACCGCATCGTGCTGCCGGGGCAGGGGGCGTTCGCCGACTGCGCGCAGGGGCTGGCCGCCATCGCCGGGCTGCGGGCCGCGGTGGAGACGGCGACCGAGGCGGGGACGCCGTTCCTGGGGATATGCGTGGGCATGCAGTTGATGGCCGAGCGTGGGCTGGAGCACCGGGTTACGCCGGGATTCGGCTGGATCGCCGGTGAGATCGCCGCGATGGACCCGCCGCCAGCGCTGCGCCTGCCGCAGATGGGCTGGAACGAGTTGGTCTTCACCCCGGGCGCCCATCCGCTGCTGGAGGGTCTGGCGCCCGGCGACCACGCCTATTTCGTGCATAGCTATGCTTTGTCGGGGGGCAGGGCGGCGGAGTGCATCGCCACCACCGACTATGGCGGGCCGGTCGTCGCCATGGTGGCACGCGGCAACCGCGCCGGCACCCAGTTCCATGTCGAGAAGAGCCAGGAGGTTGGGCTGCGCATCCTGGCCAATTTCCTGCGCTGGAATCCTGCAACATGAGTTCAATCCCGCCCCGCGATCGCCAGGCCGTCATCAGCATCGAGCGGCTCGGCGAACTGACCGATGACGACCTGGCGGCGCTGTGCGAAGCCGCCGATGCGGCGATCATCGATGGCGGCGGCTTCGGCTGGGTGACCCCGCCCGGCCGGCAGGCGATGGAGCGGTATTTCCGGGGCGTGCTGCTGGTGCCGGAACGCGAGTTGTTTGGCGCACGGCTGGACGGCGTGCTGGTGGGCTCGGCCCAGCTTGTGCGGCCGCCGCGCAACAACGAGGCCCAGGCCTTCGCCGCCCAGGTGATGCATTCCTTCGTCGCCCCCTATGCCCGCGGCCATGGCGTGGCGCGCGTGCTGATGCAGCGGGTGGAGGAGGGGGCGCGGGCGCTCGGCTACCACGTGCTGAACCTGGACGTGCGCGAGACGCAGGAGGCGGCGATCGCGCTGTATGAGTCGATGGGCTACACGCGCTGGGGGGTGCATCCGTGCTACGCGCGGGTGAACGGCGGCACCGTGGGTGGCTATTTCTACTTCAAGATCCTGCAAACCGGCGGACGTATCATTTGATGCCCCAACCAATTGTGCCCGGGCGATGAACGCGCCGGCCGGCCTGACGCTGTACCCCGCCATCGACCTCAAGGACGGTGCCTGCGTGCGCCTGCGCCGGGGCGAGATGGATGATGCCACGGTCTATTCGGCCAATCCTGGCGCGCAGGCCCGCACCTGGCAGGATTCCGGCTGCCGCTGGCTGCATGTGGTGGATTTGAACGGTGCCTTTGCCGGCCGTTCGGTCAATGGCGCGGCGGTGCGGGACATCCTGCGCGCGGTCGGCATTCCGGTGCAACTGGGCGGCGGCATCCGCGACATGGCGGGCATCGAGCACTGGCTGGCGGCCGGTGTCAGCCGGGTGATCCTGGGCAGTGCGGCGGCCAAGAACCCGACGCTGGTGCGCGAGGCTTGCCGGGCCCATCCCGGGCGCATCGCCGTGGGCATCGACGCGCGCGACGGCCATGTGGCGACCGAGGGCTGGGCGGAGACCTCGCAGCTGCGCGCGCTGGACCTGGCGCTGCGCTTCGAGGATGCCGGAGTGGCGGCGATCATCTATACCGATATCAGTCGCGACGGCATGCTGGCCGGGCTGAACCTGGAGCAGACGCTGGACCTCGCCTTCCAGATTTCCACGCCGGTGATTGCCTCGGGCGGGGTCGGTTCGCTGGGCGACCTTGCGGCGCTCAAGGAGCGTGCCGAGGCGGTGAGCGGGGCGATCGAGGGGGTGATCGTTGGCCGCGCGCTGTATGATGGGCGCGTCGATCCGGCCGAGGCGCTCGCCCTGCTGGCGGCCTGACCGGATCACCTTGCGGGTTGTTGGTGGGCGCGGCTGTTTCGGGTCGGGTGTGCGCGTTCTGCGCTTGCATCGATCACGCTTTGCCGCGCAAACAACTTGTCTAGAGCAGGTCTCTGTTGGCGGCGCGCCCATTAACTGCTCTGACGCCTTGTTCAATAACGCAAATCTTCCGGTTGAATGCGTTCATTCGACCGGATACGGCTGTAGAGGGTTCGGTGCTGAAACTGCGAGTGATCCCGTGTCTGGACGTGAAGGACGGTCGCGTCGTCAAGGGCGTGAACTTCGTGTCGCTGCGCGACGCCGGCGACCCGGTGGAGCAGGCGGCGCTGTACGACGCTGCCGGCGCCGATGAGCTGACGTTCCTGGACATCACCGCCAGCCATGAGAACCGCGACACGATCCTGGACGTGGTGTCGCGCACCGCCGAGCGGGTGTTCCTGCCGCTGACGGTGGGTGGCGGCATCCGCGCGGTGGACGACATGCGCCGCCTGCTGCTGGCCGGGGCGGACAAGTGCAGCATCAATTCCGCCGCCGTCGCCCGGCCGGAACTGGTGCGCGAGGCTGCGGAGAAGTTCGGCAGCCAGTGCGTGGTGGTGGCGGTTGACGCCAAGCGCACGGGTGACGGCTGGCACGTTTTCACCCATGGCGGGCGGCGCGATACCGGCACCGATGCGGTGGCATGGTGCCGCCAGGTGGCCGAGCTTGGCGCGGGCGAGATCCTGCTGACCAGCATGGATCGCGATGGCACCGGCCAGGGTTTCGACGTCGATCTGCTGCGCGCGGTGTGTGAAGCGGTGCGCGTGCCGGTGGTGGCCTCGGGTGGCGTGGGCACGCTGGCGCATTTCGTTGAGGGGGCGCGGGCTGGGGCGACCGGGCTGCTGGCGGCGAGCGTATTTCATTTCGGAAACTTCACAATCGCGCAGGTGAAGACGGCGCTGCAGCAGGCCGGGCTTCCCGTCCGCCTGCCGCGCGCGATGCAGCACGCGGCTTAGGGGCGGGTCGATGGGCAAGTCGGTGAAGAAGAGCACGGCCGGCGCGGCGCGTCCGGTGGTCCCCGCGGGTGGCGACGACGCCAAGGCTGCAAGCGGCGCCAAGGGGGCCGCCGGCAAGAAGCCGGGTGCCAAGAAGCCGGGTGCCAAGAAGCTGGCGGCAAAAAAGCTTGCCCGCGCCAGCGCGGCGCCGCTGCCGCCTGCGCCGCCGATGGCTGTGGGTGCGTCGTCGGCGGTGCTCGACCGGCTGTGGGCCGTGGTGGACCAGCGGCGCGATGCCGACCCCGCCATCTCCCATTCCGCGCGCCTGCTCAGCCGTGGCACCGCGAAGGTGGCGCAGAAATTCGGCGAGGAGGCGGTGGAATGCCTTATCGAGGCGGTGGGCCGCAACCGCGATGCGCTGATCGCCGAAAGTGCCGACGTGCTCTACCACCTCATCGTGATGTGGGTGGATGCCGGGGTGCGCGCCGACGAGGTGTGGTGCGAATTGCAGCGCCGCGAGGGCGTGTCGGGCGTGGCCGAGAAAGCCTCGCGCGCCCGCAGCCTGCCGCTGGAACTGGGGCTGGGTACCACCAAGATCCCCTGACCCGGTTGCGGGGATGCGGCCGCTTCTGCACCATGGCGGGCGACTGCTGGGGAGCATGATGATGGCTGTGAGTGGCGTGGGCGAGTACGACGACCAGAACATCTTCGCGCGTATCCTGCGCGGCGAAATTCCGTCGCGGAAAATGTTCGAGGACCAGTGGGCGCTGGCCTTCCACGACATCAACCCGCAAGCGCCAACCCACGTGCTGGTGATCCCGAAAGGGCGCTACGTGTCCTGGGCCGACTTCTCCGCGCGGGCCAGCGAAGGCGAAATCGCCGGGTTCGTGCGCGCCGTGGGGCACGTGGCGCGCGAACTGGGGCTGGAAGCGCCAGGCTACCGGCTGCTGGCCAATGTGGGCGAACACGCCGGACAGGAAGTGCCGCACCTGCACGTCCACCTGTTCGCCGGCCGGCCGCTGGGGGCGATGCTGGCGCGGTAGGGAGGAAGGCGAGGGGCTCCGCCCCTCGACCCCGCCAAGGGCAGAACCCTTGGAACCCGACACTTCAGGTGCCTTCGGCCGGAGGGGCCTGCCCGGCGTGTGTCACAGGCTCCGCGGGCCCCTCCGGCCGAAGGCACCTAAACGATTGGAGTCCAGAGGCTTTGCCTCTGGTGGGGGTCCAGGGGGCGAAGCCCCATGGCCTTTCTTCCTACCCTGCCGACAACTGCACGCCGTCGCGGCCTTTGGGTGTTTCGGGCTGTTGGCTGCCGTAGTTCAGATTTCGGTACCACACCATGTAGTCGGGGTAGGTGATGGGGTCGTATCGCGGCGGGTTGGTGGGGCTGGTGCAGGTTGGCAGGCACTGCATGGTGGTGGTGTAGGCGCAGTCGAAGAAGAACGGGATGGCGTAGCGTTCCTGGCCGGAGCGGTTGACGACGCGGTGGGGGGTGGCGAGGAAGCGTTCGTTGGTCCAGCGGCGCAGCATGTCGCCGCCGTTCACCAGGAAGCTGCCTTCCAGGGCGGGGGCATCGACCCATTTGCCGTTGGGCAGTCGGATCGACAGGCCGGGCACCTTGTTCTGGGCCAGCAGGGTCATGAAGCTGGTGTCGCTGTGTGGGGCGAGGCCGAACTCGTTCTCGTCGGTGCTGTCCTGTTGCGGGTAGTGGGACATGCGCAGGGTGAACATCGGCGGGTCGAAGGGCTTGGCGAAGAAGTCGGCGGGCAGGTCGAGGGCGGTGGCGTAGAGGGGCAGCAGGCGCAGGGCGAGCTGTTCCATGGCGGTGCTGTAGGCGACGACGGCTTCGCGGAAGCCGGGCAGGTTGTCGGGCCACTGGTTCATGCCGCGGAAGGGTAGGTTGGCCAGCACGTCGGGGTGGTCGGGTGGCAGGTCGCGCTTGGCGAAGAAGGCTTCGTTGACGTTGGGCTTGTTGTTCGGGTTGATCTTGGAGTGGCGGGTGACCGAGCCGCGGATCGGCAGGTAGCCGATGTTGTGCTGGTTGATCCTGAGCTTCAGTTTTTCGTCGAGCGGCTGGGCGTGGAAGCGCTGCGCCGCCTCGAACGCGCCGTCGACCAGGGCCTGGTTCACGCCGTGGCCGGTGATGAAGTAGAAGCCGACGTTTTCCAGCGCGTGGCGCAGGGCGGCGCTGGCTTGCGCGAGGGCGCCGGGGGTGCCGGCCATGGTGGCCGTGAGGTCGATGACCGGGATTTCCTCCGGCGCGTCGGGGCGGATGGGGTTCAGGCTGGGGGCGAGATGGTTCATCGCGGGCCTCCGGGGTTTGGCTGAGTTTCTCCCTGTGGTGCTGTCCGGGTCAACGGTTGCGCCATGGTGGGGCGGCGGGCCAGCATGGGTGCGACCCAGGAGATGCCATGATTCCGACCCGCGCCGACCTTGCAGCGCTCGACGCGCTGGATGAACTGGCGCCGCTGCGCGCGCTTTTCACCCTTCCGGAGGGGGTGATCTACCTCGACGGCAATTCGTTGGGGGCGCTGCCGCGCGCCACGGCGGGGCGGGTGGCCGAGGTGGTGCGGGCGGAGTGGGGGCAGGGGCTGATCCGCAGCTGGAACGACGCCGGGTGGATGGCGATGCCGGGACGGGTCGGCGACAAGATCGCGCGGCTGGTGGGCGCGGCGGCGGGGGCGGTGGTGGTCGGGGATTCGACCTCGGTGAACATCTTCAAACTGCTTGGCGCGGCGCTGGCGGGCCGGCCGGGGCGGCGGGTGATCGTGTCGGAGGCGCGCAACTTTCCGACCGACCTGTATATCGCCGAGGGGTTGGCGGCGCTGCTGGAGCGCGGGCACCGGCTGCGGCTGGTGGAGGATGCGGGGATCGTGGACGCGATAGACGACGATGTGGCCGTGGTGATGCTGACCCACGTGAACTACCACACCGGGGCGATGCACGACATGGCGGCGGTGACGGCGGCGGCGCAGGCGAAGGGGGCGCTGGTGCTGTGGGACCTGGCCCATTCGGCGGGCGCGGTGCCGGTGGACCTGGGCGGGTGCGACGCCGACCTGGCGGTGGGCTGTGGCTACAAGTTCCTCAATGGCGGGCCGGGGGCGCCGGCCTTCCTGTATGTGGCGCCGCGATTGCAGGAGGCGATGCGCTATCCGCTGACCGGGTGGCTGGGCCATGCCGCGCCGTTTGCCTTCGAGCCGGGCTACCGGCCGGCGCCGGGGATCGCGCAGGCGATGGTGGGCACGCCGCCGGTAATCAGCCTCGCGGCGCTGGAGGTGGGGGTGGATATTGCGTTGCAGGCGCCGATGGCGGCGGTGCGCGCCAAGTCGGTGCGCCAGACCGGGTTGTTCGCCACGCTGCTGGCCGAGCGGTGCGGCGGCTGGGGGTTCACCCTGGCCTCGCCGGCCGATCCGGCGCGAGGTGGCAGCCAGGTGTGCCTGGCGCATGACGAGGCGTATCCGATCATGCAGGCGTTGATCGGCCGGGGCGTGATCGGTGATTTCCGGGCGCCGGACATCATGCGCTTCGGCATCACCCCGCTCTATACGCGGTTCGTCGACCTGTGGGACGCCGCCGAGGCGTTGGCCGCGGTGATGGAAGGCGGCGAGTGGCGCAACCCGCGGCATGGGGTGCGCCGGGCGGTGACCTGAAGCGGGAGGGCTCGATGCGGTTGGTGCCTGGACCTCGGGCTGCAAACCTTGTGTAGTCGGGCCTTGTGTCGTTGGACCTCGTATAGTCGGGGCGCATGCGCGCGGGCATCCTGTCGGGGTGGACCGGGCCATCCGCCCATCGTCGCCCGCCCGGAGCACCATGTCGCAGACCGCCGCCCGTCCGCCGCCACCCATGCGCGATGCGTTTCGCTGGTTCCATACCATCGGCTCGCGCTGGATGGACAACGACGTGTATGGCCATGTGAACAACGTGGTCTATTATTCGTGGATCGACACGGCGGTGAACCGCTTCCTGATCGACCGCGGCCTGCTGGAGATCGGCCGCAGCGAGGTGGTGGGGATCGTGGCCGAGACGGGCTGCCGCTATATTGCGCAGATGGCCTATCCCGACGCCGCCACGGTGGGGCTGGCGGTGGTGGCGCTGGGGCGGAGTTCGGTGCGCTATCGGGCCGGGGTGTTCCGCAACGACGAGGCGACGGCCTCGGCCGATGGGCATTTCGTCCATGTGTATGTCGACCGCGCGACCATGCGGCCGGTGCCGATCCCGGACTTCACCCGGGCAGAAATGAACAAAATCAGTAATCTGGGAGAAACCTGACGATGGATCTTGGAATTCGTGGCCGCAAGGCGATCGTGTGTGCCGCCAGCAAGGGCCTGGGGCGCGCCTGTGCCATCTCGCTGGCGCGCGAGGGGGTGGACCTGGTGATCACCGCGCGCGGGGCGGAGGCGCTGGAGGCGACGGCGGCGGAGATCCGCAAGGCCTACCAGGTGAACGTGACGACGGTGGTGGGCGACATCTCCACCGAGCAGGGCCGCGCCGATGCGCTCGGCGCCTGCCCGAACCCCGACATCCTGGTGAACAACGCCGGCGGCCCTCCCCCCGGCGACTTCCGCAACTGGGAGCGCGACGACTGGATCAAGGCCATCGACGCCAACATGCTGACGCCGATTTTTCTGATCAAGGCGGTGGTGGATGGCATGATCGACCGCAAGTTCGGCCGCATCGTGAACATCACCTCGGCCTCGGTGAAGTCGCCGATCCCGCATTTGGGCATGAGCAACGGCGCGCGCGCCGGCCTGACCGGGTTCGTGGCCGGGCTGGCGCGGCAGGTGGCCAAGCACAACGTGACGATCAACGGGCTGCTGCCCGGCCCGTTCAACACCGACCGCATCCGCAACTCCTCGCTGGCCATGGCGCAGAAGGCCGGCAAGACGCTGGACGAGGCGCTGGCGGACATGGGGAAGAACAATCCGGCGGGGCGGATCGGCGATCCGGCGGAGTTCGGCGAGGCCTGCGCCTTCCTGTGCGGCGCCAATGCCGGGTTCATCGTCGGACAGAACCTCGTGATGGACGGTGGCAACTTCAACTCGTCGATGGGATGAGCGCGCGCCAGCCGGCATTGTAGCTGCCGGCTGGCATGCTGCGCGAAACCGCGGCGCGGGTGGCGGAGGTGGGCGATGGATGGGACCACGCTGACCGGATTGCTCGTGGTGGCGCTGATGCGCGGGGCCGAGCGGTTGATGCTGATCGGCGCCGGGGCGCTGGCGATCTGGCTGGGCTACCGGCTGTTCGTGCAGATGCCGGGCGCGGCGCGCGGCGAAGGCAAGGCGACGCTGCCGGGTGGCGTGTCGATCATGCTGTCCCGCGTGGGACCCGGCGTGTTCTTCGCGTTGTTCGGCTGCGCTGTCCTCGGCTACTCGGTGGCGCGGCCGGTGGAACTCGACTTGCCGCTGGGACCGACGGCGGAGGCCTCGCGGCTGCGCTATTCCGGCTTCGGCAGCTTCCTTGCGGCGCCCGCCGTGGCACCGGGACCGGTGGCGGGAACTGCCGCGGGCGCCTCGGCCGAGGAGGTGGAGCGCATGGTGATCGGCCTGAACGGGTTGTTCGCCGAGGCCCGGCCGCATCTGTCCGCCCCGGCGGTGGCCGAGGCCGAGGCGACGTTGCGGGCGGCCAAGCTGGCGCTGATGGGCCAGGCATGGGCGCCGGCCTGGGGCGACCGCGCGGCCTTTGCCGACTGGGTGCGGCAGGGGGCGGGCGGCAGCGCGCCGTTGGAGCGGGCCGGGGGCGCGGTCATGATCTACAACAGCGGCCTGCGATGATGCGCGCGGCGGCGGCCCCGGTTTTCGGGCTGGTTGCCGCGGGGATGCTCGGGTTGGGGCTGATGCTGCCGGTCGCCCTGGCACAGCCTTCCACCATCGCCACGATGTATGACACCGAGATGCTGGCCGCCCGCCAGCCGAGTTTCCGACGCGGCCTGACCGACAATCTCGACAACGTCATTCTGCCCGTCCTCACCGCTGAGGAGCGGGCGCGCCTGTCGGGGATGCGCCTGCGCCTGGAGCTTCGCTTGCCGGGCGACGAGCCGTTCGGCTTCCGTGCGCAGGGCGGCGACGTGGTGCTTTCCACTGCCTCGCTCACCTTCCTCGACGAGATCGCCACCGCGGTGGCGTGGCTGCAGGGCAACGGCTACTCCCAGCAGACGGTGGCCGACTACATGATGATGCTGCGCAACTGGCGGCAGGTGGGCGGGGCGGCGCGGCCGCCGGCGCCGCGCGAGGCGCTGTGCATCCCGGCCGACGCCCTGGACGACAAGCGGGTTGAGCGGCAGGCGCTGCAACTGCTCAACGGCATGGGCATCTTCGTGCTGCTGCACGAGGTGGGCCATGTGCTGCATCGCCACCGGGCCGGGCCGGGGGTGGCGCCGGCGCTGTCGCGCGCGCAGGAGGCGGAGGCCGACCGCTTTGCGCTCGACGTGCTGGCGCGGCTCAACGAGGCCCCGCTGGGGCTTGCGGTGCTGTTCACGGCGATGGTTCATTTTCACGAGGTTCATGCCGCCGCCGCCGGGGATGCCGCGCACCGCGAGCTTGTGGCCGGGCACACCCATCCGCTGTCGCCCTCACGGTTGCGGGAAGTGGCGCTGCATGTGGCCGGCAGCGGGGCGGGCTTCGTGGGCGACAGCCGCGCGACGGCCGAGCATGTGGCGCGCGACATCCGGCTGCTGGCCGGCTTCCTCGGCGACCTCGACTTGCAGCGGCTGATCGTGCGGATCGGCGATACGGTGCGCCCGGCGCATCTGGGGCCGCGCCGGCCGGGGCGGCATCTCGCGCCGCATTGCCGCGCCGCGGCGCCGAGCGGTCTGGCCTTCGACGGCGCCTTCCGGGGCACGCTGACGATGGAAGGCACCAGCTTCGACATGGACCTGGTGCTGGCGCAGGGGAGCGATGGGCGGGTGCGTGGCGACCTCTCCTATGGCGCCGGCTTCGCGCGGCTGGAGGGCACGGCGAGCGGGACCGAAGTGGAGCTGCGGTGGCAGCTACCGCCTGACCATGGGCGCGTTCGCGCGACGATCCGCGGGGACACGCTGGCGGGAAGCTGGGGCGAGGGGGAGGCCGCGACCGGGGGTGGCACGTTCGTGGTGCAGCGACAACCCTGAGGACGGGGCAACCCTGGCCGTGGCGCGCGCCGCAATTCGGAGGCCATCAGCATGACTGAACTTGCCTACCGCTCCGCCAAGGCACTGGCCGCGATGCGCGCGCCGGGCGGTTCGTCCGGCGGGGCGGGCGCTGCGGAAGGCCGGGGCCAAGGTGGACATGCTGGCGCGCCCGGTGGTGGATCAGAAGCTGGCCTTCGCCGTGTATCTGCGCCTGCTCGGTGCCGTGCTGTACGGCTTCCTGCCGCCCGAAGCGGAGGCCGAGATGCGCGCGGCGGCGGCCCGGTTGCGCCTGCAGGATCAGGCGCCAGGTCAGGTGATGCTGCGCTCGGTCGGGCTGCGCCACGCGGCATGGCTGGGCCTGGACGAGCAGCGCAACCGTATGCGCCGTGCCTGGGGGGCGTTCTTCCGCGATTGGGACGTGCTGCTCTGCCCTGCCCATGCGGTGCCCGCGCAGCCGCACCAGCAGGGCGCCGCGCCGCATGACATGCAGGTGACGATCAACGGGGTGTCGGAGTCGTGGAGCGCCATGCTGTTCTGGCCCGGTGTGATCAGCGCCATGCTGCTGCCGGCCAGTGCCGCGCCGCTCGGGCTGAGCCGGGAGGGGCTGTCGATCGGCTGCCAGATCGTCGGGCCGATGCAGGGCGACCGCACGACGATCGCGGTGGCGGGGATGCTGGAGAAGCTGATGGGTGGGTTCGTGGCGCCGCCGGGGTGGGGCTGAGCGGCGGCGGCCCGCTGGTGTGGAGGATCGATGCGGTGAATTGGTGCGGACGGCGGGAATCGAACCCGCACCCCCTTTCGGGAAGCAGATTTTAAGTCTGCTGCGTCTACCGGTTTCGCCACGTCCGCATGTTGCGAGTGTCGGGGGTTGCCGGCGTCGCGGCAATCCCACTTGGCCAGCCGGCCCCCAGGCCGGCAGTTCGGCGCGCAGGGCGGCGCTCAGGCCGGCAGTTCGGCGCGCAGGGCGGCGGCGAAGCGGTCGACATCCGCCGTGTCGTTGTAGACATGCGGGCTGACGCGCATGACGCCCTGGCGGTCGGCGACGTGGATATTGCGGGCGGCCAGGCGGTCGACCAGCCCGGCGGGCAGGCCGCCATCGAAGCGCAGGCCCAGCACGTGTGGGGCGCGGCGGACGCGCGGCAGCATGTGGATGGCCTTGATGCCGGCGACCGCTTCGGCCAGGGCGTCGGTCAGGCCGCGCAGCCGGGCGGCGACGGCGGCGCGGTTCCAGGCGAGGACCTGTTCCAGGCCCACGGCGGCCATCGGCAGGCCGATCGGATCGTTGCGTTCGCCGCGGTCGAAGCGGCGGGCGGTGGGGAGGTAGCTGTTGGAGCCGGGCGCGCGGGCCGGGCCATGCTCCTCCAGCGGGCGGCCGTGCTGGTGTTCGGGGGCGACGTAGAGGAAGGCGAGGCTGTAGGGGCCGAGCACCCATTTATAGGTGGGGAAGGCGAGGAAATCGGGCTTCAGGGCGGCGACGTCGATATCCAGCACGCCGGCGGCCTGGGTGGCGTCGATGACGATGCGCGCGCCCTGGCGCTGCAATGCGGGCACCACCTGGGCGAGGTCGATCAGCGCGCCGTCGCTCCAGTGCAGCGGGGTCAGCGCGGCGAGGCCGACCGGCGGGGCGCCGGGGCGCTCGATGGCTTCCAGCAGGGCGGCGGTCCAGTCGGCATCGGCCGGGCGGGGCACCACTTCCACGGTGGCGCCGGCGGCGCGGGCCAGTTCCGGCCAGGCCAGGGCGAGGGAGGGGAATTCGCCCTCGATCATCAGCACGCGGGTGCCGGGGGCGATGGCCAGGTTGCGGGCGGCGGTGGCGATGCCGTAG
>Ga0335398_10004777_pt1 | contig 18475 bp, 17 predicted proteins | sample BON03_FD_205742 | JGI IMG/M metagenome (GOLD analysis project Ga0335398, IMG submission 205742) | Freshwater microbial communities from Lake Bonney liftoff mats and glacier meltwater in Antarctica - BON-03 (spades assembly) (version 2) | ecosystem: Environmental > Aquatic > Freshwater > Ice >... | reverse complement strand
CCCGTGTTCTGACGGTCTTTTTCATCTTGGCCGCAGCCACGTGCAATGTCCAGGATCCGAGCGAAGGCAGAGTCCGAGCGAAGGCATGCAGCAGTCGAGTCGGAGTATCAGTTGCTGGCACAGCACGCATAGCACGGGAGCACGGGAGCACGGAAGCACGGGAGCACGGAAGCACGGTGGCATGGTGGCATGGTGGCATGGTGGCATGGTGGCATGGTGGAATGGTGGAATGGTGGCATGGTGGAATGGGAGCACGGCGGCACGGGAGCTCGGTGGCACGCGGCACGTGAGCACGTGAGCACGGGAGCACGGGAGCACGGGAGCACGGGAGCTCGGGAGTGCGGGAGTGCGTGGAACGAATCACAAACGTGCGGCCGCCGTTCACTTCGTGTTCGAGGAATTGGAATGTATCGCCACCACGGTCACAGACGTCCACAATCTTCCGATCGGACGGCCGGGACTTGACTCCTTCGAGCCCCAAAAGGCTCTCGCGATCCTCTCGCTTTGTGACGACCGTTTCCTTCTTGTTCGTCACCGGACGACAGTGCAAAATCTGGTTGGCCAGCCCGAAGACTTCACGATGAGTCGGATCTACAATCAACGTGTTGTGACACAACCAGCCCTGCGCCGAACCGTTGCCAAGTTAGCCTCGGTCAGACAGGGAATCATGCGTTGAAAAATCCAGTTCGGTCGTGTCATGCAGGTCCACGACATAGCCGGCATGGGCGGCGATTTTCTTCTGCGTGAGCGCATAATGCAGAGCCAGCACACTCGCGTGAGTCACGCTCGGGCACTGCAGCAGATGATACAAGCCATCCAGTTCTTGGGGCGTATCAAATTTTTCTGGCAACGATCCCCCCGGATGCCGCACGATGGCGTCCGCCACCTCCACCAGCCGATTCGTTCTGTGTGCATCGCCCAGTTTTGCGTCTGCAAAATGGACTTCGCAAAAGGACATCAAACCTTCGGCTTGTGGTGTTTTGAAGGAACAACACCGTTCATCGATAATCCGTACTTGCTGATTCATCGTCGGGCTCCCACGCTGTCCGCAAATACACCGGCAGCAAAAAAATGACTCCGGCCATGCGCACTCGACAATCAACGTCCTGTTGTGAAAATTTCCAGAAACCTCACGATCTCAGGAATCCGTCGTGGCAAAATTCACAAAACAATCCGTGAACTTACTGAACCTGACATCAACACGCAACAAATGTGCCTAAACCTAAGGCTGACAGCCCGCCGCGTCAGACGATAAAAAACGGGATCGGAAATATTGCCAAGCCACAAAGTTCGCCACTGCAAATCATCGACATCAGCGAATTCCCCGAACTCGCTCGGAAGTATAAAGTCGAAGTCAGTCCAACATTAACAGCAGTGAAAGAAGAGCCTGAAATAAGGCGAACCAAGGATCTGATAACAGAGGATGAGTTGACTGAATTCAAGCGGGTCGCCGCTGCCGCCGCAACCAACTGAAGACATCACTGAGCCGACTGACGAATAGACCTCATGAAATCCGTCCGGAGAACGTTTACACCACGGAAGCCTGCCACGAAACTTGTTTTTTCGGTCGCGTTACGGTTGCTGATTCTCTATGGCACGTTTTAGCAGGTTGGTCGTGATTTTTTGAACTCGTTCGTCGGGGCCATGCGGTCGGCTGTGGTGTGACCACGGCAGTGTGTGGCCAGGCGGATCGCCAAGTGCCTGAGCCCACCAGATAGTTGCTGCGTTGAAGACGAAATTCTTCTTCGGTCCCGGGTAAATTGTGGCTGTCCATTGCTGAGGATTTACTCCGCCCTGCCACGCAGTGCCTGTGCCGACAATTTGCAGACCAGGAATATTTGCGGGCTGACCGTGGTATTCCCAGCCAATCAAGCCTGGGATGAATTCACCATTCTTCATCCCCGTGCCCGTAAATATCCAGTGATCCGCTTTTGAAGCCACCCAGTCGCCGCCACCGTTAACGGGTTCGACATTGCGAGCCCCCATTAGCAGTCCTTCGTCGGGCCCTCGATGCGGAAACGGTCCGTTCTGCTTTTCGCGAAGTCTGGCGTATTCGTTTTCTGCTCCATAGGGGCCACCGCGAAAGAACACTCGATTGGGTTCGCCGGTTGAGCTTTCACGCAACGGTGTCACCCAACACACGCTGTTGCCGGACAGAAACAGCAGGTCAACGCCTTCGTCACGCATACGGCTGATACTGTTGAATTGGCGAATATCCCAGTACTCGTCATGTCCGATGCTTACAAACGCCTTGCATTTCAGTCCGCGGTCCGGAGTCAGCATGTCGCTGTTGGAACAATACGTAACGTCATAGCCCTGTTGTTCCAGCCAGTACGTCATCGGAAATTCATAGGGAATGAACTCGCCGGATCCAACCGTTAACGGATCATTGACAACCGATGTGTACTGCGATTCGCGTCCGTATGGCCGGTCAAAACTGACTTCCGCCCATGGGCCCTGACTGCCTTTTGGATGAGTGTAGACAGAGTAGTGACTGGGCCAGACGTTGTAGGCTTGCCACGTGTTATCGGAACACTGAAACAGAACATCGGCCGGTCTGTCATCACGCACGATGAAGATTACATAGCTCTGCCAGTACGGTTCGTTGCCCTGTGTAATCGTCGTCATTCGTCCCAGATAGACGCCGCTGATCCAGTCGTCCGGAATTGTCAGTGAAACTGAAGGTGTCCAGCGACATTCGTGAAGATCCTTTTCTGCAATCTTCGGTTCGGGCTGAGTAACGCCGACCACTCGGTCAATTGTCTTCATCAGTCTCGCGCCTCGCCCGCCGTAGTATCCGGTGCGAAAGATCTCCAGCTTAAAGTCGCGAACTGGGTTGGCCGAAACCATGATGTCGATGGACTCGCCAGCGACAACACTTTGTTTCGAACAATAGCCTTCGACGTTCGCCGCACGGCAACCACCCGCTTCGACCATCACTCGAGTCAGCTGCCAATCGGTAGAACCAGGAAGTCGGTTTTCTGCCTGAATCAGATTCTCGGCATGCGGTTCTTTCGCGGGGGCGGACATCGTTAAGCAGCAGGCAACGATGCACAGGCAGCCTGTTTTGAGTGTCGCGAGTTTGAATGAGTAGTAGTCCGTGATGGAAACCATATGACCGCTCCGTGAAAGACGATTAAGACATCTACGGCAAGCCCGCATACTGCGCCGATCGACAATCCAGATATTCTCTTGATACTGGATCGCTGGAACAAGTCACTATGCGGCGGCGGTGCCGGGGCGTTTTTGTGGGCCGAACGCTGATCGCGCAACTAACCGACACCAGAAAAGGTATTGCTGCCTTTGTCTGAAAGTCGTTCGGCATTCAACTCTCGCCGTTTTCTGAATTCGAGGCGATAAAACGCGGCTCTGGCGAACGAATCATCTGCCGCGCGTTAAATACGCAGACGTGGCAATTGTGGCGTGATGCAGATTCTGAGGAGCGGAGTACGAAAACCACCCGAAGCACGAACACAGCAGCCAGACCGGGTGTGCTGTGATATCGCTTCGGGTGTCAATCCGTTTTCGTTGTCGATGCGTCTCGCGTCGTTTAAGCAGCTCTAGGCGGAAAAGCTGCTTCCGCAACCGCAGCTCTTCACGGCATTTGGGTTGTTGAACGTGAAGCCTCGTTTTTCGAGACCTGTGTAGAAGTCGACAGTTGTTCCATCAAGAAACAGATCGCTCTTCTTGTCAACAACGACGCCGACGCCGTGCTGTTCAGATACAATATCGACCTTTTCGTCATAAACGCTCGTGAAGTCGAAAGCGTACTGGAAGCCGCTGCACCCGCCGCCAGCTACACCGACGCGAACGTATTTTAGCTCGGGACGGTTTTGCTCTCCCATAACTCGCTTGATTTCGATGGCGGCGGTTTCGGTTAGAGTAATTCCCATTTGATCAGGCTCCTGAATATTCTGGCAGATTTGATGTTTTGATTTGTTTTCGCGGTGCGCCGGGCAATCGCCGCGTTCGACGTCACGTATAGTTTATTCGACGTAAGGTACGAACTGTCAAGGACGTCCTTTCTGCTGATCGTTGGTTTTTTTCAGAAGATTCGGGTTTCTCTTCTGACAGATGCCTGTTTTTCAATGTGCTGGAGATTCAGATGCACCAATTTGCCGATTTCGCAAAAAACCTCAGTGTGGCAGCCCTACTGGCGTGTCCGTTTTTTCTGATCGGTTGTCAGGAGCCGGCTGCGATAGTCGAGCCGTCGGCGGCTGTAGATGGGAGTGCCGTCAGGCTGACTTTCGATCCGGCAACCGGCGTCATGGGACACGAAGATGTCAGTCTGAATGAAGCTCTGAAGATCCAGGAAAAGACCGTTCTGGTAGATTTTTGGGCCACTCGGTGTGGACCGTGTGTAATGATGTCACCAGAGCTTGAAGAAGTTGCCAGAACTCACGCTGATGACGTTGTGGTTATCAAAGTTGATGTTGACGCAAATCCTGAACTGTCAGCTCATTATCAGATAACGTCGATCCCGGATGTCCGGATATTTCGTGACGGTAAAGCGATCGGCGGCTTCGGCGGGTTTCGGCGGGCTGGCGAAATCGTCAAACAACTAAACGTGCATTAACACACCATCAGTCCTTCGTTTTTGGACTCGTTCCTGATGGTTGCGAGCGGCACTGACGGATTCGCATCTGAAGTAATGTCCCAGCGCAAACGCGGATGTTCCTGTTGATGCGTTGGCAAACCGTGTCCTGTTGAACGGCACGCTAACTCGGCAGTCGTGAACGCAAGTGCAGGTACAACCGCGCTGATTGAAGCTCAGCCGACATAGACGCGCCGGTTTTGCGTCCGCGTCACTGCCCCAGCTGCGACGAGGTCAGTCGGCGCGGAAGCTGGATGTGTTGCCGACTCCGTAACCGTTAACGAATGCAGCAGCGTCCATGGCTTTTTTGCCGTCCGGCTGGATTGAATTCACCAGCAGCCAGCCCTTACCGGTCGCTACTCGCAGAGTTTTCTCGGTCACGTCAATACCTCCGGGCTCGGCAGTTCCAGTTGAATCCGGCAGCGCCACAGCTTCCGTGAAAATGCAACGCAACGGCTTTCGGCCATCGCTATGCAACCACGCGCATGCTTTGGGCCACGGCTGCATCGCTCTGACATGGCAGTTGATCTGTTCGGCTGACTGCGACCAATCGATGATGCCTGCTTCCTTGGGAATCTTCGGAGCGAGCGTCACCATAGATGCGTCCTGTGGTTGGAACACGGCCGTTGCCGCATCAAGTTGATCGACTACGCGAAGCGTCAGGTCAACGCAAAGATCAGCCAGTCGCAGCATCAATTCGCCTGACGTTTCCTGATCGCCGATATCGGTTGTCACCATGCCGACAACAGGGCCGGAATCGAGGGCTGGTGCGATCTGGAACATGGTAACGCCCGCCAGCTTGTCGCCTTTCCAGATAGAATACTGAACCGGTGCGGCTCCACGATGTCGAGGCAGCAACGAACCATGTAGGTTGAATGCTCCCAGCCGTGGGACAGCCAGAAACTCGGGCTTCATAATCTGGCCATACGCTGCAACGACGAACACGTCTGCCTGTAGGGCTCGGAGTTCCTGCAATGCACCCGGAGCGTTAACACGCTCGGGCTGGAACACAGGAATACCGTGCTCTTCTGCCAATACCCTGACTCTATTTACGTGTTGATGGTGGCCCCGGCCCGTGCGATCAGGCTGAGTGTAGACGCCTACAACCTGATGCGTGGAAGTTTCCATCAACGCCCGAAACGGAGGCAAGGCGAATTCACCAGTGCCCATTAAAACGATTCGCAATGACACTTTGGCATCCCTTGTCTATTGATTCGTCACGAAAAACCTGCCAGCAGGTAACGTCCGTGGCAACATGCGTGCCAGTAAACGGCCAGCCTTAATCTTGGTCTGAAAACCAAGCCATTCCACGACTGAATCAATATCGCCCCAAGCAACCGTGTCCGTTTGGCGCCAATCTGCGAGTCGTCGCTTAGCCCCAGAACTTTTCGCCGTGCCAGTTGATCGGCGGATTGGTTTCCACTTCAACGTCACCGTGCACGTGCGTCTGGCAGGCAAGCCGAACGTCTTTGTCTGGATTGCTCAGCATTTTCAAGCCGAGCAGTGGGTTGATCCACTTGTTGAGTATTTCGCGAATGCCCTTTTTGCTGCATGAATCGCCGCCTTTTTTGACAACCACATTGCAACTACAGCACATGCCCATGCCCATGCAGTTCACCACTTTGTGCGGCCCGGAATACAGCTGCACGCCGTTTTTGCGAGCCACCGTGCGGATGTCTTCACCGTCCTGAGCTTCGGCGGTGATTTTTTCGTTTACAAAGTTGACAGTGGGCATGGCAATTTCGTGATCGGGATGAAGTGAAACGGGGCGACTCCGATCGAGCCGCTGCTGGGAAATCCTAGCTTGAAAATCCAGATATTACCAGATAACTCACGATCTCCCCAGCACTGAGAAGCATGCGTCTCAATCGGCGAGGCGATCACCGGTTGCTTTTTATCGGATGTTCGGGGCTGAACCGTGGGCTCAATGAAAACAGGGCCTGACAAAATCACTGCGACTCAGTTTTTCAAACGGCGTAGTTTACAGACACTCAATGCCAGCGAGTATGTCTCGCAATCGCCGAAAAGTCGCCCAGTCGCAAGGCGTGTTCCCGAGGCTATTGCTTACCGATGTTCAAAATGTGAATCTCTGTGCTTGCAAATTCGACCCTCAGCCGGGCGTAATTGCAAATCTGATAGCAATTTGCCGTTCACTTATGCGAGTTGACAGGTATAAATTGTCTTGGCCTTTAGCACTTCATTACTAATTCGGCGGTGTTTCCCACGAATGTCCGAGACGCGGTTTAAACGTTTCCGAATGGAAATCGATCTTCGAAAGATCGATTTGTCCAAATCGGAACTGCCGGAAGGCTATCGCTGGCTAGCATGGAGGCCCTTGCTGGCAGAACGGCATGCTCAGATAAAGTGGCGTTCCTTCCGCGACGACCTGGACGGACAGGTGTTCGGATGCCTAAGCAATATTGAAGGCTGTCGACGTCTGATCACTGAAATTAGCAATCAGCCAGGGTTTTCTGTGCCAGCGACATGGATGGTAGCTTTTCAACCAGAACCAACCTGGCCTGCAGATGACTGCGGCACTATTCAGGGAATTGCCAGAACAGGCGGAGTTGGTTCAATTCAAAACGTCGGCATCGTGCCTGAACACCGCGGCAACGGACTTGGACGAGCCATCGTAGTGAAGACCCTACAGGGGTTTTGGCAATCGGGAATGAACTTCGCAACTTTAGAAGTGACCGCCCTGAACCGCGTGGCCGTTTTGCTGTACAAGTCGCTGGGATTTCGAGTTACCCGAGTTCTTTATCGCGATGCCAACGGCGGGGCAATTATTCGAGGCAGCGAACGAGCTCCGGTGGCAGCCGACGCCGAAATGACGTCGGCCGGTTAGCTAATTTTGGCAGGGTTGGACTACTCGGCACTTTCCGAGGCTTCCGGAACGCTCTCCGGACTGTTCTCTGAACTGTTGGGTGTGGGCGGATTCGCTGGGGCAACCGTGGCTTTGCGACGGGGCCAATTGACTGACAGGATTACGCTTTGGCTGTGGTGGCCGGGCGTGCTGTAGCTGTCAATTTGTTCCACGGTGCCGTTCACCATCAGGCCGTCATCCTGAGCTTCGTCGGCTTCATGGATCCATTTTGGCCCTTTAATTATTAGCATCTGATCAAAGGAATCGGCTGATCGCTGAAACCAGAACATCAGTTTTCGCAACGACGCAACGGCTCGCATTGTGACCACGTCAAACTTTTCCGACTTCAGCACCGCTTCGCCGCGTTTGGCGTGAACCGGAGCGTCCACCTTCAACCTCTTCACAATCGCTTCCAGAACGCGCGCTTTTTTGACGACGGATTCGGCCATCGAAACCTTCAGGTCCGGACGCACAATTGCCAGAATCACGCCCGGCACGCCGCCACCAGACCCAATGTCCAGCACTTTACTGCCTTCCGGGATATGTGCTGACAGCCGCATCGTGTCGATCATGTCACGGGTTACAAATGTCTTTACATCTGTGTGCCGCGTCAGATTTATTCGGGTATTCCAGTCCCACAGCAGGCCACAGTAGCGGCACAGGTTTTCGTAGTGTTCAGGAGAAACAAGAACGTTGTGGCGATCAAGCATTGCTGCCAGTTCGCTGGGTGTTGGTGGGTTCATTGATTATTGATTCACAGCAGTCTTAAACAAGGCCAAAGGCCACATCCATATTGGCGGAAATTTCTTTCAACCGATTCAGGTCTCCACCGCCAACTTCTGCGGCCGCCCAACCGGTGTAATTTATTTCCAAAAGAGCCTTGCGAACGTCCGCCCAGTCAAGATCGCCTTCGCCGATCTTGGTGAACTTGTCTTTTGATCGTGAGAAGCCCTTCAGGTCCAGCTTAACAATGCGGCGGCCCAGTTGTCGGATCCAGTCACCCATGCTGCCGTATTTCCAATGATTGCCAATATCAAATTGCATTCCCACCCAAGGCGAGTTCAATTCGTCGACAAACTTTACGAACTTTGCCGCCGATTGAGTGGAATCTCCATCGTGATCGTACAAAAACTGGTTCCACACGTTTTCTATCGCGATGTACACGCCAAGTTCAGAGGCCAGAGGCAGTGCCTGCGAAATATTGTCGATGGAACGTTTCCAAATTTCTGCTTCCGCACCGTCTTTGCCGTGACCAACCACCAGCAGAGCTGTATTTCCGCCGACGGCGTGCGTCATTCGGATTGCGTTTTTTAGTGATTCCAGAGCGTTAGCTCGAACCGTCGCATCCGCATCTGTGTGGCGGACCTGCCAGTGAGTCGAATTGACGGTACCATCCACGGGAAGCCCGGTTTCGGCGATGGCTTTCTTTGTTTCTTCCACGTCCATTCCCGGAGCGTTCATTTCGACACCATGAAAGCCAGCCGTTTTGGCTGCATTGAACTTGTCAATCAGCGAACCTTCGACGTTCACCATGCCGATTTTTAGAGTCTTGTACAGTCGCCCCTTCAGTGTTGGTTCATCGACCGTCAGTGTCGATGACGGTGTGAATGCTGCAATCAGCGGGCTCGAAACCATGCCGCTCATCGCGACAGCGGAAGCAGACTGAATAAAAGCACGACGAGAAGTGTTGAGGCTGGACATCGGTGAAACCTTGCTGAATAAAGGCGGTGAGAACTGGTAATCTATCGTTCTGCGGCTGCAGATAAAAGCGAAAACGAAGAACGCACATCTGTTGGAGACATCTGCCCAGTCGCATGTCGTGTTTCTAATACCGACCTGCTGCCATTTTGCAAAAGAGCAACGGTTTCCGCTGCTTTGCATCGTCCACGATCACTTCTTTTGCAACGCGGACGAACATGCGGGAAGGAAATATTTGCCGTAACTTCTGGCAGCGAGACTTAACCGACCAGCCGCGAAGTACGCAAACGTTGCAAAAAGGGCGATCGAATCCGGTAATTGGCGGCGGTCGGTTTACTCTGCGTCGGGGCGACGAAGTATCAGAACCGCGCAGTCAGCCGACCTGACAACTTGTTCTGCGACCGAACCAAGCAATAGTCTTTTGAAGCCGCCGTAGCCATGAGACGGAATCACAATCAGCTCAGCACCAACCTCTGTTACATACCTGCCAATTTCGGTGCCTGGTTGACCGTCCAGCACGAAATTCCGCACACCCTGGAAGCCATGTTCTCTAAGAAACTCCGTAAAGTGTTCTCGGACCGCCGTGCGCCGATCTTTGTCCGTGGGTAAGCCATGTCCTGGGGCAATTTGATCCAGCGTCGGCACCACATGCACCACATGCACCACATGCACCAGATCGTGTGACCTGGCAAGTTCACACGCCTTCCTGACAGCGGCATACGACATTCCGGAAAAATCAATCGGGACAGCGATGGGCTGTGTGATTTCCCCGGCCATGTCCTGCTTCCATGCTAAGAGACTTTGACAAACATTGCGTCATCAGTTACCGCGTCATCGTACGCGATGTGACGATGTTTCATGCGTCAACCTTCAATTCCAACAAAGTCACCTCGGGGCGGCAGTTCCATCTAAGTGAATCCTTGCCACCAACGCCCTTTGAAACATGGATCAACAGATCGCCGTGTTCAAACAATCCGCCCGCATATCGAACTCCGTAAATACTGGGAGAATATACGGGACCAACCATGGGCAGCACTACCTGGCCACCGTGATTGTGTCCACACAGCATCAGGTCAAATCTGTTCTCAAGGGCGTAGTTACGCTGGTCGGGAGCGTGACTCAGCAGCAATCGAAGTTGTTCACTTGCGGGCGGAGCCACCTCAGGATTGGCACCAATCCAGGGAGTTTCCGTTCCCGCCAGCAATGTAGAACATCCGCCAATGTCTGCGATCAGGCTTCGTTCACCCAGATCCTGCCAACCGGTGCCAGACAGCTGCTTTCGGATGTCCGAGTAATTCAGGTGCCAGTCATGGTTTCCCAGAATAAAATACCCCGGAGCAATCGCTGCCATTCTGGAAAAGGAGTCCACGGCCCAGTCAACGAGTTCATGTTTATCAAGCAGATCGCCGGTGAAGATAAAAGCATCGGGCTGCAGTCTGCACAACTCATTGGTTACGAAATCATGGTAGCCTCTGCCTGGGCAGCCGATCAGATGAACGTCAGAAAAATGAGCAATTCTAATGATCCTGCCAGAATCTGATTCTGTAGTCGCTCTGTTTTTTTTGCCAATGCGAAGTCGTTTCCGCGTGACTTCCAATTGATAGATCTGATTCAGCGGAAACCTGGCCAGCAACGGCGGACGTTCGCCCTTTATGTGAGCGACCTCAGCATCAGTTGCTGCCAGCGCCAGTACATCATAAACCGTGGTACAAGAGTCAAGCTGTCGGGTTGGGGGCTGACGGAGCGTCCATCGCATCACCGCATAGCAAAACGGAAACAGTCCAACAAACGTCACCGCTATGATGCCTTGAAGGCTGACGCTAACATCACTGATCGTACCGCCGCGCAGCAATCCATTGTCGCTTACGCCGGCATAGTTCAGAAGAAACGCAGGATACAGCAGCAGTGCGGCATCGTGAAAATAGCGAGCGAGTTTCAGGCGGTGATGCCTGTATCGCATCGCGTGAATCCGATTCATCAGAATCACCCACAATTCGGCGTTGCCAATGCAGGACAGCAGCAACACCGCGATTCCTGCAGCCGGACTCATATTCAATGCTCCGTCGAAATTCAAATTGTTCGTGTTGCCACCTAAGATCAACTGCCACAGCGTCGGGAGCAGGCTGGATGTTAGCGAAGTTCCGATTAACGAAACGTGATTTATGCGACGAGTTTTAGCAACCTGCCCCATTCGGTGAGAGTCCAAGTTTGGCCGCATTTGACTCGTGCAAAGAACTCCAAACTCGAATTTTTGGTTACTGAGTCCAATGTTGTGACTGGATGTACAGCAGCCGAACGCACAACGGCACGGGCATATTGCGTCAATAGATAAGCTGTCTGTTTTTTTGACACACGGGACTTTGTCAAAGCTTAATTTTAGCACATTGACAAACGCCCTGCCGCGCAGTAACCTGGCTTTTGATTCAGAGTTCCTTTCGAAACACACTCAGGAATCAACGTTATGCCTCGACTGGAAAAGTTGGCGTTCGTGTGCATGTTTTGTTTGATTACTTTGCCGACCAGCTACTCGGAGGCGTGCGATGAACAGACATCCGGCGGTCAGGCGTCTGCGCGCGTCGCAGCAGAAGCGGAAGCCCAAGACGCACATGTCCAGCAGCTTGTGACCCGGTCGCAGGTCGAAGCTGCTATGGATCTGCCATGCCCGGCAATCATGATTCACAGAGACGCTGCGCTGTCGACGGTTTTGGCGCTGCTCGAAGAACACATGATTAAGACGTCCGGTGTTTCGCTCGCAGTTGTCCCGGATACAGCGGAACTCGAATTAGAATCGATTAGTTCGCTTGAGGATGTGACTATTCCGGGACTGCTACTTCAGGCGGGCACTCACACCTGTCGCGACGTATTGGAGATTCTCTGGAGCCGTACAACGGATCCGGCACTTACAGCAGTCCCAATGCCCGGGCATCTTATTGTTACAACAAAGGCTAAAGCTGAAGAGATGCTGGAATCGCGGATTTACGACTTGGGCGACCTGCTGATTCTCTCTCAGAAACGATCTGAAAACAGCACAGCTGTTGATCCATTTAAGTCGTCGGACGATTCGAAGAAAAAGCGTCGCCGCCGAAAAGCATCCGTCGCTCGCGGCAGTAGTGAGTCGCAGCCGATGATTATGACGAAACAGCTTGGTGGCGGTGGGCTTGGTGGATCCGGTGCTGCGGATCTCGGAAGCCCAGCATCCATGCGGCTTAGTGCGATGCTGGACCTGATTCAGGAACAGACGTCTCCGCCTGCAAAGTGGCTTGAAGTTGATGGCGAAGGCGGGACGATTTCCGTTTATGGACAGTATGCCATGATCCGGCAGACCTATGCGACACATTAAAACATTAAAACACTTCTCGCCGACCTGCGTGCTGCTGTCTCAATGGGCGGTCAGCCAATTGAGATTGAGAACCAGATAAGCGGACATGTGGAAGGTGGAGACATGGGCATGGAGCCCGCGACGAGCAGAGGCGGAGGCGGGCAGTTTTCCATCTCACCCGCGACAGCTGAGATGCAGAAATAGCAAATTCATGGGAACGTGCAGCTTTGAGACTGCTTCATAATCAGTCTCAAGGCTGCAGTCACGTTTGAGGGCGAACACCGAATGCTGCTGGATTCCAATATGGTTCAGTATTCGTAGAACTTCGGTATTAGTCGAGCGCTAACGAGCCAATGCATGCGGTGACCTGTCGAACGGGCTATTGCGTTTTATGAAATGACGTAGCGAAACTTATGTAGAGTTTTGGCCGCCGAAACCAGAGGACAGGACCGAAAGTCTTGACGATCTTCCCTACGAGTGACCGCATCTTTTCGTAACTTGTTATGAGGTTGCACAAGCAACTGACATCGATGTCACGTTTGCTACAATTGTCGAATTAATCAACGTCCTGCAGTGAAGTGTTCACGCGGCTCGTTTGGGTTCGCTCCGATATTCAGTTAAGCAGACGTCTAATCCGATGGAACTTCGCGCCTTTGCAGAAATGGTACTGTTTTCTGATTCACTTGATGAGAAGGTCCAGCGGCCGAAAGACAAATTGACGGACCAGATTCCGGGTGAATCCCTTCGTGTGGCCGCTCCGGTTCGGCCGGCGAATCTGCAGTTCGCGGCTCGCCGTACCGCTCCGTTGATGCCGAAGCCGCAGGCATTGGCAGATCCCGCCAAACGGGCAATCGCTCACCATATTATGGCCAATCATGAACTTCAGGCATTGGAAGTAATGGCCATGATTTTGGTTACGTTTCCTGATGCCGCACCGGAGTTTCGCCAGGGAATGGTAGATATCATGTTCGACGAACAACGCCACACTCGCATGCACGTTCAGCGAGCCGCCGAGCTAGGGCTCAACTTCGGTGACCTGCCTGTTAATTCATACATCTGGACCAAAGCCACCGAATACGACAATGTGTTGCAATACGTGGCCGGTTTGCCATTGGTTTTTGAAGGAGCAAATCTGGATCACACAGTCGAACTGGAAGATTGCTTTCTACAGAAAAACGACAGGCGCAGTGCCGCCATTATGCGAGCAATTCATAAGGATGAAATCGGCCACGTGCAGTTCGGCATGGACTGGCTAAGAAAACTGAAGGACCCGCAACTCAGCGATTTTGATGCATGGCAGCAGGCTTTGCACTGGCCCATTCGCCCCAAAAATGCGAAGGGAAATTCCATTCAACGAGACGCTCGATTAGCTGCTGGCATGGACGCTGACTTTGTGGATCAACTGACTGCATGGCAGGACAACGCTGCAGCACCATAACGTGTTGGACAACGCAGATGCAAATGACCAGTTTGTGGTGACGAACGCTATCTGCCGAAATGTGCAAAATGGAAAACCGCAGTTGCTGCGACGCGACACACATGGTGGGCAGAAACGTCCAGGTCATTGTGGCGTGCTCCCCGAATTCGGTACCCGTTAGAATGAGAGTCTTCAGAGCCCCATACCGGGCGCGGAGATTTTAATGAGCACTACGAAACGAGAACGTCGCAGCCCTGAGCAAGTTGTGAAGGGTTTAGCCGAAGGTGAGTCATGCTTGCCGCCGGCAAGTCATCCGCGGAGGTTTACCAGAAGCTTGAGGTCGCTGAATCGACATGGATGCGTTGAAAGCAACAGTACGGCGGGATGAAGTCGGCCGCGAGACCGACCTAAAGCGTGATCTTCCGGTTCCAGGAGATGCCTTTTTTTTCCGCCGCCTCCGGCACACCGAGCCGCTCGAATGATCGTCCCGTCAACACACCACAAATCTTTATCGACACCATCAGCGTCAACGATCTTTCTCAGCAGCGTCTGTTTGATCTCGTCCAGTGGGCCATCGGAATTCCATTTGTCGAAGTGCTTGTAAACTGTCTCCCACGGACCGAATTATTCCGGAAGGTCGCACCACGGAGTTCCAGCTCGTAAACGCCAAAGAATTCCATCCACCATTGTGCCAGCATCCGCCGGAGGTCGTCCCGTTGCTGCCGGTTCTGGAAAAATATCCTCTATCAACTTCCACTGCTTGTCCGTTGATCGATGACGAGCCATCCTTGCCCTCCCGTACTCACAATACAAAACCGACAATATGATCGCACAGCAACTCAAATTCAAAAATACGCGTTTAGAAACAGAACCTAATCAACAGCAACCTTCGCTACCAGTTCGAGGATCTGGCGCGACGCTATCCGGATTCATTTACCGCAGCTTATAGTGAAGCACCAGGCGGAGAAGCGGAACACGATGACTGGTGGAACGGAAAATGTACGGAAGCTCTGCGTGATGGGCACAAACTTTACGTTGGCGAAGGCTGCTGGCACTGGCACTGGCACTGGCACTGGCACTGGCACTGGCAGTTTGTTCGCCCAGTGTCCAACGAAGAACAGCGTTTGGGGGGCCGGTTTCACCTTCTGAAGAGTATCAAAACGAACTGCAGCGTCCCGTGCTGTTTGGTACGCGTTGAGTCGGACCGGACCTTTGCCGAGAAGACGGACGTTGCAGTAACAACTGGCACGCAGTGCATTTCCATCGGCCGCTGAATCTGTCTCTGGGTTCACCGATGCCTGATTATCCGTGGTTCTTCGATGGATCGCCAGACAAGCCCAGTGCCAAAGGTTTGGCAATTATCACCTATGTGCAATGGCTGGCTTCGTGGCAGGAATGCTACCCGTACAACGAAGATTACTTACAATCTATTGAACGTCCCAGGACTAAAGGCGAATTCGCCATAGCGACGAAGAAGACAACGCTGCCGCCACGGCCGATGACGAGTGAGTTAATGCAGCTCGTTGTGAGACTCAAACTTCATGACGACAAACTGGTTCGCTTGAGTTTTGAAATACTTAAAGAAATAACATGCCAACTTCAGCTGCTCCCGATGCCAATTCCACTTCGCGACGAAAAGGGCTTGCGTGGATTATCATAATCGTGTCTGCCGTTCTGATTCTGATTCCGAGCATGATTGGATTTGTGATGAAGTTCATGGAACTCATCAATTTGTCTCAGGGAGAAACCGACGGCGGATTCGCAATTACACCAGTCGTCAATTACCTGCTTGCCGGTGCCGGATTCTTCTTTCTACTACTGTGGGCAGCCGTTAATGGCATGTTCAATGATCTTAAAAAACCAAAGTACTTAATGTTCAAAAATGAAGAACGGCTGGATACTGAAGAACGGCATCACACGTAATCGCCGAAACTGAGGCCTTAAGCTTCAGGCTATCAGGTGACAAAAACTACACAGTTCCGGCACCAACTCACACAAGTGATCGGACACTTGACTTTTGAACTTAATTCCATAAGTCATTCGGCCCAAAAATCTGCGATCCCGCCATGATTGACGTCACAAACAGTAAAACGGTTGAGCAGGCAACGCCAGAATCCGAACACAACTTTCACCATTATCGCGGCAACGTGATTCCCTGGTATGTAAGAATGATCTGGATCGGGTTCTGGATATTTACCGTTTACTACATCATCACCTACTTCTTTCGGGCGATGCAAATTAAACTCACTTCCCCTCCGTGATTACTCGTCGGCATGATTACTGTTCGGCGTGTTAATCGCTGAAGGCAGATGAAAATGAGATCGGCTGGTACCCAATCTGGTGGTAAACTTACACCACCGGCAGATGCCGGTGGCTTGTGTTGCTGCACATATTGCGGATTGCCGGTCAGGCCGCAGTCAACAGGCAAAGCTGGCTCCAGCTATCAGAACGACCAAAGCATATATTGCTGTTATGGTTGCCGATTCGCCCACGCTGTTGTCCAGGAACAGGGTTCTGAGGGAGCAATCCGCTGGACCGTGTTACGACTTGGTCTCGCCATATTTTTTACGATGAATCTGATGGCGCTCAAGATGACCATGTGGTCCCTGGACGTCTACGACATCGAGCCTCTTCCGTTTCAGCTGACTCTTTTCGAAGCGTTCCGCCGGCTGAGTATGATTTTTGCTCTGCCGGTCCTGCTTCTGCTGGGAGTCCCCCTGCTGCAGAACGCGATTGAAAGCTGGCGTCAGAATATCTATTCAACCGACCTACTAATTGCGTTGGCGGTCACAACGGCCTATGTGACTTCGTTGGTCAGTGTCGTGCGAGAATCCGGAACGATCTACTTCGAAGTTGGCGCCACTGTACTGGTTATAATCACGCTTGGGCGCGGGATCGAAGCGGCCGGTCAGCAAAAGGCAACTGAAGCTCTGGACAAGTTGCTTACGTTACTGCCAGAGTCAGTTTTCCTAACCAGCGCCAACGAACCGCCCATTGAACTATCAATCGCATCAACGAACATCGTTGTGGGAAATGTGTTGCGTACTCGTGCGGGAGAACGATTTCCTGTTGACGCGATTATTGTGCGTGGCGAAACAACCGTAGACGAACAGGTTTTCACGGGAGAGAGTCTTCCGGTATCCAAGTCGCCAGGGGACAGACTGCTCGCTGAAACAGTGAATCTTGACGGGATATTCTTGTCGAAGCGACTTCACCGTTCCGGCAGGGCTCGTTGGGACGACTGTTGAACGTGCTACAGGAAGCTCGAAACACTCGCGGTTATTAACAGCGACTAGCGGATCGAGTCGCCTCAATGTTCTTTCCTCTGATAACACTTTTGGCTATCAGCAGCTTTGCATGGCACCTGTCACCAAGAATCGGCGTTGCTCTGCAGGTTACCATGTCTGTGCTATTGATTGCCTGCCCATGTGCTCTGGGCCTCGCGACGCCACTGACGGTCTGGACTGCACTTAGCACGGCCATTAAGCATCAGGTCCTGTTTCGCAGCGGTGAGGCCGTTGAACGTCTGGCGGAAGCGAAAGCTGTTTGTTTCGACAAGACAGGAACGCTCACAACCGGCACGCCACCTGTCAGCCAGACAGTATTCTTTGGAGAAGGCAATCGTAACGCAGCGTTGAACATTGCAGCTAGCCTGGCGGCTTCGTCGTCACATCCGTTTTCGAAGGCGGTGGCTGCCTATGTAGCAAAATCGACTGCCGAAACACCCAAAAATAACAGCGTTACTGTGGGCCATAGTACTATTCCGTGGTTGGCGTTGCGGACCGTAAGTGGCGGTGGAGTTGAGGCAACGGGCTGGGACAGACGCCTTGTGCGGCTGGGCAGCGTCGAGTTTTCGCGCTACAACGCACATCAGCAACCGAAATCTCAGCAAAATCAGGTACCTGATTTATGTGTGGCCTGTCGAGCTGGTGTGTCTTTGGACATTCGCGTTCAGCTGGACAGTCTCAGAATGGCGGCCGATCAACAGGCTGCATCGATTATTCTGCTATCTGTAGATCGCCATCCTGCGATTGGCTTTCTAATCGCTGAATCAATTTGCCCAGAAGCGCAAACAGCACTGCAGCAGCTTTCCAAATCTGAAACGTCGCTACGTGTACTGTCTGGCGATCGGCCAGCAAAGAGCAGATTTGTTTCGGCACAACTTCAGGTGCGAGGACTGAACATCGAATGCCGCCTGAACCCTGAGCAAAAGGTTCAGAAAGTGATCAGCGTACGACAGCAATTTGGCACAACAGTGATGGTAGGCGATACCAATATCACGCACCGGCTCTGGCGGCGCGTGATATTGGTATCGCCATGGGCTGTGGAGCGGACGTGTCGCGAGATTCAGCTGAGGTATGTTTGCTTGGCAACGATTTGACGAGAATCCCGTGGGCCATCGATTTAGCGCGGCGAACTCGTTCAGTGATTCGGCAAAACATTTTCTGGGCCTTTGGCCCAGCCCTTTGAAGGTGAGTTTTTAGGTGTTTCTTCTGGCGAGTAGCTTTGCCGTGGCGACGTGTTGTCCGTTGCCGGAGTACTTGCGTTGGGGTTGCTGGCGTTTGGGTCCGCGTTTGCTTTTCT
>Ga0335398_10004767_pt1 | contig 18511 bp, 10 predicted proteins | sample BON03_FD_205742 | JGI IMG/M metagenome (GOLD analysis project Ga0335398, IMG submission 205742) | Freshwater microbial communities from Lake Bonney liftoff mats and glacier meltwater in Antarctica - BON-03 (spades assembly) (version 2) | ecosystem: Environmental > Aquatic > Freshwater > Ice >... | reverse complement strand
AAGGGACTTACGAATATTTTAAGTAAAATAGACAAGAATTTCAAACCTAATACCAAACTGAATACTTGTTAATGTAGGACTATGGAATTGTTAATCTTGAACCCCTGGGAAGGTTTAAAAGCATCACAGAATTATGAGTTAGCTGCAACACCACAATACTGTGTATAAAACCAACGGATGGAATTCATTGCTTGTCATTACAGGTATCTCAATAACAATAAAATTACGGAACTTAATCCATTGGCATGATTGATGAATCTGATTACATTGTAAGCTCTATCACTGTCTAAATGGTGTAAAACAACAAACGGATCGAGTGAATACTTTTCTTATCTAGGAAACTCTACAACAATGAGATCGTAGAGCTCAGACCACTGAGAGCATTGGTGAGTTTACAATATTTGGAAGTGCATTTGTCTCAAAACAAATAGATACAATTATGCAACTGTTATTATTCTCTAGGTTTCTCATTTACAATCAAAGTCTACAACTGGCCGCCCTGACGTTATTGCGGAATCTCTTGAATTTGTAAGTAACATGATCTCAGTTTCTGCAGATAATCTGAAACAAGCAAATCAACTGAAAACATATTCTAGGCATATTGACAACAATCAAATTGTGAATCTTGAACCTCTGGCAAGGTTGTCGAGACTAGGTTATTTGTACGTACATAATATCAGCATATTATTGGTCTAACAGAGCATAGTGATCCGCTAAATATTTGCTATTGTAGGTATCTGAACAACAATCAAATTGTGAGCATTTATCCGTTGTTAGGAATCGTGAATCTTAGGCATCTGTAAGTGAGAAATTTAGTAGTATTGCAACACAGGAGGATTAACTGAATAATTCTGATTACCTAGGTTTCTTGACAACAATCATATTGTAAAACTTTCACCGCTGGCAATATGGGGAAACATTAAAAAATTGTAAGTGAAACTGATTTGGCGTCATAAAAATTGTTAAAAAGGGATTTGAAATCAGATCTTTATAAGGGAATGAAGTGAATGATCTCAAGCCCCTTACATGTATGAAAAATTTGGTTTGGGCAAACTTACTTGGAAACCCTTTCACTGAAAGCCAAGAATGGAATGTTGTCTTAATCTTGCCGGTACAGCTCCGATATGTTTGTATCGATCTCGATGAGTTAAAAGCTGTGCCTCAAAGTAAAAATAGGATTGTTGGGGCATATGCCGCACCAAGTGGAGCCCTTTTATGCGAAACTTTAAACCCCAAATGGCCTGACAAAAAAGAAGTATATATAAAGCTTCGTTGTAATCCTCTGTCATAAGCCCGAGAATTATTGATACCTTGGTATCAGAGAACAAACAGGTGTACGTTGATTTAAATATAAACTTTGATTTGTCTCATCAAGTTCTTTTCTTTCAACAAGATTTACGTTCTATGAAATAAGTAATAATTGAAATGCGAAAGATAATGTTTTGGGAATAACGGATGTCCTTTTCATATCATAGCCAAGTTGTCATTTGTCGCTTTTGCTTTCGATTTCTTTTTCTTCTTTTTCGTATTCGCACTCGTGTCTTGTTCAAAATCCGGAACCCATTCATCTTGAATATCCACCACCGAGTCGCTGGGAGATTTCAGTTTAAAAGGATCAGCCACATCCTGATCAAATGGATTATCTGTAAGAAAGGCCTCTTGAGCGATAGAAAAATTAGGATCAGGTGAACTACTAGTTGTAGTTCCTCCAAATCCAGTGGCCGCGCTTTCAAAAGGGTTCATCTCTATATCCATATGAGAAGAATTGCTCTTCGAAAGGTGGTTCTTTGGCGAGTCTTCCATTTCGTCTGATTTACCAGCATCCAGTAAAACATGATCTCCGTATTTGTTATTAAAGTTGTAGTATGCGTCTTTGGCAACATCGTGCATGTTGATAATATCTTTGGCGTTAGAGAGGGCAATGTCATTCGTAGTTGAATCGAAGGCCTCACTGTCAAATTCCGAACCGCTTTGAACGTGAGCAGAATTCGATCCACTACTTCTGAATTCTTTCCATGAAAAGGCCCAATATTGTAAAATAGCAAACAGAACCATTTCACAGCACAGAATAAAATTGTTCAGTGACAATAACGAATCTGAAGGCATGGGCAATAGGTCTACCAATAGTCCTTGATAGTAAGTAGCAAACACAACCAGCTTAACAGACATAAATTTCAGAATAGGGCGCTGTCCTTTGAGACCGGGATGACTTCTAGTGGCTTTGTAAAATAGAACTAGCGCGTATAAAGCCAGCGTGTATGAGATATTGTAGACAACCAGCTGCGTTACAACCCATCCTTTGTCTTCTGACATCCCCAGAATTAGAAAAAGGAGACTTAATATAGCCATGATAGGTTTCATGATAACGAATTGCAATGTTAGTTGTTTACATCTCCGTAGGAATCTGCTATTCAATGCGATCTCCGGGAAGCAGCAACCTACTGGCCATACGTGGGTGATACTTCCTGGTTCCTGCATGATACAGCTAACACATGCATTTTCCCCGCCGCAATAAGAGAGCATCAAATTTAAAAAGCAATACACCACAAATGCTTCGTAACAATCTCTCACTGGGTCTAAATATGGTTCGGCAGTAGGAATGATTAACGCAAGCAAACTGAAAACCGAATAGAACGGAACCATAAACAAAATCCTAACGATATTTTTTTGCAATTTTGGTTCTGAGAAATGGACTAGATGTTTGAATATGTTGTATCCTGCAATAACGAGAACCACGAGCGTACAAGTAAGAGCGATGATTTTACAACCTGTACTGTCGACGAAATCAGAGATGTCGGCACCTGGTGGTCTCGTAGGAGCGTATGTTATCGGTGAGCCAGTGGGGCTACTTGTGGGGTTAAATGTATCATTCACTAGGAGCCTCATATTACTTGTGACACACACTTGGAACGAAGATAAACTCGAAGGAGGGTACAAAAAACTGAAAAAAAAAATTGTTTTTGGGTCGCATGCAGGTCGTCATTCGTCAGTCATACTGTGATTCAATATGTCTAACCGAGACTGATTTTAGGACATGCAGAAGATCGGGGAAATATTTGAAGTTAAAATCTAGGAGATACGTTACATGTTTCGTCCTACAATTGCCTCTCAACCATGATTTTCATTCTGCATTGTTTGTTTGAGCACTCAGACCATGAATAGGGCCAAGAGATTGTCATTGTCTTTGCACTCGAGGTTTAACAATAGCTGGACAAAATCTAGCCGGCGGGTCCTTTGTAGGACTGATTGTGATGCTGAAATCCAATCGATATGGTCGGCACTTTTGTTTTTTTTAATACTCTTTAAATTTTGATCTTTCATTTGGAGTCACTATCATAATCTTCGCTCGTAAGGCAATACAAATATAATATAATACCTAATTAATCTTATAAGTTTTTCAGTGCCATTTTTAATATAATTGAATTTTCGAAAGAAAACTCTTCATTCTTATTTTACATTACGAACTAGTCAACAATTTTCGTGGTCAGACTCAACATCTTTTGGGTCCAGAAACGACTCCAAAATCCATAATCCAACCGGAAATGTCTCTCGACTGTTTAGGTGCTTTTGAATCCTTCAATTTACACATTTGAAATCTGCCAATAAAGGAAAAATAGAAACAATCTGGCTCGGCCTGGCAATATTGCTGGCACAATTTGACAGACTGCACTTGGGTGAAAAGACCGTTTTCAATATCATGTCCATCGAAAAGAATATTTGATAATAAACACTCTTGCTTCTCTTTAGTTGGCTTGGAACTAGGGGATTTACTTGGGGAATCAGAGAGTGAAGTAACTGGTGAAGTTGGACTACTTGTTGGATTAGCAGATGGCACTGTCGTAGGAGATGATGAAGGCGATAACGATGGTACTACGGATGGTACTAAGGAAGGGGAAGATGTCGGTGAAGTACTCGGACGGACGAAAAAGTCGCCACAGTCCCGAGATTTAACTTCCTCCATCTTGTCACATATTTGCTTGATGTTCTCAGGAAGATATGCCAAAATGCCATTGATAGTTCCGTCTCCAGTACTATCCATTATCCCGCCGCTTCTCGATTTCACGGGATGTGCAGCCCCAACTTGATGACCAAACTCATGGAGGAAGGTCCTCAATGGACTGTTGTTGATGCTTCGATAAGATGTAACAGCAATATTGTTTCCTTCGGTCAAACACATCCCTCCATTTGACGAAGCTCCTCTTACGGCCATTATCGATCCACTAAAATAATGCCAATGGGCCATTGAGGGCAATGTACTTGCGAATGGTTTGAAAGCTTCAAACGCGTAATTCGCTCCAATGTATTTACTATTATCATTCCAATAATAAACCTCGCCAATCCTCAGACGTATGAATAAACTTGACTCCAATATTTCATTAGCTTGGTTGATTGTTTCGTTGATGACTTGAAATGAAGAGGAACCATAAGCTTTTTTCCATCTCGTATCGTAGGCCACGCCGATGGTAATAATGCTCAGGTCCTCGGGAGTACAACTACCATGAATCAAGAGCCATAACGTAAAACTGATAAGAAGTCGAAGCATGATTCTCGTTTACAATTTTTCAAAATCGGTTTCAGAATTTAGACACGTGAAATGTAACCAAAAAATGCATGCTATACTTCTGCAGCATCAGTAATTCGAAGTCCAGACAATTTAATTTTCAAATCGGTTATATTTTTATGCACGTGGTATCCAATCATTGCAATCAATCTGCAATTTGACTCCATTGATTTTCACTTTTCCAAAATTTATGGGAGGCCTTTGAAACTTCATTGCAAAATTTATAAAGAGACTACTAGGAGTGTCCTATGTATACTCCTAGAACTTTCATCCTTCTTTCTTCTCAAGAAAACGTGGGGTGCGTTACATTTTCGATCCGAACTGCAATTGTACCGTAACTTAAAATGAATTCATTCATCCAACCAGTTGCGAACTTTTGACCACATCTTCTTCTTCTCGTGATTTGCTTTTCGGATATGTTTAGACTCTTGGGTTGCTATTTTCCATTTTGAAATAGTTTGTTTCATTAGATACTGGTGGTGAAACTTGGAATATTTTTTCAATTGATTCATTTCCAAGAGAAAACTTTGATACCATTTTTGACAAACAGATTTCATAATCGATCTTTTATGATTGGATCTAACTGCAAGAAACCTTGCACATATTCTGAGATGGTGAATCTTCATAGCTTTCCATGTTCTTTGCAAAAGAAACTTTCTTCTGAGATTTGTAGCTGCCCTTATCATTGCTTTGGATTTCAGTTTTCTTATCTCTTTGTTGGATTGGATTTGAGACAGCCAAAGCGACCAAAATGTTTTTTTGACATTGCTTTCATGGTGTTTTGATGCGATTGTAAAATTTGCTTTAGCTCGTTTGATGATACCTTTCCAAGGTTTCAAACCGAAATACAACAGTGTGGCTCGATTTCTATGGCAAGCAACTAGAGCTCGTCGTTCTTCTGACTCCTTTTTCTGTTTATCAAAAAGCTGCTTTTTACGAGTTTCGAATTCAATCCGCCTTCGTTTTTCAATAATCCTCTGTTTCTCCTCTTCCACTTTTCTGGTGATCTCTAGTTCTTCCTTTTCTTTCTCAACTTGCAAATATCGCATTTGTAATGCTTCTCTTTTTTGCTGCCTCTCCATAGCTCGTAATTCCATTGGAGTGGGAGGAACAGGATTTCTTGTTACTGGTGTTTTTATAGGTTGCGGTAGTTCCATATCTCCAGCTACTTTTTTAAATTCATTGCAAGTAGAATGAATTTCGGATGTGAAATTAACACGTTCCAAATACTTGTTGATCTTCAGGCGTCTGATCTCTTCAGAAGCGATTTGCTCTTTCTCATAACAAGCTAGTTTCGTATAGCTCATCCATGAAAACCAGTATCTACGAGCAACTCTTTTCTTATGGTACTTGATTGCTGTGTTCATTTGAATTCGGCTTCTAGTCGTATCACGAGCGTTTGACTTCCAGGTTTTAAACATTCGAGATGACAGTGAACGGGATTGCAACTTCATAATACTCTGCTCTGATCGATGTCGTCGAAGCCAGCATTCAAACACTTTGCGACAAATGAAACCGCTCCGCAACTTTAAAATTCTAGTTGTACGTCTTTTCCAATAGCTAAAGAATTTAATGATCACTTTAACATTCTGTGTCTCCTGAAAGCGAGCTAACTCAATCCAATCAACTTTCCTTTTTCTTTCAATTGCATTTTGAATAAATGCTTCGAAAGTTGCTCGCAATCGTCTTAATTGTATCTTGGATTCGAGTCTGATTCGTCCAAGCGATTGTTTACGTAGCACCTCCTTGTTTTGTCTTGTTTTTGTTTCATTTTTATCCCAATCGAAAAAAGGTAGCTTTTTAGATGACGGATTTTTTATCGCGATTCGTTTCATTTCTTTATTTGGGGGCTTGTCTGCTTTTATCGCGATTCTTTTCGTGTCATTAGATGATTTTACCATGATTCGTTTTATGTCATTTGTTGACTTGATTTTTCTTTCTTCTGTATACCTTGTGTTACTACAGTTCAAGTTTTCTATATTAAGTTCTCTCTGTTTTGGTTTAGCATAGGATTCTCGCACCCGTTTCACCCAATTAGAAATTTCATGACGATAGTCTTCATTTCCGGCATCAAATTCTTCATCAATCTCCAAATTAGCACTTCGAAGTTGATTCATTAGACCAGCAAGAGAAAGAGACGGGTCTACTTGTGGCGTGCGTTTTTCTCCGTGATGAAATCGATTGTGGCTGAGTTCTTGGTTTACTGTAAGAGAATTTTCTCCGTAATAGGATCGACTGCTATTCGTTTCCCGGTTTCTGCCCAAAATATCTTCTGTTAGCAATTTCCCTGGTTTGTCGTCATACTTTCTTCTTAGCTGCTGCCAACCTGAAACCGGCGATGTCATACTATGTTTGTAACGGTAATAATATTTATATTCTTTATGAGGTTGTTGGCCCTCATGACGGTTGTTTTGGGAGTAGAAGTAAGCGAAGAGAGGCTTCAATACCTGTTGAAATACCACAAGGATGTCAAGATAGAACGAGCATGTTATCATACGCATAGTTACTTTGACCGACCCAAATTTGATACATCAAAATTTTTGACTCCTGAAGACATGGCGATCTGCCTGAAACGGACTAAATTTGAGTCGCTTTCCCCGGAAAAAATGCAAGAAGAACGTTATAAGATGATAGAAGAGGGGTTGGTGTGCCGGGAGGACCACACAGGTTGTTATTTGCCCGGTCCTCAAGCGACTTTGTTGTTCGGAAACGGAATGCAAGTGTGTGTTGATTGCAAGGATGCATTGGAGGGTGGGGCGTGGTTCGACACTTGGGAAGCACATTTTGGACCTGTAGAGTTTCAAATTGGTGGTAAATTAACTATTGGTCTTCCTAATGATGGTTCTACGAGTTTCTACAACGGTGTAGATATTAACGGAACTATTGCTGTGGCGATCAGAAGAGGTACGACAGGGATATCAGATATTGTGTATCGTGCGCAAGAAGCTGGGGCCATTGCAGTTGTTATTATAGAAGGAATGGGGGAATGTGATGCTTCTTTCGTATGCGGAAACATTATTGGTGATAGATTAAAGGACACTTTGCAGGTTGGCTTTGGAAAACGTGACACGCTGGCTAATTGGCGAAATGCATATATTCCAGCTGTTATGGTCACTGAACCAGATGGTAAACGATTGTTGGAGATCATGGGTCTACAATATTTATATTTCGAAGGATATGGTCATCAATACGTTCCGTGATTTACATATTATATTATTTCTTTTTGGGTTGGTTTTTCGAAGATTTCGAATGCTGTGCTAAAAGTTCCATGGCGGAAGACTCTGCCAAACGAGTGGCTGTTTTATTGTCTTCGTACCTCTTCATTTGTAAAGAAGCAACTTCAAACGCAGTTTTTTCTCCTTTTCGCCATGTTCGTTCTTGCAATAACATACGCGTGAGCTGCAGCGGTGTGATATCTGCATTATCAGGTGAACTAACATCCGCACCTGCCAGTAAGAGAGATCCTATACATGAACCAATCCCAGAATCAACACCTACACCTAAACCACACACGGCGTAATGAGTAGGAGAGCGACCTTTGCAATCTCTACTATTCACATCAGCACCGAGTTTAATGAGTTTATCCAGAATGTCCTTATTGCCGCACTGAGCAGCAAAATGAAGAGGCCGTCGACCGCATTTGTCAGCGGTCTCCAGGTTGGGATTGTTGAATAGCAGCAGAAATTTAACCCCTAGGTCTAATTTATTGAATACCAACATATCTGATGCAATATAGTGCAAACAAGTTTGTTTGTTTCCATCAACCGCGTTAAAATCAGCATGCGGCATCAAAAGTTTAGCGATTTCATATTTGCAAGATCTCACAGCGATGTTTAAGCAGTTTCCGTGGTTATGGGACAGTTCATTCGCCCGCGTTGGTCCATGTCGTAATAGAGCAGCAACTATAGCCTCATTAGAATGTCTGCATGCCATATGCAAACAAGAATACCCGTTGACATATTCAGCAGCCCCGGGATTAGATCCCAGTTCAAGAAGATCCAGTACCGATTCCAAGTGTTCCAACTTGACAGCATAGTGAAGTGGAGTGAACCCGAAGGCATCTACACTGTCCACCTCATCTCTGAAAACGCCAAAATATTTAAGAGATTGAAGTGCCACTGCCCGATGAAGGGAACTAAGTGAATGGATAGAGGATGCAGAAACAGGAATACTGGATTCTTTCAAGGCTCTGTATACTGGATCAAGTGTCTCTATCACTCTCTCGAGTGAGCCCATCTCGCTTCTATTTTTTCGAACTTTTATCATCTCGTTTTTTTTTTTTTTTTTTTTAAAACACAAAAATTTATTTTTTTTTATTTCTTTTTTTTTTTTTTTATTTTTTTTTTTTTGAAATAGTTTTGTTTTTTTGTTTTTTAAACAACAAAAATCGATTTTTTTAAAGCACTACTTTTTATGTTTCAAACTTTTTTGCATCGACGATTCGTTTTGATTCGAAGGTTTCGACGACGAATACGCGAAAAACGTTGCGTTGACTTCATTATGCATATTTTTCTTGCTGTGACGGCTGTGTGTTTTACTCATGCATGTGCTGAGCACATTGGTGTCATTGGCGCTGGGTTTTCGGGTCTTACGGCAGCCTGTGAGCTTCAGCAGATGGGATATCAAGTCACAGTGTTTGAAAAAAATGGTCACATTGGAGGGCGTGCAGAGCAATTCACAGTTGATGGATTTACTTTTGATGCAGGGCCCAGTTGGTATTGGTTTCCTGATTTATTCGATAGAATATTCAGTCGTTTCGGACGAGATAGGCTTGAGTTCTATAACATTACCAGACTAAATCCAGCTTACAGGGTCCATTTGGACGACGAGATTGTTGATGTACCTGGAACTCTACAAGGAGTTATCGACTGGGCCACCTCAAGAGATCCAGACAACGATTTGAAGAGCTTTTTTGCCCAAGCCAAAGTGAAATACGACAAGGGAATCTTTGAATGGATTTGGAAGCCAATGACCTCTGTTTTCGAATTGATAGATCTCAATCTCATTCATGCAGCATTGACTATGAATATGTTTGGGTCTCTTGAGGCTCATATTGGAAGATATACGAGTGATAGTTTAGTTCAAATGATTCTCAAATGGCCCATTATCTTCATTGGAGCATCTCCAGCTGATGCCCCAGCTTTATACTCACTGATGACATACGGTGGCCACGCAGGTACATTTTATCCTGACGGAGGAATGACTGCTCCAGTTAAAGCACTTCACCAAATCGCATGTGATTTAGGGGTGAGTTTCATATTGAATAGTGAAATTACCAGTCTTGATGTAGGAAGAAACGACGAAATATCTAAACTATGTACAAAGGATGAATGCACTGATGTTGATGGTGTTGTTGCTGCTGCAGACTACTTTCATGTTGAGCAAAAACTTTTGCCTGAACATTTAAGACGATATGATGAAAACTATTGGAGCTCCCAAGCGCTTTCACCTTCATGCATTTTGTTCTATCTAGGATTTGATACCAAGATTGAAGGAATACTTCATCACAATTTCTTTTTTGATCATAGTTTAGATGACCATTTGCATAGAGTATTCATTGAAAACTCCTTGAGTTTGAATCCCACATTTTATGTGTCAGTCACTTCGAAGAGCGATAAAAATGTAGCGTTTTTGGATGGCGAAACCGTTTTTGTTTTGGTTCCTGTTCCATTCACTGCGAATGGAACTGATACAGAAGAGTATCGTGAATCTTTGTTGAAAGGCATTTTAGAAAGAATGCAGCGAAAGATCCAAACAGCCAATGGTGCATCGCTAGCTGATTCCCTCGTGTATAAAAAAACATATGGAATGAAGGACTTTGAAAGCAATCTAAACTCGTTCAGAGGAAATGCGTTTGGACATGCCAATTACCTTTTGCAATCCTTAATCTTTAAACCGAAGATGGACTCGTTGTCTGGTAATTTGGTTTTTGCTGGTCACCTGACGAACCCTGGTCCAGGAGTTCCTCCTTCTATGGTTTCTGGTATTGTTGCTGCTAAGCTTTTACATAGCAAGTTACAACCACGTGGAATTGTGCATAAGTTGTTTGCAGGGATTGTATTGTTTGTACTTTTGGTTCACTTGTGGATGCTTTTCAAAATTGCTACATCCACTCGATGGCGATCTTATGCAACTTGTGTCAGATTGCTATTTAAACATGGGAGAACCTACTTTGCAGCCTCTACTTTGATGAGCAAAAGGCAATTCTTAGATACAGCTGCGCTCTATGCGCTGTTTAGGGTTGCCGATGATTTCGTTGACACGAAAAACTTTGACCCCAAGAAAAGAAGGGAAGACCTTGAAAATTTCATTTCGAATTTCTGGGCGTGTTTTGAAACCCAAAATGGAAATTATGCTCTTCATCCTGTTCTTCCAGCAGTTATAGAATCTGTGGTGCGTCTTGGTTACTCTAAAAAGCTATTTGAATCCTTTTTCCACTCTATGAGAATGGATATCGAGGAAAACAAATGCAATACATGGCAAGATACTAAGATATATATGGAAGGTAGTGCTGCTATCATTGGTGACTTTATGGTTCCCATTTTGATGTCTACTTCTAGTGATAAAGAACGAAGCGCAGCTCTAACTCATGCGAGGGATTTAGGGAATGGCTTTCAATTGACGAATATGATTCGTGATATTGGCGAAGATTTGGATTTACATCGACAATATATCCCCGGAGATGTATGCAATCAATACGAAGTTCGACTGGAGGATAGAAATTCAGATTTTAGTGGTTTTGTATCGCTCTTGGAAAACATGTTTGATATTGCGGATCGATTCTATGCTTCGTCGGATATTGGAATTCAAATGCTTCCCATAGAAATCCGTCCTGTAATACAAGTGGCCCAAGTTCTGTATCATGAACTTCACAATGAGATAAGAAAACATCACTACAACGTATTTGCAGATCGGATAAAGGTTTCATACTGGAAGAGATTTAAATTGGCTATTTCTATTATTCCAATATCCAGTGTCATGAAAATGATGGTTGCGGATATATACTTCCGCATCCTTTTTGCTTTCTATTGAAGGAGCTTCCTACTTTTGCTCCAATCCATAGTGATACCAAAATCTTTTCTTTTAAGGTTTTTTCTTTATTTTTGTTTATAAATCGGTTCGTTTCAAAAACCAAAATAATAATTCACAATCTTTATATCTTAAGTTTCTTGGCCGAGATTTCCGGGCTTTCCGATTTTCTCTTCGCATTTTGCTCAAAGTAAGCAGACGCCATATATATAGGACCATCCTCCACAGGTTTTATAGCATCTTCAAACATCCATTGGCCTTCTTCGTCGCTCCAGAATTTTTTGAATTCTAAACCCGTAATAGGACATGCTGTTTGTGATTCATCTTCGGGTACTGCATGCAGTCGTGGATCCACCGATACTTGAGAATCTTGCCTGGCTAACTGCAATTGTTCATCGTCTTCTATTATAGCACCATCTTCATTCTCCTCGTCGTCGAACCCGGTTCCGTCTACAATCATTTTAAATGAAACCCCTTCCAACCAACTTTCGGATGCCAAAAACCATCCTCGGGCTTTTAAGCCATCGAACGACTTTCCTAAATTTTCAATTTTTTTAACCATTTCATCTCGATACGCTTGAAAATCTCCCAGTTGCTCCTTATTTCTAAAACATAGTTGCGAATTCCTGTCTCGAAACGATGATTGTTCGACGGCATTATGGTTGATAACAAGTGCTACATAAGCTGCATCTGGTGCTGCTGCGATTTGTTTTGGATCCCAATCATCAAATCGTTCGGTTGGAGGAGAGAAGTGTGCTGGGGAATTTCTACGTGATTGATAAGAAGGCTCTTGTACATAAGTATCTTGTTCATGGTGATGTTGCTGCTCTTGCTCATGATGATAGGGTTCTTGTACGTGATGGTAAGGTACCGGTGTAGGAACCCGTACATGCACATTCACAAGAGAATCTTTCGCGCGATCTAATACCTGCTTATGTAACTCAGGTCTATCAATTCGAATCTCGTTGAGGGTTAAGTGTTGGGAACGTGGTACCTCCATGGAGTCCAGCAATTCCGAGAGAACATGGGAAGCCTCTTTGGCTAGCATATCGTCATATACCGACTGCGGCACATGTTGATTTGGATGGAATCGTGTAGAACAAGTATTAACAGTCGGTTGTTTCAATAGAGGGAATTTATGTTCTTGGTCGGCAATAAAGGCACCTTCATTAAAATTAGGGTCAAAAACATCTTTGTGAATTTTGGCGAGAGATTTAGGTGTGGGTCTTCCTATTGGGTCTCCCATCACCCATCTACCTAATAAGCGTTTCATGCTATCTTTGTTTTTAGCGTTAGGAGCTTCCTTGTATGCGTCCTGGAACATATAAGCAATGTTCTTAGAGAATTTAACAGGGTATTTGCCTTTGCTGTTATGCATGATCGAGTCTATGAGGTAGAGAAGTGGAAGTTTTTCTTCTGGATTGACTCGTAGTAATCGTGATTCAATAGCACCGACAACATCCTCGACACTGACTCCTGGAACGCTGGATTTCTGTACATCTGAAGCCTTCATAGTCAACAGGTTTATTGTAAGTTTGTCAGGATGAGAGCCTAATGAAATCATCTCACCAAGATACGAATCCATCCATGTGGTGACCATGGTATTGATTTTTTTTTCGAAAGATGCCAGTCACCAGTAATGAGTCACGATCTCACACAATATGGAATTCGTTGCATAGTACACTCCCAGAGTTTAAATCGATGGATCATATTCAATTGGATATTGTAGGAGCAGATTATGTTGAAGCAAGCAAGCCTCTTCTGGCGTTCAAAAGTCTAATTCAACTGTTTAGGAATGAAACAACATTGAAAAAGTTAACATTGCGATTAGTTGGTCCGAATGTTAGTTCGAATTCAAGCCGTTCATTTGATTTTAGCGAGAATTTTACAGTTAAAGTTGTGCAAGAATTAAATTTGTATCATGAATCGTCGTGTCCTTGCGGAGATGCTTCGTTTCTATTTAATGCAGGAATTTGGGGCTATGATTCTTGGATCCCTACACTTGAGTATATATTCAAAAAAGGCATTCCTGTAATCATTACATCGTATAATGAGTTTGAAGCCGATGATGATTTCGATACCTTGAACGAAGCCTTGTACCCTAAGCAATGGGTTGTACTAAAAGCACCAGAATCTAATCCATATCGATCCGATGCAAGCAGAGATTCAGGTATTGAAGGTAGGCAATGTGTTGAAAATTCATATTGGATGATCATTGCTGGGTCTCAAGATCCTTTCCAACTAGACTTGAAAGATTTTCAAAGCCGTCTCGAACACGAAGCGCTTGTGGTATGGAAAAATGCAACTGGAATTTGGGGTGATGCCATCTTAGAAGAGATAGACATGTTAATGGATCTTGAGAAATTGGATGCTTCAAAGAACCGTCTTCCTGTGAAACGTGACAAAGATGGAAGTATTATTGAAGGGCATTTACTAGCGAAACATGCTGTTTTCGAGCACTCTTTGGTTGTTGATGGTAAACAAGTGTCAAACACGTTGGAATTTTGTCCCAATATTCAAAGTTTTGTCGACACGCATGGGCCTGCGTTGGTTATGCGCTTGAACCAGGCTTACCCTGGTCTGGCACTTCAAGGCGTCGATACTTTAAAAGTACAAGTGAATGATGGAGGAGCCTTTCATATGCATTATGATACAAAAACATCGATTTCAAATCGCGCTATTACCGCGCTTTTATATTTAAATCCTGATTATAAAAGTGGCCAAGATGGGGGTGAATTGGAATTGTTTCCCTTTCCTTTAGAGCCCGTTTTGGTAGAACCGGCACACGATACATTTGCGTTGTTTTGCTCCACAGAAACACTTCATAGAGTACGCACCTCTCGTGCAAAACGACGCGCGTTAGCAATTTGGTTCAGTTCAGAAAAGCCCGATGAACTGTTCTTTCCTTCGATTGTGCCTCCAATTTTGAATATTGACTATTCAGAGGAGGAGATTCGACAACTCAAACTACTAGTGTCCTCACGGCAATCTCGCAGACTTTTAGCAAAAGTGAAATACAGGTCGCATTATCACCAGTCATATTTCGATGCTTTCGGTAGCTCCCAAATTGTGAAGGATGCTGTTGCGTTGGATCATCAAGAAACGGACAAAGCCGAGGCATTGCTGCCAAAAATCGTACTACGCTATCTTGGATTTTGAAATTTTCAAGGTTACATAGATGAATGGTATGAAAATGAAGCTATGCATCCTCAACACACTGATGGATCCGAGGCCGTCAACATTTTGCAATAGATGAATCAGATGGGAGACTACCCGGAAACCATCTTTAAAAATAATGAAGTTTGAACATATGAAAGCATAGCTAGTACTATTTTCAAGAAGATAAACTTTTAGATATGCTTCAAGTGCTGCAGGTTAATTAAAAGCAAAATTAGAAATATTCTGGATGTTTCCAAAATTTAAATTTTCGAAGGAAGATCGGAAAGAGCCTCGATATGGTGGCAGTCCAATAAGCGTAGTTCGTCGAGGTACGTTAATCCAAAAATCCATTCGGGAACAGTTTCAAATCCCCTGAAATCAAATATATTATTATTAAGGATTCTTTAAGCATTGAATACCCCATTCGTTCATACCCCCAATATGAGTAATCGGATACATTGTCAGCTCTTTATGATTCATGATATCAACACCTTCATCATTCTTTTTTCAAAAATTCAGTTTAGGAGGGTCTACCAAATGGCTGCACTTTATATTTACATGTCGAATTATTTTTGAAAATATTTACGATCAACACTTGTTGTGTCATTCGAAATTGATGAGTGGAGCATTTGATGAAGCGCCTGTAGTTCAGGATCAGGAAGGATTAGAAGTGCAGAATCGATTTGTGGAATTCCTCAACTCTTTCTTGATTGAGGAGCTGCTAGGTGATGACGATGAAGATATGGAAGAACCAGTTGAAGATGACCTCGAGGGATTGAACGATATAGATCGAGCCAAGCGGTCTAAGCATCTTTACATTGCACAAGCTGGTTACATGATGGAGGCGGAGCGTTCGACACTCCTTGTTGATTTTTCCCAACTTTTGAACAAAGATAATGTGTTAGCTGAAGTGGTATTGGCCGAGTACTTCCGCCATACCCCGTATTTGAATAAGGCTGTTCAAATATTCATTCGTGGGTGTTTACCTAATCGTGTCACTGAAGAAAGAGGAGAAGATAAAGAGTTCTTTGTTAGTTTTTACAACTTGCCGGGAGTCGAGAGAATTCGTAACTTACGCACTAGTAAAATCGGTGTATTGTGTTCGATATCTGGAACAGTAACAAGATCTTCTGAAGTAAGACCGGAGTTATTATTTGGGGCGTTTGAATGTCTGGATTGCAAGCGTGTTGTTGAAGGCGTAGAGCAACAATTTAAGTTTACGAAGCCAATGAAGTGTCCAAACCGAGACTGCAAGAATGAAAAGCATTGGGAACTTCGGGTTGAATTGAGCAAATTTGTGGACTGGCAGAAACTTCGAGTACAAGAGAATTCAAATGAAGTACCTGCAGGAAGTATGCCTCGATCTGTTGATATCATACTTCGGCACGATATTGTTGAAAGAGCCAAACCTGGTGACAAATGTATATTTACTGGAACGTTGATCGCGATTCCTGATGTATCCAAATTAGCGGTTGCTGGTGAGCGTCCAGGTTTAAAGCGTTCGGGGGGGGCTCAGAAAAACTCGGGTGATAATAATGATGGCGTTTCAGGTTTGAAGTCTCTAGGTGTACGGGAAATGTCTTATAAATTATCATTTCTTGCATGCTCGATTCATTCATCTAGTTCAAGATTTTCTCAACCGCATCTTTCTACAGTGCGATTATCTCGCAATCAGCAAGTGGCTCGAATGATTCAACAGCAACAAAACGGAAACTTTGGATCGATGGAAGAGGAAACAGTACAATCGATTAGAGAGCAGTATACAGTGGAGGAAATGGATGAATTGCGTCTCATGGCAAGTCAACCTAATCTTCTAGCCAAAATGCGAAGAAGTATGGCACCGGCTGTGTTCGGTCATGAGGATATCAAGCTGGGAATATTGTTAATGCTCTTCGGTGGGGTTCATAAACGGACAGATGCAGGGACGAAGCTTAGAGGAGACATCAACGTTTGTATTATTGGCGATCCTTCAACCGCTAAATCCCAATTTCTTAAATACGTTTGCTCCTTTCTTCCCCGAGCGATTTTTACTTCAGGAAAAGCATCTTCTGCAGCAGGGCTAACGGCCAGTGTAGTTCGAGATCCGGAGACAGGCGAGTACTGCGTAGAGGCAGGAGCACTGATGCTGGCTGATAATGGTATATGCTGCATTGATGAATTTGATAAGATGGATGACACTGACCAGGTAGCTATTCACGAAGCGATGGAGCAACAGACTATATCTATTACGAAAGCAGGGATTCAAGCAACTCTCAACGCAAGGACTTCAATTCTAGCAGCAGCAAATCCAATACATGGGAGGTACGACAGGTCCAAGACATTGAGAGCCAATGTCCAATTATCTCCTGCAATCATGAGCAGATTTGACATGTTTTTTGTAGTCCTGGATGATTGTGAAGAGAGTCAAGATAGGATCATCGCGGAACACATTATTCGTGTGCATCAAAGGCGGGTCGAGAAACTTATCAACGATGAAGATCCGGAAGATCTGGACGAAGAGAATGAAGAGACCCAAGAAGAATATTCGCGTTTATTCACGACAGCCCAGCTTCAAAACTATATTCGGTATGCTCGAACCATTGAACCTTTCATTCCACCCGATGTTCAACCTAAGTTGGTAGAGTGTTATAGACGACTTCGACAGGGTGATGTGGTGGGACAAAATAGGACTGCATATAGAATTACAGTGAGACAACTAGAAGCTTTAATCCGTTTAGCCGAGGCCTTAGCCAGACTTCATTTGGATGAATTTGTTCGACCTCGATACGTGGAATGGGCCTATCACCTGCTCAAAACAAGTATTGTTCATGTAGACTCAGCAGATGTTCGTTTTGACGATCCAGGAGCAGAAGCACAACCAGGTAGTGCGGTACACCGAGAAGAAACATTTGAAGAAGAAGAAGGAGAAGATCATGTGGCAATTGATAGTGACTCATCTCAGCAAGAAAACGTAAACCCGAATCGCCCACCTTCCAAGAAAACGAAATCTGGCATTCAAATTTCTTATGAGGAGTACATGCAAACTACGAATCTGATAGCCACGTATTTACGAAGCCAAGAGGATGAAGCACGTGCTAATAATATGCCAAGTGCAGTCAAACAAAGAGATGTCGTAACTTTCTACTTGGAACAAAGGACAGATATTACTTCGGAGGAGCAATTGGTGGCAGTTCGCAAATTAATTAATCAAATCATCGAGAGACTTATTAACAAGGAGAATATTCTTATGCAAGTGCAGCTGTCCGCCGAAGATTTAGCAAAGATTCAAGAGGAGGAGGAGGAGAACGAAGAGGATGATCCATTTCCAGAAGAACATCGCATGCTCGTGGTCCATCCTAATTTTGTGCCTGGATTCAATTAAAATACCAATTAATTTATTGTTCTACTAATGCCACATCTTCTGATATATCCAAATTTCGTTGACTGAATTCCGGTTCTGGAATCGATTTGATCTCGTCTATCACAACTTCTTCGATGTCGTCATTCTCTTCTTCGTCCATATCGATATCTGAAGCTTGCCTAGATTCAGTAGCAAACACTTCTTCGCCCATGCTCTTCGTAGCAAGCACATGACCATCAGGAAATGAAATTGCAATAGCAGAGTCGTTTCGAAGGACTTGAATTTGGTATCCGTGACGAATTGTGATGTGGTCTGCATGATCCACTTGCATCGCTTCCCCGTCCACCTGTAAAAAGATCGAGGACATATCTTTGAAATGTACATTGTATTCTTTTGCTTGAGCTGTTCTTTGAATACCTCCT
>Ga0335398_10004761_pt1 | contig 18534 bp, 17 predicted proteins | sample BON03_FD_205742 | JGI IMG/M metagenome (GOLD analysis project Ga0335398, IMG submission 205742) | Freshwater microbial communities from Lake Bonney liftoff mats and glacier meltwater in Antarctica - BON-03 (spades assembly) (version 2) | ecosystem: Environmental > Aquatic > Freshwater > Ice >... | reverse complement strand
TTTTGCGAACGCCAGGGGGAGGGACTGGTTCCGGTCGCCCTTCGGGCTCCCTCCACCAGTCCCTCCCCCTCATGCCTTGTAGTGTATTGATCTTCCCTTTGAGGTCACGGACTCAGAAACGGCGGGACTCCATCAATGGAAAAGGGATTGGAATTATCGATGGCATTGTGTTGGAGCAATCCCAGGTTCCGTTTACTACACGGTGCAGGACATCGAGAAAAAGTCTGAGGGTGGTCATTACGTCATTCACGCTGGCATATACCCTGAAGATATTATACTGATCGAGAGAGGCACAAAGAACGCAGAATCGGGTCGCCGGGAGTGATTACCCGGCTCCCACACCACCCGGCATGCGGCCCGCACCGGTCGGCCTCGTTCTCACGACTTTGGGAGCAAGTGCCAAAATGCGCCCGGCCGAGACGACTCCAAACGCAGTGCCCGAGGTTCGGAATGGCTGATGAGACGCGCGATAGGAACTGAATGAAGAACTTCCTCCAGGCTGGTTGCTGACGGTGGGACGTCACGACCCGCCGAGCCAGAGCGTGACCAGATCTTTTCCGAAGAAGATCCAGATGACGGCGGCGGCGGAAATGTAAGGGACGTAGGCCAGCCGTTGCTGGCGGAGCGTGAGTCCGACGGCGGCGCCAAGGACGGAACTGATCGTGAGCGTGAAGAGCACGCCGGCCCAGCCGGTGAACGCCCCGATGGCGGCCATCAACTTGACGTCGCCCAGACCCATCGCCTCGCGCGGCAGATCAATCGTGTCCGCCTGCAGCGACATGTAGGGCTCCTTTTCCGGATCGAGATCCTCGTCGTTCACGCGCAGTTTTCCGGCGAGCAGGCTCACTTCAATGTTCGCATTCCAATAACAACGGTCCGCCAGTTCGAGGCGGTCCGAGTGCAGGGTGATCGTGTCCGAGCTGCGATAGAAAACATCCTCGTAGGGAATGACGCGGTCGGGCAGGTAGAGCGCTTCTTCACCGAAGATGATTTTGCTGCCCTTCGGAATATCGATCTGTTGACGACCGAAGATCAGCTTCCCGCCGCGCACGACGGCGTAAAGCAGCCCGCCGCCGAGCGCGAGACCGATGAAGCTGTCTTTCATCGCTTCGAACCGCGAAGCCGTGTTGTGGATCTCTGGCACGAACAGCGACATCATCACGCCGACGCCGATTCCGCCGAGGGTGATCTGATCGGGAATGATCAGGTGCTCGAAATCTGTGGCGGTGCCGACGATGAACCCCGCGAGAACCGTGCACCAGACCAGCGCGACGAGCGGAGACGCTTCTCCAAACTGCAGCCAGCAGGCGAGGAATGCGACCCCGGTCAACAGTTCGATGATGAAATAGCGGACCGAGATTTTCGCCTTGCAGTTCGCGCATTTTCCACCGAGCCAAAGCCACGTGAACAGCGGGACGTTGAGGTACCACGGGATCGAATACTTGCAGTGCGGACAATGCGACGGAGGTGAGACGACGCTTTGATCCAGCGGCAGCCGGTGGATGCAGACGTTGAGAAAGCTCCCCACCATGCAGCCGAATCCGAACAGGACCACGGACCAGAAATGGAACGGCACCTTGGCCCAGATTTCAGGATCAAACACGTTGTTCATTCAGCACTTTTTTCACCCGTAAATATTTGTTTCCAAAGCGGCGCGCATGACGTCGCGCGGCGCGGTCCGTCCGGACCAGAGTTCGAGGGCGTCCGCCCCCTGGTGGAGCAGCATGCCGAGGCCGTTCGCTGTTTTTGAACCGAGTTCACGTGCCGTTTTCAGAAGCAGGGTTTCTGCCGGACGATAGATCATGTCGTAAACAATTCCCGGCTTGTGGGCCCGCATCCAGTCCTCGTCAATCGGCAGCAAATCGTCCGGCTTGAGTCCGAGCGATGTTGCGTTCAGCACGAGATCGACGGTCGAGTCCGGGTAGTCGAACGCGATTTGAACGTCGGATTGGTTCGCACGGATCTCGTTGGCGATCTCCTCGGCCTTGGCGTACGTCCGGTTGATCAATGTTAGTGAAGCCGGTTTTTCCGAGGCGATTCTCAGGGCGGCGGTGCGACCGGCTCCTCCGGCTCCCAGCAGGAGCACATGTTTGCCTTCGATCTGTAGGCCGAGGTCTTCGTTGATCGACCGGATGATTGCGTTGGCGTCCGTGTTGAATCCGACTGAACGTGTTTTTGTCGAAGAAACGTCGCCCAACAGGCCGACTGGTCGCCATTCGCCGGTCTCGGTCTGGCCCTCGAATCGAACGGTGTTTACGGCTCCCCAATTCTTCGCGGCAGGATCGACGACATCGACGATGTCCACCGCGAGAATCTTGTGGGGGACGGTCAGGTTGATGCCGATGAAGCCCATTGTCTGGGCCCCGCGGATAGCTTCCTTTAATTGATCCGGATCGACGTCGAAGGCGAGATAGCGCCAGTTTAGCCCGAGTTGCGCGATGCCGGCATTCTGCATCGCGGGAGACGCGGAATGACGCACCGGATGCCCAAAAACGGCGCAATAACGGGTGGAGGCATCGATCAGGCTGGCGGGCGGACGCGGCACGGGCGGGGTTATAATTGAGGCGGTTGGGGCAGGGAAGCACAATTCGGGCAGGTTGCCGGTTGATCGGGGTGCGGAATGTCTGCATCCTGCCGTCGGCGACAGTTTTGGAATCATTTTGCAACCGGTCGCTCTAAAGAACGAATTGCCCGTGGATGCCGCCGAAAAAAAACGTTGGATACAGCTGGCTCAGGAGGCCGGTGCCGTGGCGCTGGTGTCGGGGTTGATCTGGATATTGACCCTGGTGTTTTTGGACGAGCCGCTGTTGAAGATCGTCGCGCTCATTCTCCTGCTCGGCGGCATGATGGTCGGTTTCGGGAGCAAACGAGAATTCCCCACCAGAAAACCGAACCTGCTCAAATGGGCGGTCAGCCTTGTTTTCATCGCGATGGCGGCCTGGGTTTTCGCCCCTCCAAGGCCCGAGGCGGAGATCGCGTGGGAACCGTATTCGGAGGCGGTGATCCGACGGGCTGCCGAGGCGGGCCGACCGGTGATCATTGATTTTTATGCGGATTGGTGTCCGCCCTGTCGCGAGCTGGATTCGCGGGTGTTCACGCGCAAGGAGGTGGCTGATGCATTGGCACCTTTTGTAACGGTGCGCGCCGACTTGACGGATCAGAATTCACCCGCCAACGCGGCAATTTCGGAGCGTTATTCCGTCTCAGCCCTTCCGACGGTGGTGTTTATCGGCAGCGACGGGCAGGAGCGGCGTTCGCTCAGATTGATGGGCTATGAGGCGCCCTCGCGCTTTCTGGGCCGTTTACGGGCGGTAAAATAACCCGTCCACCCCTCCAATTCGGAGGTGTGCGGTGAAACGCTCATTCCCATGTTTGCGCTTTTTTCGTATGATCCATCAACTCTCGTCATGTGTACCGGTTCACCGGTAGGATTCCTCTACCGTGAGAAGTTGCTACGCCCTAATGGACTTTTTTCAACCAGACCTGACTGAGAAGACACAAGAATTCTATGAAACCTTTCGTCCTTCCTGGCCGTCCTGACTTTTTACCCATCGTCCTCATCACCTACCAAACCAACCTATGAAGAGTATTCTAACGCGAGTTTGCGTCGCGGTCGCCGGCCTTGTGCTGGGTGTCCACACATCATTTGCCGCCGGAGGTTCATTTCAATTCGAAGGCGGACTCATGGACGGGCTCAACCCCGCCGAGGGCGTCTATGACATGACGTTTTCGCTGTACGATGCCGACGTCGACGGGACCAGCGTCGGGACGTACACCAACATGGCGGTCGCGGTGATCAACGGCCTGTACGAATTCCAGCTGCCGTTTACGCCCTCCGAACTGAATTTCACCAACTGCTGGATTGAAATCGCGGCAAAGCCGGCCGGCGACCTGAATGACCGCACCCTGCTCAATCCCCGGTCACTGCTGGTCAACGTGCCGTACGCGTCGAAGGCCGCGCAGGCCTCCGGGGTCACGCCCGGAAGCATCGGCACCGAAAGCCTTCAACCCGGCGCGGTCACGGCCGACCAGCTCGGCCTGTCCTCGGTGACATTGGAGAAAATCAACACTTACGGCGCGGCGGACGGGCAGACGATGGTTCTTCGCGGTTCGGAGATGGTGTGGGAAAGCCTCGCCTACTGGAGTCTGCTTGGAAATGACGGGACGGTGCCGGGGGTTGAATTCATCGGAACCTCGGACAATCAACCGCTGGAATTCCGGGTGAACAATCAGACCGCGCTTCGGTTGATCCCGAACGCGAACGGTTTGAGTGTCGTGCTGGGCGGAACAAACAATGTGGTCGGCCCTGGATTGTTCGGCGCGGTGGTCGGTGGCGGCGTGAACAACGCCGTGGACGCCAACACCGGAACGATCGGAGGAGGAGCCGGGAACACGGCGGGAGCGTCGGGGGCGACGGTCGGCGGCGGGACGTTCAACGTGGCCTCGGGCGGGGCGTCCTTTGTGGGTGGCGGCAGCGGCAATGCGTCTGAAGCACTGCTTTCGGTGGTGGTGGGCGGCGGCGGGAACACGGCCTCGGGCAGTTCGAGTGCGGTGGTGGGCGGTGCGGTGAACAGTGCGACGGGCGGACGTTCGTTCGTGGGATCGGGCCAGAACAACACGGCGGGCGGGTCCTTCGCGGCCGTCGTCGGTGGGCAGAACAACATGGCGGTCGGCGGCAGCACGTTCGTGGGCGGCGGAGCGTCGAACCGTGCGCTGACGGACACGGGGGTGATCGTCGGCGGCGTGAGCAACCTCAACCAGTCGGTGGGCGGATTTATCGGGTCGGGAACAGGGAACGAGGTTCGAGGCAGCCAGACGTTCATTGGTGCGGGGCGGGATAATTTTGCGCGGGCGAGCGGCTCGTTCATCGGGGGCGGGCTGGGGAACGAGGCGACGGGGGATTATTCGAGCGTGCCGGGCGGGATTTTCAACCGGGCGGCCGGGTTCGGAAGCACGGCGATGGGATCGCGGGCGGAGGCGCTGCACAACGGTGCGTTCGTGTATGCGGACGACTCCGGGGCGGCGTTCACGAGCACGGGAGACGACCAGTTCCTGATCCGGGCCGGCGGCGGGGTGGGCATCGGGACCAGCGACCCGCAGGCCGCGCTCGACGTGGTCGGGGACATCCGCACCAGCGGCGCGCTCACCTTCGGCGACGGAACGGTGCAGCAGACGGCGGCGTTCGAGGGCTGGAGTTATTCGAACAATACATTTCAGGTGGAGCAGGCGCTGCCGCTTAATTTTGCGATCAGCGATCAGGTGGTGATGCGGTTGATCCCGAACGCGAACGGTTTGAGTGTCGTGCTGGGCGGAACAAACAATGTGGTCGGCCCTGGATTGTTCGGCGCGGTGGTCGGTGGCGGCGTGAACAACGCCGTGGACGCCAACACCGGAACGATCGGAGGAGGAGCCGGGAACACGGCGGGAGCGTCGGGGGCGACGGTCGGCGGCGGGACGTTCAACGTGGCCTCGGGCGGGGCGTCCTTTGTGGGTGGCGGCAGCGGCAATGCGTCTGAAGCACTGCTTTCGGTGGTGGTGGGCGGCGGCGGGAACACGGCCTCGGGCAGTTCGAGTGCGGTGGTGGGCGGTGCGGTGAACAGTGCGACGGGCGGACGTTCGTTCGTGGGATCGGGCCAGAACAACACGGCGGGCGGGTCCTTCGCGGCCGTCGTCGGTGGGCAGAACAACATGGCGGTCGGCGGCAGCACGTTCGTGGGCGGCGGAGCGTCGAACCGTGCGCTGACGGACACGGGGGTGATCGTCGGCGGCGTGAGCAACCTCAACCAGTCGGTGGGCGGATTTATCGGGTCGGGAACAGGGAACGAGGTTCGAGGCAGCCAGACGTTCATTGGTGCGGGGCGGGATAATTTTGCGCGGGCGAGCGGCTCGTTCATCGGGGGCGGGCTGGGGAACGAGGCGACGGGGGATTATTCGAGCGTGCCGGGCGGGATTTTCAACCGGGCGGCCGGGTTCGGAAGCACGGCGATGGGATCGCGGGCGGAGGCGCTGCACAACGGTGCGTTCGTGTATGCGGACGACTCCGGGGCGGCGTTCACGAGCACGGGAGACGACCAGTTCCTGATCCGGGCCGGCGGCGGGGTGGGCATCGGGACCAGCGACCCGCAGGCCGCGCTCGACGTGGTCGGGGACATCCGCACCAGCGGCGCGCTCACCTTCGGCGACGGAACGGTGCAAAGCTCCGCCGCCTTCAACGGATGGAGTTTCACAAACAATGTATTCAGCTCGGATTCGACGGCGCCGTTGGAATTCAACATGGGCGGACAGGAGGTGTTCCGCATGAGCCTCAATGATGGGGGGGTCAACATCGTCGGTGCGAGTAACCGGGTTACTCACGGTGCGCAGGGCGTGGTGGTGATGGGCGGACAGGGAAATCTGATTGATCGGAGCAACGGCGTCATCGGCGGCGGGCAGGACAATCTCGTGGGGGGGCAGTGGGGCACCGTGGTGGGCGGTCGTGGGAACTCGGTGGAGGAGGTGTTCGGGTTTGTCGGCGGTGGGTCGCTCAATCATGCGACCGGCGCGATGGGGACGGTCAGTGGCGGTGAACTCAACCGTGCGGAGGGACATCACTCGGTGGTGGGCGGCGGCCAATCAAGCATTGCGTTTGGCCAGTATTCCACCATTGGTGGCGGGTTGAGGAACGTTGCTGCAGCCGACGGCGCGGTCGTGGGCGGAGGTAAGAACAATATTTCCCAAGAAGCCCACGCGACCGTCGCGGGCGGGTTTGGCAACGAAGCACTGGGGCAGTTCTCGTTCATCGGCGGTGGCGGCCTGAACAGCGCGGCTGAGTTCGCCACGACCATCGGCGGTGGATTCATGAATGAAGCCACCGGCGATGCGGCGACGGTCGGCGGTGGTGCCGACAACATTGCTTCCAACGCCTACGCGACCGTGGCTGGAGGATTTCGGAATCGCGCGGAAGGGATCGGCAGTTTCGCGGCCGGACGCTCCGCCAGCGCCCTGCACAATGGTTCGTTCGTGTGGTCGGCGGATCCGACGGTGACGGCCGAAAGTACCGGCGACAACCAGTTTCTGATCGACGCCCACGGCGGTGTCGGCATCGGCACCAACGCTCCCGCCGCTGCGCTGCACGTCAACGGATCGGCGAAGGTGAACTCCCTTCAGATCGGCGACGTGGCACCCGCCGGTTACGTGCTTACAACCGACGCGAGCGGCAACGGATCATGGCAGTCGCCTGTCGCGGGCGCGGGCGGCTGGGCGGTCAATGGAAATGCCGGCGTTCAGGCGTCGAATTATCTGGGAACCTCGGACGCTACCACGTTGAAGCTCGGCGTCAACGGCGTGCCCGCATTCCAATTGATCCCGACTCCTGTGAGTCCGAACATTCTCGCGGGGCATCCCGGAAACACCGTTTCTGAAACCGCCGTGGGCGCGATCGTCGCCGGCGGCGGCGGCGAGACCGGCAGCAACTCGGTTGGATCCGACTTCGCGACCGTCAGCGGCGGCGCGGGCAACCGGGCTTCAGGGATGTTCGCGACGGTTCCGGGCGGTTACGGAAACACAGCCAAGGGCTTGGCCAGTTTTGCCGCAGGCAATCGGGCGCAGGCCAATCATAAGGGCTCATTGTTGCTGGCGGACAGTTCGGACCAGGATTTCGCATCAGTCGCCAACAATGAATTCGCCGTCCGGGCGACCGGCGGCGCGCGGATCGTTTCGGGCTCGATCGGATCCTCCTATCTGACCGGTGTGCGTCTCGCGCCGGGCAGTGGTTCGTGGTCCACTTTGAGTGATCGGAACGCCAAGGAAAACGTGATCCCGGTGAATTCGCGTGACGTGCTGGCTCGCGTGGCGGCGCTTCCGATGAACACATGGAACTACCGTTCCCAGCACGCATCGGTGCGGCACGTCGGTCCGATGGCCCAAGATTTTGCCGCCGCGTTTGGCGTGGGCGAAAACGACACGTCGATTTCAGGTGTCGACGCCGACGGGGTGGCGCTGGCCGCGATTCAGGGATTGAACGAGGTGGTCCGCGAGAAGGATGCGGAGATCCAGTCTTTGAAGGACCGTCTGGCCGATCTGGAGGCCGTGGTTCAACAACTGGCCGAACGATTCACACCACAGACCGCGTTGAAATAATTCACTGGTCAATCAGCATGGCGGTGGTTTAATGCCAGACATCATGAGCTTGAAAGCCATTCCAAAACTTCGTTGCGCGGGGTTGCTCTTCGCGGTCGCGGCGATCTCTGTGCATGCGCAGAATTATTCGATCGACTGGTACAGTATTGACGGCGGGGGCGGCACCAGTTCCGGTGGTGGTTACACGCTGACCGGCACGATCGGGCAGCCGGACGCGGGGAAGCTCTCCGGCGGTGACTACGAACTGACCGGCGGTTTCATGAGCATCGTGACCGCGATTCAATCTCCGGACGGGCCGTTGCTGAGTGTCAACCGCTCGGGAGCAAACGTCGTGATCTCATGGCCGAATCCGTCTGTTGGATTCACGCTTGAGGAGACGACAGCGCTCGCGAATCCATCCTTATCGACTGTTTGGACAGGAACCTCCACCACTCCAGTTGTGGTGGGCGAGAACAAGCAAGTGACAGTTCCTGCCCCCGTTGGGAGAAAGTATTATCGGCTGTCGAATCCTTGAGGTCTTCTGATTGAGCACAGATTACTTTAGGGCGGCTTCGGCCGCCCTGTTTTTTTATGAGTTGGTGGCGGAAATTAGTTGGTGGAAAAGAAGAGCCTGAACATCTGCGTCGGGGCAGGGTGGGGGAGCACGCTGCCAAAAAACACCTGCAAGAACTGGGACTCAAGTTCCTGACCTCCAACTTCCGATCCTCACGCGGGGAGATCGATCTGATCTTCCGGGATCGGGACTGCCTGGCGTTCGTGGAGGTGAAGACGCGCTCTTCAGAAAGCTGGGTCCGGCCCGCTGCAGCGGTCAATGCCCGCAAACGCCGTTTGTTGTCAATGACCGCGCTCGATTACTTGAGACAACTCCCCGACAGCGGGATCAAAGTGCGGTTCGACATCGTCGAGGTTTTGTTGAACGACGGCGCGGTGCGGGAAGTCCGGCATCTGCCCAATACCTTTCAGATGGAACGACCGTTTCGGCACGGTTAATAAAAACAGACTGGCCAAAGCCGATCCTTTTGCCGAAGTTAGCCGCCGTTTTACAATGAAAGCGAATTCCTTTAATGGCACTTACACCGCCCTGGTAACTCCTTTTCGTGATGGCAAACTGGACGTTGATGCGTTTCGCAAACTCGTTCAGCTGCAGGTTCGCGGCAAGGTCGACGGCATTGTGCCCGTCGGTACCACCGGCGAATCACCCACCGTCAGTTACGAGGAACACTCGGAGATCATCCGGCAGGCCGTGAAATTCGCGAATGGCAAGGTCAAGGTCATTGCTGGAACCGGCGCGAACTCCACGAGTGAAGCGATTTTGCTGACCCAACAGGCTGAGAAAGTCGGCGCCGACGCCTCTCTTCAGGTCGCTCCGTATTACAACAAGCCGTCACAGGAAGGCTTGTTTCAGCACTTCAGTGCCATTGCCTGCAGCACGAAACTACCGATTATTCTGTACAGCATCCCGGGACGTTGCGGCATTGCGATCGACGTTGCGACCGTTCAGCGACTCGCCAAAAAGCACAGGAATATCGTCGGCATCAAGGAAGCCGGTGGCGACGCCGATCGCGTGAGTCAATTGCGAGCCGTGCTCGGGCCTGACTTCACGATCCTCAGCGGTGATGATGCTCTCACACTTCCGTTCATGTCCGTCGGTGCCTCCGGCGTGATCAGTGTGGCGTCCAATGTGATTCCGAAAGAGGTCTCGCACATGGTTCGTGCCTTCGCGATGGGCAAGCCCGCCGTTGCCCTCAAGCTTCACGAGAAGTATTATCCGCTCTTCAAAAACCTGTTTGTGGAAACAAATCCCACGCCCGTGAAGGCCGCGCTGGTCATGATGGGATTGATCGAGGATGAAGTGCGTCTGCCGCTCGTTTCGATCAGTGCGTCGAGTAGCAAGATCGTGCGTGCGACGCTCAAAAAGTGCGGTGTGCTGAAGTAGCAAGTTTTTCCACAACAGATGACGAAAATTATCATCACCGGTTCGCGGGGGCGCATGGGGCGGATGCTGTTGAAGTGCGCTGATGCGATTGCCGACCTGGAAGTCGTTGGCCAGATTGATGCCGGCGACGACTTGAGTTCGTGCGTAAACAAAACGGATGTCGTGATCGATTTCAGTCTGCATCACGCGACGTCGGGCATCGCGAAACTCTGCGCTGAAAAGGGCAAGGCACTGGTGATCGGCACCACGGGACACAACGAAATCGACAAACAGGCGATCCTTGAATTCACCAAACAGATTCCCATGGTGTGGGCTTCAAATTATTCGACCGGCGTGAACACCTTGTTCTGGCTGACGCGAAAAGCGGCGGAAATTCTTGGGCCCGACTTTGATCTCGAAGTCGTCGAGATGCATCATCGGATGAAACAGGATGCCCCGAGTGGCACGGCGACCACGCTCTTGGAAATTCTCGCGGATGTTCGCAACGCCCAGCTGAAGGAAGTCGTTCGCCACGGTCGCGAAGGCATCGTGGGTGCACGAACGAAGGAAGAGATCGGCATGCACTCGCTTCGCGGTGGCGACGTCGTGGGCGATCATACCGTGATGTTCGCCGCTGATGGAGAACGGGTGGAGCTCACCCACAAAGCGTCCAGCCGACAGACATTCGCGAACGGCGCCCTCCGCGCCGCTCAATGGGTGAACAGTAAACCGGCCGGGTTGTATTCCATGCAGGATGTGCTCGGATTAAAATAAACGTGGAACATTCCAGACTCGCGATTATTGCCTTGGGATCGAATCTCGGGGATTCAACCGCTCTCATCGAGCAGGCGATAGTTGCTCTCGAAAAGTTCAGCGACCAGCCTGTGTTGCGGTCTTCGCTTTGGAAAAGCTCGCCGGTGGATTGCCCTCCGGGATCGCCTGATTTCGTCAATGTGGTCGTCGCCATCAAACCGAGCCCGACCGACACACCGGAGAACTTGCTCGGCAAGATGCAGGCAATCGAACGCCAGCTCGGTCGTGGTCCGAAACAAACCGACAACGAGCCGCGCCCAATCGATCTGGACTTGATCGCATTTGGGGACCACTTGATTTCCAACGAGTACCTGACGCTGCCGCATCCGCGGGCGCACCAGCGAAAATTTGTCCTCGGGCCGCTCGCCGAAATTCTTCCTGAGTTCAACGCTCCGGGATGGTCGACTGGCGCGAGGGAGCTGATCGCGAATCTCCAGACAGAGGAAACGACATCGCGAATCGGGTAGAGTGGTGCTTCATCAGAAAGTTCAATATGCCGGCCAAGTCCAAGAAAAAGAAATTTCGTCTGTTCAGTTCCGACCTCGACGGCACCGTCGCTGGTGACCCCGTTGCCACCCGGCGGTTTCGCGAAGCTTGGGATGCTCTTCCCAAGGCGGGGCGCCCCGTTCTTTGTTTCAACACCGGCCGCCCGGTCAACGACGCACGCGATTTCATACAGGAAATCGGACTGCCAGTGCCGGACTATGTGATCGGCGGTGTCGGGACCGAGATTTTTGAAACGGCGATGGACTGTCTGCTTCCGGAATACCATGACTCCTTCGGCGGTCATTGGGATCTTGGGAAAATCGAATCCATCATCGGCGCGTTTCCTGGAATTGAGCAACAGCCTCCACGGTATCTTCACCCTTACAAATCAAGCTGGTATCTGTACGACGGCTCGAAGGATCAAATTGCGGGGCTCGAGGAACAACTGGCCGATGCAGGGTTGGGCGCGATCATCGTCTACTCCAGTGATCGCGATTTGGACGTGCTTCCGACTGACGCGAACAAGGGCAACGCACTTCGTTGGCTGGCCGCGCGGTTGTCGATCAACACGAATGAAATCGTGGTCGCTGGCGACAGCGGAAATGACACGAGCATGTTCTTCGTTCCGGACGCCCGCGGGATCATCGTTGGAAATGGGCGCGCAGAATTGCTCGAAGCCGTCGCGGGGCAGAAGGTTTATCACGCCCAGGGCCATACCGCAGATGGCGTCATTGAGGGGCTACAACACTTTGGGTTGGGAATCTGATTGCTAGATCGGGTCGATCCGATTTGAATCGTCTCCAGTTATGGCAGGACGATCAGTCATTTGCTTCGGCGAGGTTCTCTGGGACAGTCTTCCGCGCGGAATTTTTCCGGGCGGGGCACCAGTTAACGTCGCGTATCACCTCAATCAGTTTGGGCTGACGGCATATCCTGTCACTGCGGTGGGAAACGATTTTCTGGGGGAGGAATTCATCCGTCGTTTCAAATACTGGAACATGTCACCCACGTTCGTTGGTCAGGTGGACAAGCCTACCGGCGCAGTGGTGGTTGATTTGGACGAAGACGGAATTCCCACTTACAAATTTCTTGAGAACGTCGCATGGGATGAAATTCCGCTTCCGTTTGAGCTGACCAAGGTTTGCGAAACTGCCGCCGCCATCGTCTTTGGAACGCTCGCCCAACGATCAGAGTTCAACCGTGAACAACTCGTCAAACTGCGTGACTGGTTGCCCAATGCCCGGCATGTGTTCGATGTAAATTTGCGCGCGCCGTACGACTCGAAGGAGGTTGTCTGGGATCTCGCGAAGAACTGCGATCTGATCAAACTGAACAACGAAGAACTCGTGACAATGCTCGATCTGGTTATCACAACCGATGCGTTGAAGACCGGTGCAAAGTTGTTCGCCGAACGGACCGGCTGTCCACGTATCTGCGTGACCGCTGGATCAAAAGGTGCCGGACTTTGGTGGGGCGATCAATGGTTTTGGGAACCCGCCGAAAAAGTGGAAGTTAAAGACACCGTCGGTGCGGGGGATTCATTCCTCGCCTCGCTCATGGACGGCTGGATCGTGAAAGGACTGACGCCCGACGCGAATCTCAAACGCGCGAGCCGGGTGGCGGAATTCATCGCGACGTGTGATGGAGCGATGCCCGGCTATAAACTCGGCGCAGACGGAGTGCCGGTAAAGGGTTAGGAGCATCACCGAGTCGGGAGGAATCTAGTCCTGCCAAACGTTCGATTTTTCTGAAAGTCTGACGCCGAGCTTCGGCTGCGTGATACCTGATACCTAAACATTCCTGTTTTGTCAGATCCGGGCCACTCAGATTGGCATTTGTCCGAACCTCCGGTTCAATGGTGCCCCTATGTGATAAATGCTGTCGGAATGCCGTTCAAGAGATTTCGGCTGGTCGCTCGCGATACGATTGGTGGTTCTCCGTACAACAAAAAAGGGCAGGGAGTTCGAAGAGCCGTTCGTTTACTTGACAGACCGATTGCGACGCACGAGGCCGAGACCAAGTGCGGAAACGCCCATCAGGATGGCCGTGGTGCCGCCATCGGGTGTCGCGACAGCGTTCAGCGTTGAAACATAGAACTGATTCGGGCGATCGCCTCCCCATTTGAAGGCGAACGTCGTGCCGGTCGCCGAAGTCGGATCCGTGCCAAAGACTTCCTGGCCGCCGTTGAAGATATAGTTTCCGGTGGTCAGTGAATTATGGCCTGCATCCCGGAATACCAACCCGCTCAAGGTCACTTGCTGACTGAAGTTGAGTGTCAGCATTTCATAGGTGCCGTTACCGCCCGTCACGTTGTCATCACTCGGGGTGTTTGCCAGGGGATACACACCTAATCCTCATCGGTGTATGGTTTTGTCGGCTACAATGTTGCCTAGAGGAGCTTGAGGCGGAGCACAGCGGTGGCTTCGGCGAGCCGGTCGCGCAATGACTGGCGCAGCCAGCGGATGAACTTCACGCTGCGCTGGGTGGCCCGTCGTGCGGCGACAACCAGACGGGGGAGCCGCCTTGCGTTTCCTTCGCCACCAAACTCGACCCCCACGCTTTCTTCTGCCCCAGCTTGTTCTTCAACTCATCGCACACCTTCTCGATTTCCCAGCGCCGCCGATACAGTTCGGCCAGCACGCCCGGGGGCAGGTCCATCTCGTTGGTCAGAAACTCGTACGCCGTGGCGGGTGCGCCCCCGCACATCCCCCCACACGCTACGATTGCGCGGATCGGCCCGATCCAAATCCATGGTCGCCTCCCATTCGAGCTCCTGGTTCTCCTTGGGCCGGCTCAGGAAATACACCGCGCATTCCTGCCGGCACCGCTTCCAACAGTCAAAGTCGATGGCCGCCTTGTCATAGATGATCAGAACCCGCCGGCCTGGGGGCACCTCCTGCCTCAGCCCCTTGGGTTTGATCCTAGTGCTCGTCGCTCACTTCCGGGCAGGCGCGGGTGTGGGGGCTCCGCGCCACGAGGTCGTTGAGGGGTTGATAAAAGGCTTCGTTCACAGTTTGGTTTTCAAGTGCAACAGGCATTGAGACAATTTTTGCGGACCCCGTCCGCGTCAAGCCTGTTCGTTGCGTTTTTACAGCCCGTGATGAGGGTTTTCCACCGCCCGAACCCTTTGCGAACCCAGCAAAACACGACGCGCGGCAGCCACTCCCAAATGCCGCCAGCCGCCTTCCTTGCCCGCGCCTTTCATCTCACTCCACCAACACCATTCGAAATGACCTTCAAATGAATTGAGAGGACGGAACGATTTCGGGATTGCTCAATACCATCGAATCGGCATATAGCGAGCCAATGAATTCCGGCTCGGAATCGTCCAGAGCGATGGTCATAAAAAAACGCTTTTTCGTGGCTGTGTTCGTTATGGCCGGTGTTGCCCTGATGCTTGCCCTGGGCGTTTCATGGATGGATTCCCGGAAACGTCAGACGGAACAACAGTCGGTATTCGAAAGCCTGCCTCGTTCCCGCGACGATGAATATGTCTCGTCGAACCGGTGTCAGGCATGTCATCCCGCCGAACACGCGACCTGGCATCGGACCTTCCATCGCACCATGACCCAGCCCGCGCTGCCCGAGCTGGTGGCCGGCAAGTTCGATGATACGACAATTCTGTCCGACGGGCTGATATATCGGGTTTTCAAAAAAGGGGAGAAGTTCTTTGCAGAGATGCCGGATCCCGAGGAAATGATGTATGCAGTCCAGGGGGGGAAGCTTACCCCGCTGAAAGCGATCCGCCGGGTGGAGCGTGAGGTCGTGATGACCACCGGTTCCCACCACTACCAAACCTACTGGGTGAAGGGAGCCGACAAGTATGGCAATCTTCTGCAAACCCTGCCCCTGATCTATCTCATCGAAGATCAACGCTGGATTCCACGCGAGGTAGCCTTCATGAAAGCACCGGGGGAGAGCGGGCGAATGATTTCCCAGTGGAACCACCATTGCATCAACTGTCACAGCACGGGAGGCAACCCCGGTCTGCAGGCGAATTCAAAGGAGGGGTCGTTCGCGACCGCTGTGGGAGAATTGGGGATTTCGTGTGAAGCCTGCCACGGCCCGGGAGAGGAACACATCAAAGCGAACCGCAATCCGCTCCGCCGTTACACGCTTCACCGTGACGCAGGCGAGACCGACGATACCATTGTCAATCCGGAAAAACTGGATCACCAGCGTTCGAGCCAGATCTGTGGCCAGTGCCACGGTGTCTACATCCGCAATGAAAATTTCGGGATGAAGTTCGCCACCGAAGGCGTCCAGTACCGGCCGGGTGAGGACATCAATGAGAAGCGCTATTACATCACCCATCCGACCGAAAATTCAACGCCGCTGGAATGGGAGGAGTACCGCAAGAATCCAAAATTCTTTGCGGAACGCTGGTGGGAGGACGGAACCATACTTGCCGGAGGCCGTGAATATTCCGGCCTGTCCCAATCCGCATGTTACACCCGCGGAGAAATATCATGCCTGTCGTGCCACTCCATGCACGACAGCAATCCCGTCGATCAACTGAATCATATCGGCAACTCCCAGCAGGCCTGCGTCCAGTGCCACAACGAACCCGCGTACACCACCAATATCAGTTCCCACACCCATCATGCACCAGAATCGACAGGCAGCGAATGCATGAACTGCCACATGCCACACACCTCCTATGCGCTCTTCAGCGCCATTAGAAATCATCAGATCAAGTCGCCGGATATCCGCGCCAGCGCGAAGTATGGAGTGCCGAACGCGTGCAACCTGTGCCACCTGGACAAGTCGCTCGAGTGGACGTCCCGGGCGATGACGAGGAATTATGGCACCGCCCCGGTGGACCTGACTGCGGAACAGAAGGAGATCTCTGCGGCGCTTCTCTGGATCTTGAAAGGACACGCCGCGCAACGGGTGATCGCCGCCTGGCACACGGGGTGGGAACCCGCCCGGCAGGCGTCAGGATCGGACTGGCTTGCCCCCTTCCAGGCCCGGTTGCTCGCGGATCCCTATGGGGTTGTGCGCTATGTCGCAGGGGACAATCTGAGAAAGCTCGACGGGTTCGAAAAATTTCCGTTCGACTTCATCGCTCCCGAAGAGAAACTGCGGGCCTCGGCGGAGAAAGCAGTGCTTCAATGGAAAGATCGAGCCGCTCCCACCCGGACCGGTGGCGAGATTCTCATCAACCCTGACGGTTCCATCATGGAGGAACGCGTTCAGAAACTGCTTCAGGAGAGAGACAACCGCCCCGTCAATATCAAGGAGTAATTCCAATGGCCAAGATCAAATCCACTTCGTTGAACTCCTTTGACCGTCTTGCCTTGAGGCACGCGCTGGTTGGCTGGACCGGTTTGTTGATCTTCCTGACGCTCGGAATCCTGCTGGAGGTATTGCACGGGCTGAAGCTGGATCTCTACCTTGATGTCCGGCAGGAGACACGGCGTTTCATGTGGACTCTGGCGCATGCGCACGGCACGTTGTTTTCCTTGGTGCATCTGGCTTTCGCGTGGTCGCTCACCTTTTCCTCCAGATGGATGAACGCGCCGGGACCAGGCTTTCGCAGTGCATCGTGGGCTTTCATTGGAGGTCTGATTCTGATGCCGCTTGGTTTTTTGCTCGGCGGTATCTGGACATATGGTGGTGACCCGGGCGTGGGAATCTTTCTGGTGCCAGCGGGCGCGCTCCTGATGTTGTTCGGTTGCGTGCGGGTTCTCGTCTTGTTTGCGTCTCTTCGCAACCTGGCCGCAAAGTAGCATTCGGCAAATGTCTGCGACGAGTGATCCGGGGGCTGCGTGCTTCCGTGGTAAGCGTGACACCAAGCTCCCCTGTTCATGAGAGTCGTAGATGCCGTAGCATGGCGTGCTATGAGATCTATGACTGAGTCGGATTCTTCGTCCGCGCCCTCCCTGATCAAGACTGATGCGCTGGGGCGCATGCGCACTTCACCCGAGCGCCGTGAGATGCTCCTGCGGGAGTTTGAGCGGAGCGGCCTGTCCGGGGCGGCGTTCGCCGCGATGATCGGCATCAAGTATCAGACGTTTGCAGGTTGGCGGCAGCGGCGGGCCAGAGGGCGCAGGTCCGGGGCGGTTGCCAGGGTCCCGGCCAAACCGCCCCTGCGTCTGGTTGAGGCGGTGGTGGCCGTGAAGCCGAACACGACGCGTCCGGAAGACAGGCTGATCATTCATCTGCCCGGCGGCGCTCGCATGGAACTCTCCGATGTCCGGCAGGTGCCGCTGGCGGGTGCGTTGTTGAAGTCGCTGCCAACCACGGGTTCGCCATGCTGAGTTTCACCGGCGCGCTCAAGGTGTTCCTGGCGGTGGAACCGTGCGATCTGCGCAAGAGTTTCAACGGACTGCATGCGGTGGTCACCGAAACGCTCAAGGAGAACCCGCGCACCGGCGCGCTGTTCGTCTTCACCAACCGACGGCGTACGCGCTTGAAAATTTTGTTCTTCGACGCAAGGCGCGGCCTTGACCCAAAGCGCTTCGCGCGAAGCGCCATGGGAAGCAGGCACTGCCTGCCTGGCCGGATGTTGGGCGCATGTGCGGCGGAAGTTCTTCGAGGCCAAAGAATCCGCCCCGCGTACCGCCGGTTGGTTCCTCAAACAAATCCAGCACCTCTACCGGATCGAAGCCCGGCTGCGCGAAGGAGGACATTCACCCAAACTCCGGGAAGTCATCCGCGCGCAGGAAAGCCGGATGATCGCCCGACGCATCGGCAAAGCCTGCGTGCGTTTGAAAGCGAGTCACCGGCATCTCCCGCAAAGCCATCAGCTACCTTCTCAACCAATGGGAGGGCTTGCAGATCTTCCTCGAGGACGGTCGTGTCGCCATCGACAACAACGGAGTCGAGAACGCCATCCGCCCGACGGCGATCGGGAAGAAAAACTGGCTCTTCATCGGAGCCGCCGAAGCCGGAGAACGCAGCGCCATCCTGTATACGATCATCGAGAACTGCCGCCGCAGTGGCATCAACCCCGATGAATACCTGCGCGACGTCCTCACCCGGCTGCCCCGGATGACCAATCACCAGACCCACACCGTGACCCCGCAAGCCTGGGCCAAGGAAAAGTCCGGGGAACAAGCCTTCCTCAAACAGTAAGGTGGCAGAGGAGGCGGAGCCAAAGTTGGAGGCTTTTAAGTGGGATGTCAGCGGGTGTTTGGGGACTTTAGTCGGGTGGTTGTGTTTGTCAAAGGGTGTTCAGGCTGCGGCTGACGAAAGTT
>Ga0335398_10004759_pt1 | contig 18536 bp, 14 predicted proteins | sample BON03_FD_205742 | JGI IMG/M metagenome (GOLD analysis project Ga0335398, IMG submission 205742) | Freshwater microbial communities from Lake Bonney liftoff mats and glacier meltwater in Antarctica - BON-03 (spades assembly) (version 2) | ecosystem: Environmental > Aquatic > Freshwater > Ice >... | reverse complement strand
AAAGGCCAAAAAGGGCGGGTCGCGAGAGGGAAATCCCTCAACCTGCTCGACCGGTTGGGCAAACATTGGGAAAAGATCCTCGGCTACTTCCACTACCCCGGGCTTTATCCCTACGACAACAACCAGTGTCTGACGACAACTATAATTGAGTTCGACGACAATTAGAAAATGAATTGTTCCACGGCCAAATCGAGAGGTCATCATTCTTTCCCAACACAGCCGATAAGGACCCTCCCTGCGGTTGTGTTGGGAAAGATTGACGACCGGCGAGTGTGTTCCACAGCTGTCGTTGGGGTTCAGTTTTAATTGTCGTTCTACAACCAGGCCGAGCGCGACGTCCGCCCGATGAAAGTGCGCGAGAAAATCAGCGGCACCTTCCGCAGCGAGGAGCACGCGAAATCCTTCTGCGACACCCGTGGAATCATCTCGACGGCACGCAAACAAAAGCGCCCCATCCTGGAAACCCTCCGCTGCCTCCTCGCCGCCCCCGCCGCCCTCGGCAGATCCCTCGCCCAAGGGTCCTGAATAGTTACAAAATAAGTAAGCTTTCCCCCGGAGATAAAGTCACTCCATTTGGAATTTGCCATCGATCCAGATTATTGGCTGAGCAAGCCAAATAATGGTTGGAGAGATTGACGGTAGCAGACGTAGGATTGAATAATTCAATGTAATCCTCTTCGATGGACCCATCATCATCCATAATCGTCCCATCATTAGAAGCCATGAACTCGCTAATGATGACATGTCCAATACTGGCGTGATCCCATGGGTCAGTCACACCGTCCTCATCGGAATCGGGGTTGTAAGGATTCAGACCAAAGCTGTTTTCCAGATTGTTGTAGAGGCCGTCTCCATCCGAATCTTCTCGGCTAATGACGAGGCGAAAATATCCAGCATCACCAACGCTTGCCCCTACGACTCCGTTCTGGCCGTTTGCGCCGCCATTGGCTGCAAGTTCAGTGACAATTTGCTGACGCGCTGCCGTCAGAAAGCCAACCCGATCTTGCTCGGCTTGTGGCAAGGCCGCCAGCGTCAGGCTCGCCGAGTTGGGAGGGAGAGGCGCACCGATTTGGTGAATGAAAAGTTTGTAGTCACCATTGGGGTCGGTGACTTCGGTTGAGAACAAAGGGTCATCGCCTACCGCAAAATAAGTATCGGTCGTGTAAAGCTGGTAAGGGAGGCCATCGGCCCCTCGCCAAGAAATCAAATTGTCTCCGTTGACGTAAGCTGTGATTGCAAAACTGTAGAGAGGCAGTCCTGGAATCGCTCCTCCGCCCCCTCCTCCACCGCCGCCGTTTGGCCCTTCATGAACTAAAATAGAAACGGTCTGACCGACGCCGGGCCAAGTGCTATCGGTTGTCCAAAATTGGAGATCGTCACTGCTCTGGAGAGTGTAAGTGTAACCGTCTTGAGCTTCCCACTCGACGTAAGCATCGTTATTTTGGTCCCGGTAGGAGATTAAGTTTTGGGCCGACAAAGCCATAAAACCCATCGAAAACAGCAATAATATTCCTTTTGTGAGGTTGCTCATGGCAACTTGGATACCAGTCTGATTCCTGTCATCAAGGGGAAAGTGGGATATTTCTTTACGGAAACGTCACACAACATGAATCGAAATCATCCTAATTGCTCTACGTTTTTTACCTATAGGGCTGGCCACATCGTAATTCCAAAGAGTTTTTAGTGACCAGATAGCCGTAGCAATCGACTCGGCTTCACATTCAGGGCAATAGCAATTCGGTGAACTGTGTCGAGGTTTGGGCTGCTTTCTCCGCGCTCGATTGCACCGATACTGCTTGGATGACAATTCTTTTGCCGCTTCGACTTGGGTCAACAGAAAATGAGATTGTTCAAGCAGTAAGGGCGAAGGGGGATTCTTTGACATAATCAAAAGTTTGGCTGGAAAGGTCCTTATAGTTACTAGCGACGGACAGTGTCTGTTCATGATGCCCGACATCAAACCAGCGAGTTTGAAATCCCCGCTCCGAAAGGTGCGTAGAAAGATCACAATCTAAGGCGGCGGAGATTTTCACCATGGTATCCAGAGTGAAATTCGTATCCCCTTTGAGAATCTTTGTGATGTAGGCAGGAGAGACGTTGATTTTCTCCGCAAGGGCGGTCCTCGTCATGGCCTTCTTGGCCATCAGGGAAATAAGTTCTTCCGTAAAGCGGATCATGACCCTTTCTGCCCGATAAGCGACGGAAGCCCGCGCAATCTCGGCGCGATCTTTGAGGGCTGCTAGGCGGTTTTTCATGGGTCTTCGATTATTTCGAGCTCTTTTGTCTTCTTGGCGAGTTCGTATTCCTTTTTCCAATCGCTGCCAGTTTTGAGTTCGCGGAGTGGTGTGTCTTGACGCTTTTTCACAAAGCCATGGCTACAGAGGATGACGCGGTGAGCATCCCAAAACCAGACAAGACGTAGTCCGCCGATGGTTTTAAATTCAAACAATCCATTTCCGAGCGTGTTGATTTTCTGTTTGTTTTTTGGGAGGCCATGGGCGCAGGGCGCAGGAGTGGTCGAGAAGGTTGATCATTTTTGCAAATTCCTCGGGATGATCGTCTGCGACTCTCATTAGGAATTTCTCTGCCGGGATGTTGTTTCCTTTCCCCAGCAGGTAAATGCTGGCGTAAGGACCGGACTGGTAGAGGTAGGCTTGCATGGACACTATTTAACCTGTGAGTTAAAATGCAACCCAAATTTTGAGCAACACGCGGCGCGAGTGCCGCTCCGTTTTTGGGACAGCCTTTACTGGCAGGCTTCGCACTCTTCGCCTCTTTTGTAGGCTTCGATGCTGCATTCGCTGGCTTGCTCGGGGGTAAAGGTCTTTTTCATCGCTTCGCTAAGTTTGCTAGGTTTCAGTGTTCAGGTTTCAGTTCCGGTCTACTGGCAGGCCTCACATTCTTCGCCGTTTTTGTAGGCTTCGATGGAACAGGCTTGGGCTTCGGCTGGGGTGAAGGTTTTTTTGTCGGCGGCTTTGCCTACGGTGGATTTCTCGATGTCGCTGCCTTGTCTTGCTCTCAGGTAGTAGGTGGTCTTGAGGCCGGTGTGCCAGGCGTGTCTGTACATGTGGCTGAGGGACTTGAGGTCGGGCTTGGAGAGGAAGAGGTTGACGCTCTGGCTCTGGTCGATCCACTTTTGGCGTCTCGCGGCGGCGTCGATGATGGCTTCGTAGCCGACTTCGAAGACGGTTTTGTGTTTGGCCTTGAGGTGGGCGGGGATGCCCTCGATGTCGGCGAGTTCGCCGTTGAAGTATTTGAGCTGGTCGATCATTTCATCGCTCCAGAGGCCTTCCTTTTTGAGGTCGTTGACGAGGACGGCGTTTAGGACGGTGAAGTCGCCGCCGAGGTTACTTTTTACGAAGAGGTTGGTGTAGTTTGGCTCGATGCAGGGGGTGGTGCCCATGATGTTGCTGATGGTGGCGGTGGGGGCGATGGCGAGGACGTTGGAGTTGCGCATGCCGTTTTGGGCGATCGCTTCCCGGACAGGGCGCCAGTCCATTTTGCCGCCCCGGGGGACGTCGACTTTGGTGCCGCGCTCGTCTTCGAGGGTATCGACGGTGTCCTGCGGAAGGATGCCGCGATCCCATTTGGAACCTTTGTAACTATTATATGAGCCACGCTCCCCTGCCAACTCGCTGCTGGCGCCGTAGGCGTAGTAAGCGATGGCTTCCATGAATTCGTCGTTGAAGTCCACGGCGGCGGCGGAGGCGAATTCGAGGTTTCGCTTGAAGAGGGCGTTTTGGAGGCCCATGACGCCGAGGCCGATGGGGCGGTGGCGGGAGTTGGCGGTTTTGGCGGCGGCGGTGGGGTAGAAGTTGATGTCGATGACGTTGTCGAGGGCGCGGATGGCGACGGTGACGGTCTCGCGGAGCATGTCGTGGTCGAGCATGCCGTCTTTGGTGATGTGGGTGTCGAGGACGACGGAGCCGAGGTTGCAGACGGCGGTTTCTTCGTCGCTGGTATTCAAGGTGATTTCAGTGCACAAATTAGAGCTGTGGATGACGCCGGCGTGGTCTTGGGGGGAGCGGAGGTTGCAGGGGTCTTTGAAGGTGATCCAGGGGTGTCCGGTTTCGAAGATCATCTTGAGCATCTTTTTCCAGAGGTCGATGGCTTCGACTTTGCGGGACCAGATCTTGCCTTCTTCGGCCATTTTCTCGTATTCGGTGTAGCGTTGTTCAAAGGCCTTTCCGTAGAGGTCGTGGAGGTCGGGGCATTCGTTGGAGCGAAGGAGGGTCCAGGGTTGGCGGGCTTCCATGCGCTTCATGAAGAGGTCGGGCACCCAGTTGGCGGTGTTCATGTCGTGGGTGCGACGGCGCTCGTCTCCGGTGTTGACGCGGAGTTCGAGGAAGTCCTCGATGTCGTTGTGCCAGGTTTCGAGGTAGGCACAGCCGGAGCCGCGACGTTTTCCGCCTTGGTTGACGGCGATGAGCTGGTCATTGTGAAGCTTGAGGAAGGGGATGACGCCTTGGGATTCGCCATTGGTGCCTTGGATGTAGCCACCGGTGCCGCGGACGGCGGTCCAGGAGCCGCCGAGGCCGCCGGCCCACTTGGAGAGGTAGGCGTTTTCGGCAATGCCGCGCTGCATGATGGATTCGATGGAGTCATCGACCTTGTAGAGGTAGCAGGAGGAGAGCTGGCTGTGGAGGGTGCCGGAGTTGAAGAGGGTGGGTGTGGAGGAGCAGAATTTGCGGCCTTTGTAGAGGTTGTAGAGGCGGATGACCCAGTCCTCGGCGTTCGTTTTCTCGGCTTTGAAGAGGCCCATGGAGACGCGCATCCAGAAGAACTGGGGTGTTTCCATGCGCCGGGCTTTTTTGCCGGTTTTGTCGATCTGGAGGTAGCGGTCGTAGAGGGTGGAGATGCCGAGGAAGTCGAAGTCGAGGTCGGCGGAGGGGTCGAGGGCGTCGGCGAGGCGGTCGAGGTCGTATTTGTCGAGGATATCCTGGCTGATGCGTTTGATTTTGACGCCGTGCTTGAGGTAGGACTTGAAGTTCTGCTTGTGGGCTTCCTTGAGGGACTCGATGCCATCGGTCTGGATGTTCCAGGGGAGGACTTCCTCGTAGATGTAGGAGAGGAGGATGCGGCCGGCGAACTTGGCCATGTCGGCGTCCTTTTCGAGGAGGGTCTTGGAGTTGAGGATGATGGTCTTTTTGAGGTCCCCGGCGGAGATCTCGGTGCCGATGGAGCGGCGGAGTTCTTTTTCGATGGCTTCCTCGGTCATGGAGAGGGTGAGGCCGATCATGGCGAACTGGATGCGCTTCTTGAGCTCGGCGCCGTCCCAGAAGGTGGACTGGCCGTCCTCGGTGGTGACGGTGACGAAGGATTCCTGGGCAGGGTCCTCAATTTCGATGGGGTTATCGAGGCGGAGGCGGGAGCGCTCGTCGCGGTAGCGAACGTAGTGGGCGGCGACCTTGAAGAAGCCTTGGCGCATGAGTTCCTCCTGAACAAGGTCCTGAACGTCCTCGATGTGGACGAAGGCCTGGTCGCCGAGACGGACGGCGGCGGTGACGGCATGGGCGATGCTTTGGGCACCTTCGGTGTTTTCCTTGACGGTGAGGAAGGCGCGGGAGACGGCCTGCTCGATCTTGGTCTCGGACCAGGGGACGACATTTCCATTGCGACGAATGAGGCGGACGGGCATGGCGTGCGGCTCTTCGGTGACGGAGATTTCGCCGGTGCGCTCGAAGGCGCGCTTGAAGACGAGGGATTTGGCGACGTCGTGGGCGTCGTTTTCGATGAGAGCCTTCTCGATGAGGTGGTAGAGGTCGTTCTGGGAGAGCTTGAGGTTTCCGCCGCGCTGAACCTGGTTCATGAGCGAAGTGGAAACGCGGTGGGCGACGGCCGAGACGAAGGAGCGGTTTTTGTCGGAGAAGATATCGGCCTCAGGCTCGTTGCGTGAGATGAGAAGGTTGGTGAGAGACTCGCCAATGGCGTCGGCGACGTCGGCGAGGGAAAAGGATTCCTCGAGGCCGGCACGGGTGACGGTAATTTCCGGGATGGGAGTGCGGAGTTCGGTGGCGAGGATTTCACGCCAGGCGTATGGATTGGGATTGGCGGCGCGGGAAGCGACGGTATCTTTGAGAGCTTGGTCTTCGGAGAGGGATAGGGAACGGTACATTTTTTTGAAAGGCGGAGTATTTAGGAAATTAAGAATGGAAGGGTGGAGCGGGGAAAGTTTGCTAGGTTTCAGGGTTCAGGTTTCAGGCTTGGTTGATTGAGGAGGTGATTGAGGAGGTGATTGAGGAGGTGATTGAGGGGGTTGATTGAGGGGGGGATTGAGGGGCTTGATTGAGGAGGTGATTGAGGGGCTTGATTGAGGAGGTGGTTGAGGGGCTATTTGGGGGGGCGGCGTTGGATGGATTGGATGAGGCCTTGGAGCATTGCGGAGATTTCGCGGGTTTCTTGGATCATTTGGGGGGTGTTTTCCAGGAGGGGGATGTTGAGGGCGGTATGGGCTTTTTGGGCGATGTAGAGCTGGGTGCGGAGTTCGGCGCAGGAGCCTTTGGCTATTCTAAGGAAACGGATGGTGTCTTGGTCGCTGTCGCGTTCGTAGCCTTCGGCGATGTTGGAAGGAATTGAGAGGGAGCAGCGGGAAATTTGGTCTTTAAGAGTGAAGTTTTTGAGGGTGTGGACTGAGAGTAAGGCGTCGACGGCGAGGCGGGAGGAGCGTTTCCAGACTTCGAGATCTTCAAAGGTTTGGGCAGCCATACTGTTTGTCAGTCGGGTTTCAGGGGAGTCGTCGGTCGGGACTGAAAACTGAACCCTGAACCCTCGCAAACTCAGGCCGCAGGCCGCCTAGAGATCATCGTCGGTGTAGCCTGTATCTTCGAGGGCGGAGGCTTTTTGGTATTCGGTGACTTTTCCTTCGAAGAAGTTTTGCTCCTTTTTGAGGTCGATGGCTTCGGAGAGCCAAGGGAAGGGATTTTCGGTGTTGCCTCCTTTGAGGGGCTCGAGGCGGCAGTTGACGAGGCGACGGTCGGAGATGTAGTCGATGTATTGCTCAAAATCGGCAACGGAGAGGCCGACGGAGTTGACGGGGAGACAGTCCTTGATGAAGTCTTTCTCGAGGCGGACACCTTCGGCCATGGTTTGGCGGAGGTCTTCCTTGAACTCACGCGTCATGATGTCGGGGTTCTCGGTGACGAGGGTGTTGAGGAGGTTGCGGAAGACCTCGATGTGGTTGGATTCGTCGCGCAGGGTGTAGCGGAACATTTGGCCGATGCCGGGGAATTTGTTCTGGCGGTAGAGGCTGAGGATCATGCCGAAGAGGCCGTAGAACTGGGTGCCTTCCATGACCTGGCCGAAGAGGAAGATGTTCTTGGCGAGGGCCTGCTTGTTTTCGAGAAGGGTGAGGTCGACGTCGCGGCGGAGGGCGCGGGAGTTGGAGACGACGAAGTTGTTCTTGGCCTTGATGGTGGGGATGTCCTCGAACATGGCCTCGCATTCGTGTGGGTTGATGCCGAGTGAGGAGATCATGTAGACGAGACTGTCGGCGTGGATGTTTTCCTCGTGGGCGTGGCGGCCGAGGACGAGCTTGAGTTCGGGGGCGGTGACGAGTTCGCGGACGACGTGGAGGATATTGTCTCCGACGATGCCTTCGGCGGCCGAGAAATAGCCGATGCCCATTTTGATGATCCAGCGTTCGACGTCGGAGATTTCACTCCCCTGCCATTGCTGGATGTCGGTCTGCATCTGGATGTCCTCGGGCTCCCAGTGGTTGCCCTTCATCGTTTTGTAGAGGTCGTAGGCCCACTGGTATTTGAGGGGGAGGATATTGAAGAACATGGTGTCGCGGCCGTTGATGACGGATTTGGCGGCGATGGCGGCGTCGGCTTTCTCCTTATCGAGGACGAAAGTGCGGTCGCCGAGGGTGATGGTGGTGGTGTCGGACATTGGTAGGAAGGGTGTTTCAGGCGTTGTTATTAAGAGCTCCTTATTTTTAGGAAATCTGGAGCGAAGCGGAGGCAAGACTACTCTCTAGGTCACTCTTTTCGCAAGGTCATTTTGCTCATATGGTATCAACAAATTATTAACACTACCACATGTGGTAGGGGTGTGGATTCTTCGGCATTTCATGAAAACGGGGCAAATCGCCCGAATCATTGTGTTTGCAAGCGAATCAGGGGCACTTGGAGGGTCCGGCCGGCCGGGGTGGGGCCCCCTTCTTGGGCCTCAAAAAAAATGTGATCGATGAGTCAATCGGCGCTTTGGAGAAATTCTTCAAAAAAGTCTCGTTCGAAGGACCATCCGGGGGAAATACCGGTGCCTAATCGACTGATTTCAGGGGGATAAAATTTTTATTTTGTTAGAAAAATGAAAGGTTTTAGGCACACTCGGCGGGGCGATCAGGAAGAGGATTCATGGTTACCTTGAACTCCATTCATATTGAGCGATTTGTCACCCAGTTTGCGGGAGCTTTCTCACGCCTCCGCTCCGGCTTTGAAACAGCCGTCGAGGTGGTCGTTCACGAGGCCCATGGCTTGCATGAAGGCGTAGCAGGTGGTGGGGCCGACGAAGGACCAGCCGCGCTTTTTGAGATCCTTGCTGAGCGCCTTGGACTCATCGCTGGTGGTGACGGCCCGGGCGGTGGCGTAGTCGAGTTTTCCCTTGCGGGGAGCGGGCTTGAACTGGAGGAAATAGGCGTGGAGGGAGTCGAATTCCCCGAGGAGATCGAGAGCGCGTCCGGCGTTGTTGATGGTGGAGAGGATTTTGCCGCGATGGCGGACGATGCCGGCGTCGAGGACGAGGCATGCGACGTCGCTCTCATCGAACTTTGCGACCTGCTGGAAATCGAAGTTGGCGAAGGCGGCGCGGAAGTTTTCGCGTTTGCGTAGAATGGTGAGCCAGCTGAGGCCGGCCTGGAATCCTTCGAGGCAGATTTTTTCGAAGAGCCGGAAGTTGTCGGTGACTTTTTCGCCCCATTCTTCGTCGTGGTAGCGGAGGTATTCTTCGTCGCTGCCGGGCCACCAGCAGCGGCATTTGCCGTCGGTGCCTTGGATGATTCCGGGTTTCATGAGAAGCTGAGTTTGCGGTCGAGCGAGCGGTATTGGATGGCTTCGAGGACGTGCTCGGGAGCGAGGTCCCCCGCCCCGTCGAGATCGGCGATGGTGCGGGCGACCTTGAGGATGCGGTCGTGGGCGCGGGCTGAGAAGTTGAGTTGCTCCATTGCTTGTTCGAGGAGCATGGAGCATTCGGGATCGACCTGGCAGTGTTGGCGCATGACCTTGGGTCCCATATCGGAGTTGGTGCGGACGCCGGGGAGTCCGGCGAAGCGCTCTTTCTGGCGTTGGCGGCAGGCCATGACGCGTTGGCGGACGGTGGCCGAGGACTCGCTTTGTTCATCGGAGGTGAGTTGCTTGTAATTGACGAGCGGGACTTCGACATGGAGGTCGATGCGGTCGAGGAGCGGTCCAGAGATCTTGGCGCGGTAGGATTCGACCTGGCGCGGGCTGCAGCGACATTGCCTGGCAGGATCGCCAAAAAACCCGCAGGGACAGGGATTGAGGGCGCAGACCAGGAGGAAGCGGGAGGAAAAATTGTAGGTGCCGGCGGCGCGGGAAATGGTGACCTTTCCGTCTTCGAGCGGTTGGCGGAGGACTTCGAGAGTGGAGCGACGGTATTCCGGGAGTTCATCGAGAAAGAGGACTCCGTTGTGAGCGAGGGAGATTTCGCCTGGGCCGGGATTGGTGCCGCCACCGAGGAGTCCGACATCGGAAATGGTGTGGTGCGGGGCGCGGAAGGGACGGCCGGAGACGAGGCCTTGGCGGGCGTCGAGGAGGCCGGCGACCGAGTGGATGCGGGTGGTTTCGATCGCTTCGTCCTCGTTCATGTCGGGCATGATGGTGGCCATGCGCTTGGCGAGCATGGACTTGCCGGTTCCGGGAGGGCCGACCATCAAGATGTTGTGGCCACCGGCGGCCGCGATTTCGAGGGCGCGTTTGACGTTTTGCTGGCCTTTGACCTCGTCGAAATCGGCGGCGTGCTCGCGGTTATTGGATTGCACGAGGACGGGACGGGGTTCGGGAGCGCGGGGATCCTGACCGGTGATGAATTGCCAGGCTTCGTGGAGGGAAGTGAGGCCGTAGACTTCGAGGTCGCTGACCATGGCGGCTTCGCGGGCATTGGCGGCGGGCAGGAGGAGACGTTTGCGACCGGCTGACTTGGCGCCGAGGGCGATGGAGAGCGCGCCTTTGACAGGGCGAAGGGTGCCATCGAGGGCGAGTTCGCCCACGATCATGAGGTCGCTGGCGAGAGGAAGATCTTCCTCCTGCTTGCAGGCGATCATGGCGAGGGCAATGGGGAGATCGAAGGATGGGCCTTCTTTTTTGAGATCGGCCGGGGCGAGGTTCACGGTGTGGACGCCATAGGTGTAGTCCATCGCCGAGGCGAGAATGGCGGTGGTGACCCGTTCGCCGGATTCGCGGACAGCGGCATCGGGGAGACCCACGATATTGATGCGCCCGGCATTGGCGCCATCGGCTTCCCGGGCCGAGACCTCGACTTCGACCTCGACGGCTTCGACGCCACGAAGGGCCGCACTATAGACTTTTGCGATCACAGAGGATCTTTTACTGTTCAAAGAAACAACTGTCAGGTCTTAATTTTTGCGGTGGGTTTCTGTCCGGTGTTCGCTTAGCCTTCGCATGTGCTTCAGATCGTCTTTAATGAAATTAGTGCTGCGGAGATTTCCCAACTGGGAACGCTGGAGCAACTTGAACTCCTTGATGAGTTTCAGGTGACTGAGAATGATTTGGAGAACCTCGATGACGAGCGTTTTGGAAAAATCGAACGTGACGGAAAAACCCTTTATCGTTTTCGGACGCAGGACTGGCGGTTCTATTTCGGAGTTTCCGATGACCAAGTGACCGTGCACCGCGTGCTGCACAAAGGAACGTTCTCGGACTTTCTCTACCGATCCAAGTTGCCGCTTGGCGAGGATGAGGCCCTGGCAGATTCGAAGCATTTTTGGAAATTGATCGACGAAGGTCGTCAGGCGAAGAGGGGTTAAGGAATGGAAGACGGGGAATATCGCGAACTTGAAACCGGGCCAATCGAGAAATCTCTCTCGATCCTCCTGACTTTGATTGCCCCCTGGGCACGGCTCGGAGTGGCTGGAGGCCATGGATTCCGCATTATCGGCCCGAGCCATGGGATCATCCTGATCATGATCTGGGCACCGAGATATTTGGCCCAATGTTTGGCCCGGTGCACCAGCCATAAGACGATTCGAGCGTCGGGATGGGGTGCTTTAGGGGATCTCTTGACAGCGACTTCGTCACGTCCACAATGGCCGACAGGTCCAAACCAGCACTTGAATTGACCATGCCCATTGACTCTTCTATAAGGAGGCCCGGATGGCCCCGCCCTTTCTTTGTAACGCTCTTGCAGGGCCTCGGCCCGGGGATCCTGCTGGCTCTGGGCTTGGTTGCTTGCTCGGAGGAAAAGCCGCCTGCTCCGAAGCTCTCGACCGAGGACCGGATCAAGCGGATGATCGCCTCGGAGGAGCTGCTGCAGAAGCTGACCCCGAAGCTGGGTGCCTTGGGTACCTCGATGGTAAGCGGGTCCCGCGACGATCTGCCGGAGGCGGTGGCGGGCGAGGCATCCGTGGCACCGTGGGAGGGCTTGGAGCCCGCCCACCGTTGGACGAGTGCCTCCTTCGGGACCCTCGCCGCGTCCTTCCAGGACGAGGGCTTCGAGATGAAGACCAAGTTCGAGGGAGTCCGCCGCGGTGAGGACGGGGCGATCGTGGGAGTGACGGCGAAGCAGACGCTGATTTGGAAGAAGAGCGACGACACGGAAGACGGCTGGAAACTCGTCAAGTGGGAGCCGCTGGAATTCGCGACCGATGAGTCACCGCAGCCCTTGTTCGAGGAGGTCCTCGACCGTTTGATTCCCGACGCCGACGCCCTGGCGAAGGCACGGACGTCCTATCAGGAGGAAGTCCTCCGCAAGACCTTTGCGGGCGAGACCGCGATGGTCGGTCGGTTTCGGGTGACCTCGTCTCCGGATATCGAAAGCGGCCACCAATATCCGACGGTCAGCGTGATGGACTTCGACGGTGATGGGCACGAGGACTTTTTCCTCTCGGCGCGCTGGGTGCCGCCCCAGTTGTTCCGCAACCGCGGCGACGGGACCTATGAGGAGGTCGCTGCCAAATCCGGCCTCACCGTTGACAGCCATGTCACGTGTGCAGTCTTTGCGGATTTCGACAACGACGGCGACCCGGACGCGCTGTTGGGGCGGAGTTTCGAGCCGACCCTGTATTATCGCAACGACGGGGGGCGGTTCACGGATGTCACTGCCACCGCGACCGATTTGGGATCTCTTTTTGTGGTCTCCAGCATGGCGGTGGCCGACGTCAACGGAGACGGACTCCTTGACGTATATTTATCGACCTACAATAGCCCGATCGCCCGCGTCAAAGACATTAATCCTGAGGTCTTGAACCCGGAGCAGGTCAGGAAGTTCGCTCACATCCTTCGCACCGACAGCGCTCCGTTTCTCAATGAGCGTGGCTTTCCGAACGTGCTGTTGATGAACCGGGGTGGTGGTCGGCTCGAGCGGGCGGGTGGCGAGGTCGTGGAGCTCTGGCGCAAGAGCTACCAGCCGCTCTGGTTCGACGCGGACAACGATGGCGATGAGGACCTCTACGTTTGCAACGACTTCGGCCCGGACAGCTATTTGCGCAACGACACCCCGCCGGGCGCGGCCGATCCGGTGCTGGTCGAAGCCTTTGCGGAGGCCTTTCCGGACGTGAAGATGGCCTTCGGGATGGGCGCCTCCTGCGGGGACTATGGGCAACAAGCCTCGCCCTCACAGCGGTATCATCCGGCGTGACCCTGATCACGGGCGCCAGTATCCATGACTCCACCACCAGAGGCTTAAACGCCGAGATGTCCCCGGAAAATGCCATCGATGGCACTGGGTTGGCTGGTGGTGTGCCATCACTCACCGGGTCACACGCACAATCATTTGATACGAACTGGTGGAGCGGGTGGGACGGTGCTGTCACCGAATGGCAGCTCACAGTGGACTTGGAGGACACTTATGATGTTGAAGTGATGCACGTATGGAACTATCGCGAGGGCTGCTGTTCCGGTCGCGGTCTGCGCGATGTCGAAATCTACGTCTCACCTGATGAAGATGAGGCCAATCTCGTCAAACTCATCACCGATGGAACAGGTTTACATGCCAACGACAAGGGCGGCTTTCTACTTCCACAGGCACCAACCGGTGGTGAATATTTTGGCTTTGACCTCGATGTGTCCGGCGTCACCAATTCCGCCTTATTGGACAACGTCCGCTTGTTCCGCATTGATGGGGGGTCATCTCTACACGGCGGAGGTGAAGTTCATGGCGGCCTGGGTGAAATCCAGTTCGATGGTGTCCCGGCAGTGGCAGGACCTGAATTCCTCGAACTCCTGATCACCCCAAGTGGAGAAGACTTAATTTTTAGTTGGGAAGGCCGCGAGGGCAAAGTTTACGATCTGGTGAGTTCGGCTGATCTCATGACACCCGTCATCGATTGGGAAATCTACGGGGTATTTCAAAATATCGTCGGAGCTCCTACCGTGGAGCTGACAACCGACGCGCCCGACACTGACAAGCTCTTCTTTGCAATCATCGAGAGAGACCCCGGCTAAATGCCGCACCAAGAGCCTGCGGGGTCCTCAAGTGGATTCTTCGTTCTGCGGCTTCCCAATCACCGACTCATCGAGTCGGTTTTTTTGTGGAGGTCGGAAGAGAACCCTGATCGCCGATCCCGAAAATACGAGCGAAACAAAACCGCCCCCGCCGCGTATCCTACCTCCACCCGACTTGGAATTTCGCTTCCCTCGATTAAAGTCCCTCCAGGAACCCTTCTCATCCACCATGCTCAGACGCATTTCCATTCTCCTCTCCTTTTCCACGATGTTCGCCACCGCTGAGGTCTCGTTCAATCAGGATATCCGCCCCATCCTCTCCGCCAAATGCATCATGTGCCACGGCCCCGACGATGGCGTCGATGCCAAAGGAAAGCCCAACCGAAAAGCCGGCCTCCGCCTCGATATCCCGGAAGGGGCCTATGCCGTCAAAGACGGCTTTCAGGCCATCAAACCCCATTCCCTCGAAGACTCCGAAGCCTGGGTTCGCATCACCGACAAGGACGACCCCATGCCGCCCGAGGATGATCACGCCAAACCGCTCACGGCCAGCGAAAAGGAATTAATCAAAAAATGGATCGAAGAAGGCGGAAAATACGAAACCTTCTGGGCCTTTGTCCCGGCCAAGGAACAAACTCTTCCGGCGGTCAAAAAGACCTCCTGGCCCAAATCTGACATCGACAACTTCGCCCTCGCCAAAATGGAAGCGGCAGGCAAATCACCCCAAGAAAAAGCCGACAAACGTACCCTCGCCCGCCGACTCGCGCTCGACCTCACCGGACTCCCGCCCACTCTCGCGGAAATTAAAACCTTCCTCGATGACACTTCGGACGACGCCTACGCCAAACTCGTTGATCACTTCATGGCCAAGCCCGCCTACGGCGAACACATGGCAAAATATTGGCTCGATCTCGTCCGCGTCGCCGACACCAACGGCAACCACCATGACCACTTCCGCGACCACTCGCCCTACCGTGACTGGGTCATCGAAGCCTTCAACAAGAACCTCCCGTATCGCGAGTTCACCAAATACCAAATTGCCGGCGATCTCTACGAAAACCCCTCCCAGGAGCAACTCATCGCCTCCGGCTTCAACCGCCTCCACCTCATCATCGACCGCGGCACCGCCCTCCCGGAAGAATCCCACTTCAAAAACGTGGTCGACCGCGTCTCCGCCGTGGGCACCGCCTTCATGGGCCTGACCCTTCAGTGCGCCGTCTGCCATGACCACAAATACGATCCCATCACCCAGAAGGACTTCTTCCAGATGTATGCCTTCTTCAACAACTTCGATGGTGATCCCGAGACCGGTGGCCGCGGCGGCCCCGACTTCTATCGCGGTCTGCAGCCCCCCTACCTCGACCTCCCAACTCCCGATCAAGAGCAAGACCTCGCCGCGATCGATGAGCAAATCAAAGCCGCCCAAGCCGACCCCGCGCACGCAGAGGAGGTCAAAAAACTTCAGAAAGAGAGAAACTCATACCTCCACAAGGTCCGCGGAGCCATGGTCATGCGCGAACGCAAAGAGCCCGCGAAGACCCACATTCGCGTTCGCGGAAACTACGACCAACTCGGCACCGAAGTGACCCGGGACGCACCCCATTTTCTCCCGCCACTCCAAAAGGAAGACGCCACGGCCTCCCGCATGGACCTCGCCAACTGGCTTGTCGATCAAAAGAACCCCCTCACCGCCCGCGTCGCCGTGAACCGCTTTTGGCAACAACTCTTCGGCACCGGCCTCGTCAAGACCGCCGAAGACTTCGGAGCCCAGGGAACCTGGCCCTCCCACCCCAAACTCCTCGACCACCTCACCCTCGAATTCATCAATTCCGGCTGGGATGTCAAAGCCCTCATGAAGGCCATCGTCCTCTCCGAAACCTACCAACAATCATCCGTCGGAACCTCGGTCGACTTCTCCACCGACCCCGACAACCGCCTCCTCGCCCGAGGCTCCCGCACCCGTCTCGACTCGGAAGTCATTCGGGACCAACTCCTCTCCGTCACCGGACTCCTCCACAATGAAATGGGCGGACGTAGCGTCAAAACGCCCCAGCCCGACGGACTCTGGAAAATGGTGGCGCTCCCCAGCTCCTTCCCCAATCGCTTCGAACCGGCAGCCGGCTCCGATACGAAACGTCGAAGCATTTACACCTTCTGGAAACGCGGCCTCGCCCCGCCCCAAATGACGATCTTCGACGCCCCCTCGCGCGATGCCTGCATCGCCCGACGCGAGCGCACCAACACTCCCCTGCAGGCCCTCATGCTCATGAACGAGACGGAGTATTTTAAAGCCGCCGCGCACAGGGCCGCCCAAGTCCTCGCGGCCCCCGGAACCGACGACGAAAAAATCACCCGTCTCCACGAAGAAATCACCGCGCACCTTCCTTCACCCAAAACCCTCACGCTCCTCAAATCCGGCCTCGCCGACTTCAAGAAAGACGGCGACGACCAATTTGCCTGGACCATGATCGTCCACACCCTCCTCAACCAGGACTCCTTCAAAACCAAAGAGTAGCCCAAGCGTCCCGCTTGTGTTCCCCGCCCAGTAGCAAGCCCCTCGATCCTCACCACCTTGATCCCTTCGACAGACTCATCATTGCAACTGCAATCGCAAACGACCTCACCCTCGTTTCAAAAGACCGCCAATTCCAACAATACGACGTGCCTGTAATCTGGTGACCCCCCAGCCACCCAGCCCCATCTCCAGACTCATCCCTCGTCATCACCCGATCCCCCTCAAGCAAGCTTCTGCTCCTTAACCTCTTTCTGTGGTAGAAAACCCCATCCAACCCAAGCCACCAACTCTCATGTTTGATCCCCAAACCCGCCGCCACTTCCTCAACACCTCCGGCATGGGCCTTGGTGCCGCCGTGCTCGGCAACCTCGCCACCCAGTCCGCCGCTGGCGACACCGGAATCCACGGCTACCTCCTGCCCAAGGCCTCCGCCAAACGCGTCATCTTCCTCTTCATGGCCGGGGCTCCCAGCCAGCTCGACCTTTTCGACTACAAGCCGGACCTCCACAAGCGCTTCAAGGAAGCCCTCCCCGACTCCATCACCAACGGCCAGCGCGTCACCGCCATGACCAAGGGCAAGGACAAGCTCGTCGCGCCCTCCATGTTCAAATTCAACCAACATGGAAGAAGCGGAATGTGGCTTTCCGAAGTCCTTCCCCACCTCGGCTCCGTCTCAGATCGCCTCGCCCTCATCAACTCCACTTCCACCACCGCGATCAACCACGACCCCGGCAAAACCCTCTTCTGCACCGGCACCGAAATTCCCGGCAAGGCCTCGATGGGCGCCTGGCTTTCCTACGGCCTCGGACGCATGAACCAAAACCTCCCCGACTTCATCGTCCTCAACTCCGCCTTCTGGTCCGGCGACCGCCAAAACGTCCAAGGCCTCTACTCACGACTCTGGGGATCCGGCTTTCTCCCCTCGAAACATCAGGGCGTCCCCTTCCAACCCTCCGGCGACCCCGTCCTCTTCCTCTCCAATCCCAAAGGCGTCACCCGCAAAACCCGCGGCAAGATGCTCGACCTCGTCACCAGGCTCAACGAAGAGCATCTCGCCAAAGTGGGTGACCCCGAGATCAACACCACCATCGCCCAGCAGGAAATGGCCTTCCGCATGCAGGTCAGCGTTCCCGAACTCACCGACCTCTCGACCGAGAACGAAAGACTTAACGAAAAGCTCTACGGCCCCGAAGTTCAAAAGTCCGGTTCCTTCGCCCGCAATTGCCTCCTCGCCCGCCGCATGGCCGAGCGCGGCGTCCGCTTCATCCAACTCTTCCACCGCGGCTGGGACCACCACGTCGGCCTCCCCGGCAAAATCAAAGGCCAGGCCTTCGACGTCGATCAACCCTGCGCCGGCCTCCTCAAAGACCTCGACCAACGCGGCATGCTCGATGACACCCTCGTTGTCTTCGCCGGCGAATTTGGCCGCACCACCTACTGCCAGGGAGCGCTCGCCCGCGACCAATACGGCCGCGACCACCACCCCCGCTGCTTCTCGACCTGGATGGCCGGCGGCGGGATCAAAGGTGGGATCACCTACGGTAAGACCGACGAATACTCCTACAATATCGTTGAAAACGAAGTCCCCGTGCGCGACTTCAACGCCACCATTCTCCATCAGCTCGGCATCGATCACAACCGCCTCACCTTCCCCTTCCTCGGCCTCGACCAAAAACTCACCGGCGTCAACCCCGCCAAAGTCGTCAAAGACATCCTCGCGTAAGCGACCATATTCTTCTGCTCGGCAGGCGAATAGAGGCCTCTCAAACGCCGCAATAGCTCATCGTTTGTGAGTCCCAGGGACTCACCCTTCTGACGTCCCGCTTCCGCCAACTCCCGCCCCGTCGGCACCAAAAAACGCCGCCGTTTCACCGAATTCATCACCTCGATGGCGGGCCCATTGGGAGAAATCGGGTGAGGGAATTTTTCCGGTCGGTGGCCAAGGGAGGGCGCAATTATTGGAGGGAGCTCTGACACCTTTTGGCAATGGTTCGACTGCCGTCATCCGGGATGGGGAAACGCATGACATCGATCAGTCGGGTTCCACCTACTTTCCAAGAGAGGGCGATGTGATCACCCAGAAGGAGAAGGCCACGACCACGCCTCGTGCGGTGGTCCCCAGGAGAACCACGACCGGCGGTCGGACCCGCTACGTGCCCCCACCGAAGGAATAAATCCAGACCCATGCCTGGGTGCCACTCGAGCCGATCGGCATGCCGAATCTTTTGAGTGCTGCGAGAATCGCAGCTTTTGTCGGACTTTACCCTACCCGGAATGAAGCAATCCCTTGCAGGACGGGGCCTGCAGGAAATTTTCGATTTCAAGGGGGTGGCTACACCGCTGTCTTGAGCAGGGTCAGGATCTCTTTTTGTTCTTCGTCG
>Ga0335398_10004753_pt1 | contig 18555 bp, 19 predicted proteins | sample BON03_FD_205742 | JGI IMG/M metagenome (GOLD analysis project Ga0335398, IMG submission 205742) | Freshwater microbial communities from Lake Bonney liftoff mats and glacier meltwater in Antarctica - BON-03 (spades assembly) (version 2) | ecosystem: Environmental > Aquatic > Freshwater > Ice >... | reverse complement strand
GTTCGCGCTCAACCGATCCAATAAGGGATTTGCCCGGTGCGTGGTGCCCAGTCGGTGATGCACGGCTATGGATCTGGCATGACGCGTCAACTGCTCGCCGCTGAATAACTCGCGGCGCAATGGTGCCATTTCTGTTGAATTCATCGATGGCACCCGGCGTATGTTTGCTGTGGGGTGACAATCCGGGTTATCCAAGGAAGCGTCACCGTCCCGACGCCGAAAGAGTGAGAGAAGTGTCAAAGTTAATAAGTAGTCACGGGGGAGCAAGCTATGACACCGACGGCAGGGTGGCATGTCAAGCAACCTTCCATCGCGCGCATCGGGGGGGCTACTGAGCGGGCACTGAGGGTCCGTCCGCGTCAGAGTGATATCACTCACCGTGCCTGATCTCACCAAATCCTCTTCCCTCCGCCGGGGCGCGTCGCTATTGGATGGAGGTCATGGAGATTACTGAGGCTGAAGAAAATGGTGTTGTGGACTTGCGGTTGAACGGCGAGATCGACCTGCACGCCTCACCGAAATTACGCGAGCGGCTGCATGAGATCGCTGAGCGCGAGACGCCGACGCTGGTGATTGATTTTTCGAATGTTGCTTACATTGATTCATCGGGCCTTGCTACGCTTGTGGAATATGCCCGCGAGGCGAAGGCCCATGATGGCAAGTTGGCTCTGCATGGGTTGCAGCCCAAGGTGAAGATGGTCTTCGAGTTGGTCCGTCTCAACGAGCTTTTCGCTATTCAGCCGGACAAAAAATCTGCGCTTGAGGCAGTCCGCAGCAACAAGTGATCTTCAAAATTCCTCCGCTTTGATTGGCGAATTGCGTGCATTTTTCGTATTGAATGGGCAGGTCGCTTACTGGATCTTCGTCGCTCCGTTCCGTGGGAAGCCAGTGAGACTTTCTGCTGTGGTTCAACAAATGGTTCGAATCGGTGTGCAGGCCATTCCCATGACGGCGCTCACGTCGTTCAGTATCGGACTCACGCTGGCCATGCAGGCAGGTGGAGAGCTCGCGCGCATGGGCGCAACCGACCTCGTGCCGCAACTCATTGGGATGTCGCTGCTCCGCGAATTAGGCCCGCTCCTCGTTGGTGTGGTTGTCATTGGACGGAGCGGATCAGCAGTAACTGCCGAAATTGGAACCATGAAGGTGTCCGAGGAAATTGAAGCCCTAGAGGCTATGGCAATCAATCCCGTGCGCTATCTGGTGGTGCCGCGTTTCATCGCGATGCTCATCATGCTGCCGGTGATTACGGTGTTTGGAATTTACATTGGGATCGTGGGTGGATGGACGATTTGCCATTTCGCTCTCGGGATGGCATCGGAGCTTTACATCATCCGGATCATCGAGAGCGTCGATCTTGTGGATCTGTGGAGCGGGATGCTCAAGAGTCTCGTTTTTGCGTGGCTCATCATCGGCATCGCCTGCGAGACTGGACTCAGCGTGCGCGGCGGAGCAGAGGGAGTCGGTATGGCAACCACCCAGTCCGTAGTTAAGGCAATCATCGCGATGCTCATCGCCAATGCGCTGCTGACCGCGGGATTTTTTGTATTCGACCGTTAACCGCTCGGATTGCAGCTCACGCTGGCATCCGCATGATTTCGGCGGCAGGTCTGCGGTGCCGAATGAGGTCGGCCATTTTCAGCATCGCGGGGCGCGAGTGACCGAAGAAGTGTTTGTATGCAGCGCAGAAGTAGTTGAGCCCGGCCTCGCCATCCGGCGTCTGGATGAATCGATGTTTAGGACATTCTCCGTGGCACAGGTGCCGCACATCGCACTCGATGCAATATTTTGGCAAAGTCGACATTTTGTCGTCTCCGAATTGGCGTTGGAATTCCGACGATACCATGTCACCGAGCGTCTGCTGCATGATATTTCCCAGCTTGTAGTGCGGATACACGTAGTGATCGCAGGAGTAAACATCGCCGTTGTGTTCCATGGCCAGAGCCGATCCGCACTTCTCGCTGAAGATACAAAGGCCGCCGCCATGGCCCATCCAGTTCCCCAGTGTGACGTCAAAAAGTTGCACGAACGTTTTGCCGACGTCCCGCTTCACCCATTCATCAAAAATCGTGGTCAGAAAGATGCCGTATTGCTTCGGCTCGACGCTCCATTCGGTCACCGGGAGTCGCGGGCCGGATTGATTGTCCGCGCGCGGCGGAGTGGCGAGGTCGAGATCGAGCGCTTTGGCCTCCGCGTCCGGAAGCCGTTCAACCAACGGGATGAATTGGATATACCCCGACCCAATGTCCCGGAGAAACCGGTACACATCGAGCGGGTGCTTGGAGTTGGCGCGGTTGACCACGGTGAGCGTGTTGAATTCGACAGCGTGTTTTTTTAGCAGTTTGAGTCCGCCGATGACTTTTGTGTACGACCCGCCGCCCTTCTTCGTCACCCGATAGGCATCGTGCAGGCGCGCGGGGCCGTCAATGCTGAGACCGACAAGAAATCCATGGGACACCAGGAACTCGCACCATTCGTCATTGAGCAGCGTGCCATTGGTCTGGAGGGCGTTGTGGATCGTCTTCCCATCGGCGTATTTTTTCTGCAGTTCGACGATGCGCCTGAAATACTTCACTCCGAGCAGCGTCGGCTCTCCGCCCTGCCATGCAAACGTCACTTCGGGCACAGATTGCCCGTGGATATACTGCCGGATGTACTCCTCCAGCACCTCATCCGTCATCCGGAAATTCTCATTCGACGGGAAGAGCTTTTCCTTTTCCAGATAGAAACAATACGTGCAGTCGAGGTTGCAGATCGGCCCGATCGGCTTGGTCATCACGTGATACGCAGTGATGGGCGGTGCGGAGGATGCAGTCATAGGTCTGATCCGGCGGACTGGAATAGCCCTGGAAAATTCTCGGTGAGTATGGCTTTTGTGCGGTCCATGGGAAGTCCGATCACATTGCTCAGGCACCCTTCGATGTGCTCGATCAAGCGACCAGCATCGTCCTGCGCGGCATAGGCACCCGCTTTGTCTAGCGGGTCGATGGTCTGGAGGTAGTCCTTGATGACCGCGTCAGACAATGGGCGAAACCGGACGCGTGTGATTTCTTCAAACTGGATGCGCAGCGGCAGCGCGCTGCACAGGATGCACACCGCTGTGATCACCTCGTGCGTCTGACCGGAGAGCCGCGCGAGCATATTTCGTGCGGCTTCTATCGATGCCGGTTTTCCAAAAACCTCGCCGTGGAGAACCACGATTGTGTCTGCCGCAAGAACAACGTCTTCCGGGTGCTGCGCTGCCAGCACCATTGCTTTCATGGCAGCATTTGCCTCGGCCAGATGGCGGGGAGACTCGGGGTGATCCTCCAGTTCTTCCGCATGGGATGGTGCAATCACCGCGGTGAATCCTGCGGACTCCAAGAGTTCTTTCCGCCTCGGTGAGCGCGAAGCAAGGATCAATCGACGGCTTTGCACGCGGCGTTACAGCATTTCGTCAGCGTCCGGAAATCCCGTGTCGTCGCGGATCGAATCGAGTTGCTTCCTCATGCGACGCGACGAACCGGGCCGGTTGGAAATCCTCTCATAAAGCCCCAGAGCAAATGGCACCACCACCGCGGCACCCGCTCCGATCAGCACCAGTGCAGTTTTCTGCCTGGCATCTTTCCCCAGTTTATTCGCGATGAGCAAGCCGACTCCGACACCCATCGCCGCTTGTGAGAACGCGACAATGCCAGTGACTGAGAGATTTTCGCCGAACTTAGTGAGAGGGAGTGAACTCATACGCTTTGCAAACTACGAAGCAATTGTGTCACTTTCAATCGTAAATGAAAACAAACCATGTCCCGATACCTTGGAATTGACTTTGGCGACGCTCGCATCGGTGTCGCAGTGAGCGATGAAATGAACTTCATGGCCCATCCGCTAGAGACGATCTTCGTAAAAAAAACTGCGCCAATCCCCCGGATCCGCACCTTGGCTGCGGAAAAATCGGTCTCGAAGATCATCGTCGGGATGCCCAGAAATATGGATGGCAGCCATGGCCCCGCCGCCCAGAAAGTCCGCGCGTTCATTGATGCCCTCGCAGCCGCCATAACCTGCGAAATCATCCCCTGGGATGAACGCATGACCACGGTCTCAGCCACCCGTGCCCTGCATGAGGCCGGACGCAACGCTAAACAACAACGCAATATCATCGACCAGGCTGCGGCCCAAATCATCCTGCAAAGCTGGATGGATGGCCAACCGGATCCGTTTGCGGTGTTGTGAGCAACCGGATTCAATTGATCATCGCCTACGATGGAGCCGCATTTGCCGGATGGCAGAGCCAGGCCCACCGCAACAGCGCACAGGACCACGTCGAGGCTGCTGCTTCAAAAATTTGCAAGCGCAAGGTGACGATCCACGGCGCCGGGCGCACAGATTCCGGGGTCCACGCCGTCGGGCAATCCGCCCATTTTGATGCCGGCGACCAGCGCCTGCCTGCCGCGGCATGGGTGCGTGCATTCAATGCCAATCTGCCGCAGGAAATCCGTGTGATGCGGGCTCGACCCGTGGCCGAGGATTTCCACGCCCGGTTCTCAGCGGTTGGAAAAACCTACCAATACCACGTCGTCACCACCCCCGTGCTCCGCCCCGACCTCTACCGACGGGCATGGCATGTCCCTGTGCCGATGGATCACACGCTGCTCGCTCAGGCGCTCGCCGCCTTCGAGGGTCGTCACGACTTCCGGTCATTCTCCGCCAACCGTGGCAAACGTATCGCCAACACCACCCGGACGATCCAATCGATCACCTGCCGCCTCACCGGCACGTCAATTAAGGTAACCATCCGCGGGGATGGATTTCTTTACAAAATGGTCCGCATCCTCGTCGCATCGGCCGTCCGGGTCGCGCAGGGCAAAGAATCCGGATCCTGGATCGGCAGCCTGCTAGCCAATCCCGAGGGCCCCAAATCCACCCAGGTCGCCCCCGCCGACGGCCTCACGCTCCAGCGCGTGTTTTACTGATTCAGCAGGAGGTTGGGATACTCGCTCCGTTCTCGATCAGCTTCTGAAGCGCGTCATAGCTCTTCGGAGACGCCTGAGTTTCGGGTAGTTCGCGGGAAATAGGGTCCGTGTGGAATGGCGCTAAGTTAAGCGAACAAGCACCAACGGTGCGTCCTATACCAGCTCAGGGTAACGCCGGGATCTAGATGGTTACAACGCCAACCCTGAGCTTTCTACAGATCAACCCTTATCCTGCATTTTATAATGATTCAACCGCATCTCATCTGTGCCGAAGCTGTCGCCGGTTTGCATAGGCAGAGAATATGCCCCACCACGAGTTTCGGTAGTTGCCGCCTACTGGCCGTGACTGGGCGCGTATTCTTCGGCTATCCGCGCGCACGCGGACACCCTGGACCGAGGAGAAAAGAATTAAAACCATGAAGAGCATGAAGAGCATGAAGATTCAGAAAAAATCTTACTCAGCCTTCTCCCCCTTCATGCTCTTCATGGTAGAAAGAAAAATGGTTCGCCTCGTCGGAAGTCAACCCGGCGGCAAACAGCGCAAAATCCCGCTCATGCCCGGCGTGCTCGTTGTCCTCCCACAAGCGAGTCGGGCAGCGAGTTCTCAAACCCTCCTGTTGTTTCCCCTCCCATTGCGTTAATCGTCCTTCGCTATTATACCCAAAAAGTTGTATAGAAAGCTCAGGGTTTGCACCACCGGCTAATTTCCTAATGGACCCTCCGGGTCTTAACTGAACATCCTCACCCACCGAAAACAGCGAAGAACCAGAGGTTATTCAGAAAGTCCTGGCTTTAGAGCTTCGGCAATCGCCCCCGCAGGTCGTGTTTAGTCCTCTGCATCAGATCGCGAAAGTCCTTCACCAGCATGATTGGATAGGGTTTGGGACCTCTTTGTTCTTCGACTTATCGAGTATCTTACTCAGCGAATGTGGGGTAATCTCGCGGATGCGCTTCATTTTCCACCCCTTCTTCACGCGAGCAGCGTCCTTAGGTTTTCCGGCTCTTCCGCGCCGGGGCGGAGAATGGAAGTAATGGGGTGAGCAGATTTTGGCGGTTGGCTTGAAACATGGTAGTGTAAAGATTCGTCTGTAAAAGCCCGCTACGAAACAGAGGTCTGCCGCACTGGCAGCCGATGGAGCGTAGCGGAATCGGCTGCCAGTGCGGCGGCGCGCCGACCTCCTCCCAGGCCACTGGGGTTGTAGGTGCCCGCCCAAGACCGGATACTGAAGGTGCTTAAACCAAAACAGTATCAGGCATCCGTCCAGAGGACGTCGGCGATGTTTTTGAAAGCTTGCTCGAACAAAGGTAAATCAGGGATGGCAAACCAGGATCAAAATAAAATCCAGGCAGGGAAATGCAGAAACAAATCCTCCACGGTCGGGGCGAATCAAACCATGGCCCGAACACCAAATCGGTGTTTTAGCCCGGAGCGCCGAGCCGACAAGAAAAAGTGGAGGCGAGGGGAGTCGAACCCCTGTCCTAATCGCGCTCTGCGCGACTATCTACATGCTTAGGCGGTCCTCAATCTCGGATGCGCGCTGCGGGCCGTCACGCCACACACACCCCAGCATCCACGAGGTCGATCTCGTCGGTTAGCGCGGTTGCACCACTATCCGACCAGCCTGCTGGCATCGCGTCCCCCCTCAGCAGGCGTCAGGGTGAACACGTCACGGCTACTTAGGCCGCGAGAGCGAGATTTTCGTAATCTGCGTTTATTTTTGTTTGACTCGATTGGTAACGGGGCCAACGAATCATCCCCGGCATGCAAGCCTGGCATTGAACGAATAGTCGAAACCATTACGCCCCCTTTTTTCTTGCTATGTCAAACTAGCCCCGAAGTTCCGGGATGCAAGGGGATAATTGCGCTCGCCCGCTTAAGTCGGCTTAAAATTGAATCGGTTCCGGGGGCGCGATCGTGATGATGTCGGAGGATAAGGGCGAATCTAATGGACGGACCATCTCTGCACGGCGGACTTCCCCGGTGTTTTCCGGTTCCGCCACAGGCACGGCTGAGGCTAAAGGAACTTCGCCTTCCGGTATATCATCGCCGTTCTCATTAATTGCCACCGCGCGGGCAACCGGGATGTCTTCTTGTCGCAGTCGGAGTGCCGCAGGCCGCACGGAACCATAAACGTCGGTGAAGCCGGCGAGGGCACCCACTTCAACGGCTACCGGACGAATCGATGCCAGGTCAACCGCTGGAGCGGCTCGGGGCCATTCGCTATCCTCTTCCGCGAATTGTTCATACAGCCTCATGCCAGGACCATGCACGTCACACGGGATCCGTGGCCGCTGGGCTTCTGTTGCATATTCGATATAGGATGTCTTTTGCATCGTCACGGCTCCGGTATTCGGATCGATGACTTCATGTTCGCACCGTGGTGTTTCAAGCAGGCCGGATGACCTGCAGACCGATACCGGGGTCAGGCTCGCTGGCCGCTCGAGCTCTGACGGCTTGAACGAATCAAGGGAATTATTCATGACATCGGTCCAAACCGGGAGCGCCAGAGTATTGCCGAACGCGCCCCGGAAGATGGTCGTCGGTTTATCGAATCCAATCCAGACGCCGCACGTGACCCGATTGGTATACCCGAAAAAATACGTGTCGGTAAAATTGTAGGCAGTGCCCGTTTTCCCCGCGGCAGGGATGTCCGCGAGGCCGTATGTGGTAAATGCAGCGGCGCCGGTGCCGGACCGAATCGCGTCCACGAGCCCCGCGTGGACCTGATAGGCGGTGGAGTCTTCGATCACCGGAAGCTTTTTCGAGGCAGCGCTGTAAATCGGTGCCCCGGATTGGTCCTCGATGTGTTGGATGATATACGTGCGCTCGGGACGCCATCCCTGGCCCGGGAAAATGGTGTATGCGAGGGTCAGTTCATCGAGTGTCATTTCGCTCGTGCCGAGAAAGGCATTGGAAAAATTCCGGATGGGCGAACGAATGCCTGCTTTGGCAATGACGGACTTGAATGCGTCGAGGCCAGCCATCCAGCCGACGCGGACGGTCGCTGAGTTTTTCGACTGCGACAGTGCGTCGCGGGCGGGAATCCCGCCTTGGTAACTATTTTCTACCCGTTCTACTCCCCATTCTCCGAGGATTCCTGTGGTCCCGCCGATATTCACATATCGGTTGTCCAGTGCGGCATCCTGGACGATCTGACCGGGAAACACGCCGTTTTCGTAAGCCGCCGCAAAGACGAATGGTGTGATCGCTGTTCCGATAGGTCGCCGTGCCTGGGTGGCGCGGTTGTACTCGCTGTGTTTGAACTCGCGACCGCCCACCATCGTCAGAATGGCTCCGGTGGTGGTGTCAATCGCGATCGCTGCTCCCTGAAGATATTCGGGTCGCGGTGGTGCGGATGGAAATCCTCCCTTTCGCAGGGTTTCATCGAAGGGCTCAAAAATTTTCTCGAACTGGGCAAACGTCTGGTGCCGGTAGCCACTCACTTGCTCGACCGCGTTGAGACGGTTCCGCAGCGCGATCTCTGCGGTGCGTTGCATACGGGCATCCAGCGTCGTGGTGACGCGGTAACCGCCCTGCATGGCTTTCTCAAATCCCAGTGCGGCGATGATCTGTTGCCTGACGAAATCGACGGCATACCCGGTCTTGTGAGGATTCGTCCGTCGGCGGGTGATCAAAACCGAATCCTGCTCCTGGCGCATCTGCTCGGAAGTCAAGAACCCCTCATCCTTCATTCTGCCGAGCACAAAATTACGTGCGTTCCGCGCTCCGTCTAGACTATTCCACGGGGACAAGCCGTTGGGACTGCGAAGCAGTCCGGCAAGCATCGCACATTGGCCGGCGCTGAGGTCGAGCGGTGCCACGCCGAAATACCCACGTGCCGCGGCGTCGATACCATATAGGCCGGAGCCGAAGTAGACCCGGTTCAAGTAGAGCTCCATGATTTTTTCTTTCGAAAAACTCTTCTCAATGCGACTCGCGAGTAACATCTCGACGATCTTGCGTTCATACGTGCGCTCGCGGAGGTCAAAGGAATTTCTCGCGAGCTGTTGGGTGACGGTGCTGGCGCCCTGTTTGATGCGGCCCGAGCGGTAGTTCTTGAGCGCCGCCCGAAACACGCCCATGTAGTCCACCCCGTTATGCTCATAAAAGCGGTTATCTTCAGCAGCGACGACAGCCTGCACCATGAGCGGCGGGATTTTTTCCCACGGAATCGGGTTCCGGTTTTGGATAAAAAATTTCCCTAGCAGCACGCCATTCCGGTCGTAAACCGAGGTGGCAGACTCCATTTGGTCCATGGTGGCCAGGTCATAGGAGTCAGCGTGAGCCTCGTATTTGAACTTCAGCAACCCATACCCGACGATGGCTCCAACCACTCCCAGAATGATTATGGCAAGCGGCGATAGTACATACCATCGCAGAAAAATCGGTGTTTTTCGGCGAGCCGTGCGTTCCCAACTGAATTGATCCTTAGCGATAGACCTCTATCAGACACGATCATTCCAAATTCGCAAATCAGAAAATCCAACGATCACGTCCGCTTGCAATTCTTCGGCATTCGCGAGATGGATGAGAGCGTGACTCGAATTGCTCTAAGACCCACACTGCCCATAGCCCTGCTATTTTCTCTCTCCGGTTTGGGGACGGATGCGGCCTACGGACAGGCTTCCGCCCGGGAGGCGTCCGGCGCGCGGATGGAAAAACCGGAGCCGGATAGTGACCTGAGAATCCATCTGGCAAGTGTGCAGGTCGCATTGGATCAGGCGGGATTTCGCCCTGGAAAGATCGACGGCCTTGGAGGGGAGTTCACGCAAAAGGCAGCCGACCGGTACAACCGGGCAAAAGGACTCCCTCCGGGCACCCTTTTAGACACGTCCAGCATTGCGAGTCCTTATCGCGAATACACGGTTTCCGACGAGGATCTGAAATGGATCGGAAAAACCGCGTCGTCGCCACCGGAGCAGGAAAAGCTCAAGCGGATGCCGTATGGGGACGTCTGGGAAATGGTCGCAGAGATGTTTCACTGTGATCTCAATTTTCTCCGGGAATTGAATCCGTCGATCGCCAACACGCCGATCACGGCAGGCATGGTGATGCGTGTTCCGGATGTCACACCGTTCCACATGGCCGATGTGACAGCCTTGGAAAAAGAACGCGCCGCCGTGGCGAAAGCGAAGGCTCAGGCAACACCATCCCCCATCCCCGCACCCTCGCCGCCGGAGACGGCAGAATTCTCAGATGCGACACAAGTGACGCCGGTTCCAGACGCGACGCCGGAACCACCCAATCGGCACATTGTTCTGCTCACCAACCCACGCATTCTTGAGCTGTACGAAGATAACCATTTGATAGCGTCGTATCCTTGTACGCCCGGATCGGGCCGCGTTCCGGTCCCGATTGGAGATTGGCGCATCACCGCAAACATCCTGATGCCGTATTTCCGCTACGATAAATCTGTATTGAAAGACGGCACCCGCAGCGACAATGCCTTCAATATCCCTCCCGGCCCGAACAACTATGTAGGCATCGTTTGGATGGCAATTAACCGGCCGAGTGTCGGGATTCATGGGACGCAATCGCCGGACCAAATTGGCCGAAACGAGAGCAGTGGCTGCATCCGATTGGCAAACTGGGACGCCTTCGACCTCTCGCAGAAAATTGCGAAAGGAACGCCCGTTTTGGTTCGGCGGGACGAGGAACCCGGAGAGTAGCTCCCGCGCATTCGCGGGTTTTCTTTCCACGATGTCTTGACGTAGGCTGCGGGCATGTCCACGTCTATTGAGTCACTGACAGCTGAGATCCGCGCGTTTCGGGATGCGAGGGATTGGCTGCGATTTCATAATCCCAAGGAGCTTGCGGTGGCGATCACCGCCGAGGCGGGCGAGCTGCTGCAGCATTTTGTCTGGCAAAGCCCGGAACAATCCGAGCAACGCATCGCGGACCGGCGGGAAGAGATTTCCTCAGAGATGGCGGATGTCGCAATTTTGCTTTTTGAAATGGCGGACAACTGCGGCATCGACCTTGCAGATGCGATGCGCGCCAAGCTTGCCCGCAATGAGGAGCGGTATCCCGTCGCCAAGGCCAAGGGGTCAAATCGAAAATACAACGAGCTGTGAGCGCTCCGGATCCGAGCGTCCCGCACCGGAGACGTCCGCGATACAGCGGAAAAAACCCGCGTCGATTCCAAGACAAATACAAGGAGCTATCTCCTGAAAAATATCCAGACACCGTCGCCAAGGTGCTCGCTTCCGGCAAAACTCCCGCAGGAATGCATGTCCCGATCATGGTTTCCGAGGTGCTCGACGCCCTGTCGCTACGACCTGGAGCATTGGTGGTGGACGGTACGCTCGGATTTGGCGGGCACGCGCGCGAGATCCTCCCGTTCACGCAGCCCGGCGGACGCCTGATCGGATTGGATGTCGATCGATGCAGATCGACACACCAGAGAGAGGGTTCTCATTCAAAATTCCAGGGCCGCTGGATATGCGAATGAATCCGTCACGCGATCAGCCCGCAGCCGCATTTGTTGAAAATATTCGTCCTGTGGCGCTGGAGGCGCTCCTGCGAGATTACTCCGATGAGCCTGCAGCACCGTCGCTGGCTGCGGCTCTGGCCGGACGGCATTTTTCGCAAACGACCGACCTTGCAGCGGCGGTGCGCAACACGTTGCCACACCATGACGAGGATGCGCTTGCCCGATCTATCCGCCGCGTTTTTCAAGCGATTCGAATCGCAGTGAATGAGGAAATGTCGGCGCTTGAAACCTTCCTGCGCGTTGTGCCGGAGTGTTTGGTTCCGGGCGGGCGCGTCGTAATCCTGACGTTTCACTCCGGCGAGGATCGCCGCGTGAAAAAGGCATTTCAAGCAGGAGTGCGTGATGGAGGGTATTCTAAAATTGCTGATGAAATCACCCGTGCTACCCCGGCCGAGTGTCATCGCAACCCACGTGCCACGTCAGCCAAGCTTCGTTGGGCTCAGCGGTGAGTTTTTGAGGAAATTTTTTGCCAGCGCTTCGTATAATGCATCTGGACAGATCCGTCGGGATATCTCGTAGGCGATCACCGCTGCGGCAGCCATGGGCAAGATGAACGCGACGAGACCCGTCATTTCCACCAGAATCACGCACGACGTGATCGGGCTTTGAACCACGCCGGAAAAATACGCGACGATGAATAACAACGCCACCGCGAGCGGACTGAGCCCCAACCCGGAAAAGAGCGGCGCCGTTAATTTCCCCAACCCGGCGCCCACAGAAAACGAGGGATCAAACAACCCGCCTGGAATCCCGGTAACCAACGCCAGGAATGAGGCGCCTGCGCGAAGAATTGGATATGCCGCACCGCAGGTGTCGTTGATTTCAACTTGCCGGACCGCATCCGCGACATCCAGTGTGGCAAGGTATTCGGGGCTGCTGGTTGCTAGAATTGCGGCTGCCTGATCGCGTCCGCCGTTTAGCGTGGCGCCACCGGACATCGCGACGAGGATCGCGCTGAGCAGGCCGATCACGATGGCAACTTTCCAAAAGGACCGACGGATTTGCGCAGTTACCCATGGCATTACCCGCAGCAACAACCGGGAAAAGAGCCCGCCGAGTGCACCGCCGACCACACCAATGATGCACACACCGACCCATGGCCTAACCGCAAGAAATTCCTCCGCACCCACGACCGGGGCAAAGTTCCCGTAAAAAAAGTAGTCGCCCAACAAGCTCATAGCGACAAGACAGGCGACGATCACGGTGCGCAGGATCGTGCCAAGATTGCGTTTGTCAAACGATCGGCCAATTTCCTCGAAGGCAAAAATCACGCCCGCAATAGGTGCATTGAAAGCCGCCGCGATACCCGCTGCACCTCCGCCCATAATTAATCCGCGCTCTATCAAATGCCGGGGAAAGGTGCCGCATTTGCTGACGAGATGCATCATGCATGCGCCGAGTTGCACGGATGGCCCTTCGCGACCAATGGATAGACACGAGAATAATCCTATTATCGTGAGGAGGATTTTCCCGATGGCCACTCGCGGCGATAATAACCGGTCACGGGCTTCGCCTGGTCCCAGTTTTAGCGCGGCCATGGTCTGCGGGATGCCTGTGCCGTCAGTGCCTGGAAAGACACGATCCCGGAGAAAAAGAACCAGCATGAGTGCGCCGGGCATCAACAGGAAAAAGGCCCAGGGATGGGAGTTCCAGAGTGAAGTTCCAAACTGCGTTGAGCCTTGGTCCGCCCAAACAAACAGAACGGCGCCTGCGCCCGTCAACGCGGCACCCAGCAGTGCTGCAGCAAGTAATTTCACATTGTGCATCGTTCAAATCCATGTCGCCAGCCCGGAAATTTTGCAAGCACACACTGCCGTTTGCGCGGCATCGGTCTTGCTGCACCGGACCGAATGGTTCTTGAATTACGCCTGATGATGGACGAACACTTAGCTTCCATGCAGTCGATATCTGAGACCTTATTTGCCGCGGCGCGGCGCCGCATCCCTGGCGGCGTAAATTCGCCCGTGCGTGCTTTTCGAGCTGTCGGAGGCAATCCGTTTTTTGTTCAGTCTGCCAAAGGTTGCCGGATCACCGATGTGGACGGACGGGAGATTATCGACTACGTGGGTACCTGGGGGCCGGCCATCCTTGGCCATGCGCCGGACGTGGTCGTGGAAGCCGTGCGGGAGGCTGCCGGCCGTGGATTGAGCTTCGGAATTCCAAATCCCCTGGAGGTGGAAATGGCAGAAACGATCTGCCGACTGGTTCCATCCATCGAAAAAGTTCGTATGGTTAATAGCGGCACTGAAGCAACGATGAGCTGCATCCGCTTGGCGCGCGGGTGCACCGGACGCGACCGGATAATCAAATTTGAAGGCTGCTATCACGGGCACGTGGATTCCCTGCTCGTGAAAGCCGGGAGCGGCGCACTCACCCACGGTCAGCCCGACAGCGCGGGTGTGCCCGCAGCCTTGGCGCAACTCACGACCACGCTGCCATTTAATGACATGGAGGCACTCGAAGCGGTTTTTTCGAAGGTCGGGAACGAGACAGCCGCCATCATTCTGGAGCCCGTGCCCGCCAACGCAGGATTATATCTTCCCCGGCCCGGGTTTTTAGAGCGGATCCGCGAGCTCTGTGATGCTCATGGGGTCATATTGATTTTTGATGAAGTAATGACTGGGTTCCGGCTCGGGCCGGCGGGATACCAGGGGATCTGCAGCATCCGTCCGGACTTGACGGCTTTGGGTAAAGTGATCGGAGGAGGCTTGCCCGTCGGGGCATTTGGCGGGAAAGCGGCGATCATGGATTTCCTGTCACCGGATGGGCCTGTGTATCAGGCGGGGACGCTGTCCGGCAATCCGCTGGCCATGGCAGCCGGGCTGGCGCAACTGCGCACACTCGAATCCACCGACGGCTGGGCGCGACTGGAGGCCGTTGGCGCGGCGTTTGAGTCCGCTGCCCGAGCCGCCATCGGGGACCGTCCCCTCACGTTCCAGCGCATTGGATCGATGTTTTGTTTGTATTTTCATCCGGGCCCAATCTGGAACCTTGGAGATGCACAGCAGAGTGACAAAGCCGCGTTCGATCGGTTTTTTCACCATTGCCTGAAGCAGGGCGTCTATTTTGCTCCATCCCAATTTGAAGCAGGATTTCTTTGCACCGAACATGACGCCGCTGCATTGGAACGCACCGCGAGCGTGGTCGGCGATGCTCTCGCAGCGTGAGTTTTACCCATGCAGGCTGAACCGATGGTCCGATGGAAAACGCGACGGCGTGAGCGCGACCTGACGGCGCACGCCATGATCATGGGCGTCTTGAATGTGACGCCGGATTCGTTTTCCGATGGTGGTCAATTTGATGCGCTGGAACCTGCGTGTGCGCACGTGCGGCAGATGGTGACTGCCGGAGCGGACATCATTGATATTGGAGGCGAGTCAACGAGACCCGGTGCCGCTGTGGTGCCCGCAGACGTCGAGATCGCCCGTGTGGTGCCGATCATCGCCCGGCTCCGTGCGGAATCAGATGTCTGGATTTCCATCGATACCTCGAAAGCCATCGTTGCCGAGGCGGCTCTGGCAGCAGGCGCGGACATCGTCAATGACGTGACTGCGCTGACCGGTGACCCCAAAATGGCGGGTGTGGTCGCGGCTGCCGGCGCGGGCGTCGTTTTGATGCACATGCAGGGACGCCCGCAAACCATGCAAAACAGCCCGTTGTATGCAGATGTCGTCCGAGAGGTCGGGGAATTTCTTCGACAGAGAATGGCTGCCGCGATAAAATCGGGGATTGACCCTATGTGTATCGCGCTCGACCCCGGAATTGGCTTTGGCAAATCGCATGATCACAACCGGGAGTTAATTCTGTCACTCGATCAACTCGGCGTCGAGGGCCGCCCCATGGTCATTGGGGTCTCGCGTAAATCGTTTTTGAGCTGGGCAGCCGATGCCCCCGCCTTGGCGGATCGCCTCTGGGCAGGCGTTGCAACCACCTGCTTCGGTCGGGAACGCGGGGCACGGGTGTTTCGAGTCCATGACGTGCGTGAGCACCGCGATGCCGTGCGAATGACGGAGGCCATTTTGCAAGGAATGGACGACTCATGATCGAGACCGCATGGAATTTCATTCAAACCAATTGGACGTCAGCCGTCGAAATTGGGATTCTAGCGGTGGTATTGTATTTCGTTTACACCTACCTCAAGGGCACCCGCGGTGCGCGCATTCTGATGGGCCTCGCCCTGATTTTCATCACACTGACCCTGATCTCCCAACTCTTGAATCTGGTGGTCATTGGCTGGCTTCTGCGCAGTTTCTCAGTCTTTCTTGCTCTCGCGCTCGTGGTAATCTTCCAACCGGAGCTCCGTCGCGCGCTCACCGTGTTGGGTAGTCATCGCTTCTTCTCCTCGGCCGTCGAACAGGCAGAATCCATCGAAGAAATCACGGACACCGTCTTTGAGTTGGCTGGAAAAGGTTTTGGTGCTTTGCTCGCAATCGAGCGGCAGATCATGCTTCAGCCGTTTTCGGAAACTGGCGTTGCGTTGGACTGTGCCTTTTCCAAGGAACTTGTGCTGACAATTTTTCACCCCAAAACCGTCCTGCATGACGGAGGGTTGATTGTGTCTAACGAACGTATCACCGCGGCAGGGTGTATTTTCCCACTAACACAGCGTGAAGATCTGGACCGAAATCTCGGGTTGAGGCATCGCGCGGCACTTGGTCTCACCGAGGAGGCCGACGCGGTGGCAATCGTAGTATCGGAGGAAACCGGTCAGGTTTCGATTTGCCACAACGGGATTCTTGAACGCAACTTGAACGTCGAAAAATTTAAAACGCTTCTAAATAAGCTGCTCTTAAAAGATGCCTATGAAATCGATCATAAAGACGCTGGTTGAAAACTGGCACACCAAACTGGTCTGCCTGGTTTTGGCATCCGTGCTCTGGTACATCATCCGCCAAAATGTGATGCAGGTCCCATCACCCCTCGAATGGCCCGATTCAGCGGCCTCGGTGGAATCCAAACGATGAAACCAAACGGGCAGAAACTTTTTGGCACGGATGGCGTCCGAGGTATTGCCAATGTCGAACCCGTCACCGCAGAAACCGCGCTTAAACTGGGACGCGCGGCAGCTCACGTATTCAGCGCCGAAAATGCCGCGGGACGCCCTCAAGGTTCGCGCCCGAAGATCGTGATCGGAAAAGACACCCGTCTCTCTGGATACATGTTGGAAAATGCCATGGTGGCCGGAATCACATCCCTCGGAGTTGATGTGCTCGTCATTGGCCCTCTGCCCACTCCGGGCGTGGCATATATCACCCGATCCCTGAGAGCAGACGCCGGGATTGTCCTGAGCGCCTCCCACAATCCCTACGAAGATAATGGGATTAAATTTTTTCGTCACGATGGATATAAGCTCGATGACACCATCGAAGGCCGGATCGAAGACCTTGTGTTCAGCGGAGAAATCGAGTCGATCCGCCCCACCGCGGGGACGATCGGCCGGGCCAAGCGCATCGACGATGCCCTCGGTCGCTACGTTGAACACGCAAAGCAAAGTTTCCCCCGCGGGCTGACGCTGGAGGGGTTGCACGTCGCCGTGGATTGCGGAAACGGGGCCGCATACAAGTCGACGCCGGCGATCCTACGGGAGTTGGGTGCTGAGGTTACGGTGATTCACAACGAACCCAATGGCACCAATATCAATGCGGGATGCGGCAGCACGTATCCAGAAGAGATCGCACGCTGTGTGCGCGCGTGTGGGGCACACATCGGCATCACCCATGACGGCGATGCAGACCGCGCACTGCTCTGCGATGAAAACGGAGCCATCGTCGATGGGGATGAGATTCTTGCCATCTCCGCCATTGATGCCCTCGAGCGTGGGGCACTCGCGCATCAAACGCTTGTCGCCACGGTGATGAGTAATTTTGGATTGGATGAAGCTGTCGAATCACGCGGCGGTCGTGTCGTTCGAACGAAAGTCGGAGATCGCTATGTCATCGAGGAAATGATGCGCCACGGATATTCCATCGGCGGTGAGCAAAGCGGACACATGATTTTTCGCGAATACTCAACGACTGGTGACGGTATAGTCAGCGCGCTTCAGATCCTCAGAATTCTGGCGACCACGGGCAAGCCCCTCAGCCAGATTAAGGCCTGCCTTAACAAATACCCTCAGACTCAGCGAAATCTGAAAGTAAAAACCAAGCCGCCCATCGAGGGAATTGACGGAATTTCGGCGCTCCTGTCGGAGGCAGAATCATCGCTCCAGGGCCAAGGCCGCGTGTTGCTCCGGTATTCCGGAACAGAGCCCAAAATCCGCCTTCTCATCGAAGGCCGGAACGACACGGTGATCAACGCCCATGCAGACCGGATAGCGGACGCACTAACCCGTGCGATCGGTGCATAGGTTCAAAGTTGCGGTTAGGGTAGTTCATTTTTTGGCTCTTCGCATTTCTCAAAAAAAGCAACATCCCGGGAATACGACGAGAAATCAAACCCACTCTCGCCTCCCATCGGGCAGGTGAAAGTCGGGAAAAAGGGGTCAGTGTGCAAATCTTGACAGTTTGCTTCACGGCTCACTCTACGAACTCTGATTGGCAAGGAATTCACCAAGCGCGAGCGGAAGTTTCTCATTGTTCTTGCCCGGACGACTCCGGCTCAGGAACTGACTGACATTGGCGGTGCTTTTCATCTGCAATCGCCTCGCGATCCATTCCTGCGAAACAGTGGTTGTCTTCCAAATCAGCATCCCAAGGGCCACTTTCCGCGGGTCGCTTCCCTTAAGTTCTGCAAGTTTGGATTCTGGGAGTTCTGCGGCTTTCAATCCCTCTTTCACCAATCTCTCAGCCTCTCGCTCGCCGTGTGCGAGTTTCTGCGGGCTTCGACGGTATTCCCGCGATTTCCCCTTGCTGATCAAATTTTGTCCCAGCTTGAGCATCTTCTCGCCAAACTCCAACCTTCCCGCCGCGGTATCGGCAAATCCCAGCACCCGCATTCCCATTTCCGCCGCTAGCCACTTCGCTCGTTTCCCAGGCGGCAGGGCATAGCCCCATAAGCGCTAACTTAAGGATTGCAGCCATCGATTTTTTGGGATATTTTCGATCTCGAGATGCACGAGCCAAACATATCCGATACTAATTGGGACTATTTACTGACGCTTCTGCCAGCGGACT
>Ga0335398_10004748_pt1 | contig 18577 bp, 10 predicted proteins | sample BON03_FD_205742 | JGI IMG/M metagenome (GOLD analysis project Ga0335398, IMG submission 205742) | Freshwater microbial communities from Lake Bonney liftoff mats and glacier meltwater in Antarctica - BON-03 (spades assembly) (version 2) | ecosystem: Environmental > Aquatic > Freshwater > Ice >... | reverse complement strand
TCAACAGCAAGGCATTCAAGCTCAAGCCGCTCAACAAGGCGCTTTTGGTGGTTCGCGCTCAGCTATTGTAGAAGCAGAAAGACAACGTAATCTGGGCACTCAATTAGGCGATATCCAAGGCGCTGGCTTGCAACAGGCATATCAACAGGCACAGCAAGCCCAACAGTTCGGTGCAAACTTAGGGCTACAAGGTCTTCAAGCTGGCTACCAAGGGCTTAACACAGGCCTCTCAGGTACCGCTCAAGGCATGCAAGGTGCGCAAACGGGCATACAAGGACAGCAGGCTGGATTGGCAGGTTTAAACCAATCTGGGCAATTGTCTGCATTAGGTATGCAAGGTGCAGGTCTTGGTTTGCAAGGTACGGGACAGCGTTTGGCCGCAGGTCAATTAGGCTTGCAAGGTACCGCGCAAGGTATTAGTGGTGCTCAAGCAGGATTGCAAGGTGTAGGCCAACAGATTGCTGGTGGTCAGTTAGGCCTTCAAGGTGCTAATACAGGCATCTCTGGTCAACAAGCTGGCATGCAAGGCGCACAAGCAGGTATGCAAGGCGTTGGTCAAGCCACCACCGCTGGTCAGTATGGTCTTGCAGGTTCACAGCTTGGTGTTCAAGGCGCGGGTACATTGGGTCAGTTGGGTCAAACCCAGTATGGCCAAGAAATGGGTATTACCGATGCCCAACAAAAGTATGGTGCGTTGCAACAACAGCAGTCTCAGCAAGGTTTAGATTTTGCCTACCAGCAAGAGATGGCGAGACAGCAGTATCCGTACCAGCAATTAAGTTACATGTCGGATTTACTACGTGGGGTTCCGTCGTCGCAGAGTTCACAGCTACAATACTCACAACAGCCCAATCAAACAGCCCAGATTATAGGTGGTGGTTTAGCCGCATATGGTGCGTTTGGCCGTAAAGAAGGCGGGTCGATTCCTAAGTCGTATGCAAACGGTGGGCAAGTAACTCCTGATGCGATGTCAACAATGGCTGTGCAAGAAATCCCTGCGCAGTTACGTCGGTTAAGTGACACTCAATTAGCCGCGTACGCTAGAAATGTAAAAGACGCTATTACACTTAGTGCCATACAATCAGAAACGCAACGTCGTGCTAAAACACGTATGCCTGCATCAGTAATTCCAGAAGACACAACTGCTGGGTTAATTGCTAAACGTGCAGAGGAAGCTAGTATTGGTCAGGGTATGGCAGGTGGGGGTATTATTGCACTGCAAGGTGGTGGTATGCCTGCGTTTAGTGGAACGGAAGCTTATGGTATTGACGAAAACTCAATGGTCAGCACTCCACCTCCTAAACCTTTTGCACTATCAGACTACATACCTCAAGGACCTTACTCCAGTATAACCACAGCGGGCGTAGGGGGAACCAGCGCTCCTGTACCGCAACCACAACCACAACCTACAACCCCTCCAGAAAACCCCGCAAAACTTGACGGTATTACGATTACAGCCCTAGCCCAGAAAAATAATACCTTGGGTATTAGGGGTGCCGCACCACAAGCATCTACAGGCGCACTAACTTTTGATCAATTTAAAGAGATGGGGAGTGCTAAAGAACTTAGTGCCGAGGATCAAGGCGTTCTAGCCGATATGCGTAAGCGTGTTGATTCAAAGCTAAAAAGTGCTGAAGGCCAGAAAGACACCGCAGGTTACGACGCACTTATGATGGCGGGTCTAGCTATGATGGGCGGTAACTCCTTGGCTGACGGTATTGCTAAAGCCGCACAAGTTGGTGGGCCTACGTATTTAGCAGGAAAGAAAGAAGCCGCTAAAGCTATTGACACTGCGCAAGACGCTCAGTTGGCATTTGACAAGTACCGTATGGACTTACGCCGAGGTGATGAAAAAGCCGCACAATCATCGTTTAAAAACTACATGGACTACACAACAGACCTCAAAAAGATTGACGCTATATTAACTGCGGCCACTATACGGTCGGGTGTTGGTGGGGTAGATGGTAAAGATGCTATTCGGATGGAGAAAGATATTGAGTATATTATCAGGAATAAGTTTGGGGACTTGGAAGCTCAAGCAAGTATGATTAAGGATGCTGAAGAAAGAAATACAGCATTGGCGCAAATAAAAATTGATAGAAAAAATGAGGAAGCACGATTACGTAGTCAGACAAGGTTGCCTACTGGTGCCCCCGGTCCGAAACAAAACACAAGTAACGATAGAGCTTCATTAGACTCGTTTTACAACTAAAGGATACTCATGGCTTTCGACACCGCAGGTGCATACAAGGCGGGGTACTCTGACGCAGAAATAGCTGATTTTCTTGCCCAAAAAGTCGGGTACGACAACAATGCCGCTAGACAGGCAGGATATTCAGACCGAGAGCTTGTAGACTTTTTACGTACTAACCAGCCGGAAGGTGGTTTCGGTGCAGCGGCTAGCTCTAGTGTAGAAGGGTTAAAATCTGCTGGCGCTGCTTTTGCGGGCCGTACAGGTCTAATGGATACCAAAGCGGCTGAAGAGTACATGGCGGAAAAAGAAGTTGAGCAGAGAAAGATTTTTAGGCCTACTGAAAAAGGTTGGTTAGAAGACCCACTTACCAAGACCCTAGAAACCCTCGGTAGTTCACTACCGTTTATGGTGGCTCCTATTGTAGGTGCCGGTGTCGGTGTGGCGGCGGCTGGAACAGCTCCTGCTTGGTTAGCGGCGGGTCTTGGTTCGACTGCGTTGTCGGCATTGCAGTTTACAGGCACGAACTTACAACGTCAGGTAAACGAAGATGTACCACTGAAAGAAACTGACTTACTAGCCGCAGGGGCGGCGGCAATACCGCAAGCGTTATTAGACACAGTAGCGTTACGCTTTATTCCCGGTGTTCGTGCATTATTTGGTGCCCGTGTTGGGAAAGAAATTACTGAAGAACAGGCTAAGAAAATAGCCGAGCGGATGATCGTAACCAACCTAGCCGCGGCGGGGGCTAAAACTGCATCGGTCGAGGCGGCAACTGAAGTAGGCCAACAAGCACTTGAGCGGTTCCAAGCAGGGCTAAATGTTCTAGACAAAGCAGGGCAAGATGAGCTTATTGAAAGTGCCATCGGTGGTGGCGTACTCGGCTTCTTGTTTGGTGTACCCGGCGGTGTTAACGTTCGTGGTCGCGCAGAAAAAAGATTAGCTGAAGCTGAAAATAAACGGCTTGGGGAAATGGAAGATGCGAGCCAAAAGGAACAAACACAAACAGCCCCACCTCGTGCGGGTACAGAACAAGTGCCGCAAGGTGAATTATTCCCCGCTGAGTTAGACGCGGCACAAGTTGAAGCAGACCAAATAGCTGGGCCGAAAGCACCTGAAATAATACCTGAAGCGGTACCTGAAGCAATACCTGAAACACTAGACGATGGGCAGTTGCCTTTAGGGTTAGTCGGTGGTCGCACACCTGAGCAACAGGAAATTGAAGGTATCGTTGGCGCTAAAAATGAGCAAGAGATTGCCGCGGTAAAGGCCGCTCGTGAAGAACAGACCAATATAGATCGGTTAAAGTTTGAATCTGATTTAGCGCAGATAGATGCAGAAGTACAGGGTAAGCAACAGAAAACAGCAGAAGACCAACGTTTGCAATTACTCTTGCCTATCATAGCTAACCCAGATGTAAAATCTATACCCTCTCAGTTTGGTGAGGCGTTAAAAGCCGCAGGTATTAAAGATACAGAATTCACCGAGCGTGAGCGTAACTTAATTACACGTGCGCAAGATTTTAAAGCGGCTGAACCCCTAGCTCCTGTAGCCTCTGAGTTAGTACCATCAACACCTAACGACCCAGTACTTGAAGAACAGATTAAGCAGGGTGACCTCTTTAGTCGTGAGCCAGAACAACTAGGACTGCCCGGAGTAATGGGTAAAGGTGCGGCTAAAAGAGCAGGTAAAACACGTGCTGTAACCGAGCCGGAAACAGTTGGGGTGCAAGGTGAACTTGGTCCGATACCGATTATTGACGAGCAAGCACTCGATACATTAAAGCTACCTAAAGCCGCCGCAGTACGTAAGCGCTTATTAGGTAAAGACATGAACGACCCTGCGCAAAGACAGCAAGTAAACACTGAGTTACGCGCTGTATTGCAGAACCCGAACACACCAAAAGAAACTAAAGAAGCTGTTAGAGAAGTTCTTGCACAGTCAGAGTTTACTCGCCAGAATGAGATGTTCGGTCCTAGAGGTGGGGTACTACCTGACGCGGCTCAAAGCGGCCGACCTATTACTGCACCTATTACTGCACCTATTACTGCACCTATTACTGCACCTATTACTGCACCTACTGCTACTGCACCTGAAGCAACTACTGCACCTGAAGCAACTACTGCACCTGAAGCAACTACTGCACTTCAAGGAAAAATTGCCGCGGCAATAAGATTAAGCACTGAGTACGCACAAAACATAAATCCACATCGATTGACTTCTACTAAACGTAACATGGCAGTTTACGACATGGGAGAAAGATTATTAAAACGTATTTCGTTGTCCCCATTGTTTGCTAATGAAGACGGGACTGTAGACAATAGTGTATACGCCGCCGCGGAAAGAACGTTCGAAATAGAAGTATCAAAGCTCATAGCTCAAATGGACGGGAACGCTACCCCTACCCTCGAGTCGTTTATAAACTACGATAACAGCGTAGCGTTTTCTGAAAACGTACCTGAAGTATTAAGAAATCTGTTTACAGATATGAAGAACTTACTAGGGTTAAATACAAACATATACTTCACTACTCGAGAAGATGCTATAAAAAATGCGAACAACTTCGGCGCTTTCCAAAGTACTTTGGTATATGACGTTACAGACCCAGAAAGAGATCAAAAAAGTATCAAAGGTAGCACCTCATCTATGGGTAAAGCGGCGCATTATGTAACCTATACCCCGACTACTAGCGTATCTAAATTATTGGAGTTAGTGTCCCATGAGTTAGGGCATATTCATGAAAAAATTGAGTTCCAAAACGCCTCAACAGATGTGCGAAATGCTATTTTTGAAGAACACCGCAAATGGAGTACTCGCGCTAAATCTGGAACCCGTAGAGAATTAGTTGATAGTCTAAGAGCAAGGCAAATCGCGCGTGGTGTTACAGGGGATTTAACCCTTCCTGCAAACAACGTTGCTAGCTACTGGGCTTCGTTTAGTGAGTGGTATGCGGACCAAGTATCTAGGTGGGCTGTGTCGGCTGATAAACCTCAAACAGTTGTGGAAAAGTATTTTGCTAGACTTGGTGCGGCTTTACGTAAGTTTTACAACTCGATTAAAACTAAAGGATGGTTACCTAACCAAACGTTTAAAGAATACTTGGAATCAGTCATCCCTGAGTTTGGTCCAGAAAGTGCACCTACACAAGATACTGTGGAAGTAAATCCTACAGTGCAAAATGACCCGTTCGCTACTGCGGTTGTTCAGTTGGAGAAAGCAACTAGAGGGGGTAAAAATTCAGGCATTACCAACCCCGCCGCTGAACCTGTTGCACCAAATAAAATAGCCAAAAAAGAAGGGCTCGGTTGGGGCGCCCCCGCTAGTAAACTAGTTAACGTAGATGCCTTACCACTACAGAATCAGTTAGACCCAAGTATAGTTACTGCGCTTAAAAACAACGACTTAGTTGGTGCGTTGGATACGCTTGCGTCTAGGACTAAAGGGGTTACATCAAAGTTTGCACGTGTGCTTGCTACGAGGCTTAAAAACTCAGGTGTCAAAGTACAAGTAGTTACTGACACAGAAATAAAACGTATTATATTTGACCGCACCGGAAGTAACGAATCGGACATAAAAGGCGTTTTCTTTGCGAGTGACAGCACGGTCTATATCAACAGCGATATCGGTTTAGATGCGCATACTTTAATACATGAGGCAACACACCCACTAGTCGATGCGGTGTTAAACAACAATGCGCACCCACTGACTAAACAGCTACAAAAACTTTTTACCGATGTTAAAGAAGACATAGGTACGGCGTATGGTACTACCGACCTAAAAGAGTTTGTTGCTGAGTTTATGGGGAATCCAGAGTTCAGAGATACATTAGATAGTATCTACCCTGACGGTGGGAAAGTTTCGGCGTTGCGTAAGATGAGCAATAGTATCGGCAACTTCGTGCGTCGCCTATTAGGTATGGAGACTAAGGGTGTTGATTCCGCATTAGGTGCCGCAGATAATATCATCGCCTCAATACTAGCACCGGGGCAAACTGCGCTACTTCCTCCAAATACCATGCGGGAGTATTCGTTCTTACGCCAAGGTGCAACACCGTTTGATGCCGTAGCCGGTATGGTTAAAAACCTGCCCGGGCTTACCGAAGAGCGTATAGATAAGATAGATGAGTTCTTCAAAGGCAAAGCGTTCGGTGCGGCTAAAAATCTACTTCGTGCGGCTCTCCCGTTAGAAGCCTTGGTGAAAGTTGCGGATAAATACTTACCTAGCGCAGATTTGGTTAGAAAGCTCGTCAACGAAAAACACGGCACAGAAAACCTGCGTATGCAGTCGTTAGAGCCTATACAAAACCAAGCTCGTGACTTTGCTAAGGGCAAAACTTTGGCCCAAATGGGTATGTTTAACGACGTCATATACGCCAGTACCATTGCAAAAGTTGACCCAAGTAAACCACGAGACACCTACGAAAAAGATAAGGAAAAACTTCAAGCTTGGGATGACCTACAGAAAAACTGGGCTGATATTGGGCCAGACGGACAAGCGCTCTACACAAGTATGCGTGATTCATATAGGGTTATGTACAACGACATTCTTAGGGTTATTGAAAAACGTTTAGACTCTGTAACTGCTGATCCTGCAACAAACGCTAAGGTTAAAAAGGACATTCTTTCACGTCTTACATTACAGGCTGGAAAGATTGAACCGTACTTCCCGTTAACTCGTAAGGGTGACTACTGGCTTACCTACGCATTAAATGACCCCAAGGGTGGCCCACAAGAAAAGTTTATAGAAGCGTTTGAAAGCGAACGCGCCCGTGCCCGTGCAACACGTGAGTTAGAAAATGACCCAAGCGTAGTTAAAGGTACTTTAGAAAACTTCTCAAACGTAAAAAACATAAACTATAGCAACGCCCCGTCTGGTTCATTTATGAATTCGGTCTTTAACGTGCTCACTGCTAATAACGTAGATAAAGAAGTTACCGAAGAGATGATGACGTTGTTTATTAACTCACTCCCTGCCACATCATTTGCACAATCGTTTAAAAGGCGTAAAAACCGTTTGGGTTTTCAACGTGACGCACTTGCCGCATTCCGTGAGAAATCATTTAGCATATCCCGCCAGTTATCAAATTTAGAATACAGCGCTAAGTTAAATGATGTACAAGCTAAGTTAGCAGAGGAGATGAATGTTTCAGTCAGAAAAGGTAATCCGGACGCTAGAAAATACTACGAGGAATTGGAAAAGCGGATTAAGTTTGCTAACAACCCCAATGTCGCTAAGTGGTCGCAGTATGCAACAGGTTTTGGTTTTGCAATGACACTTGGGTTTAACTTGTCGTCTGCAATAGTTAACTTATCTCAAATACCACTCATGGTCATGCCTTACTACGGTGGTAAATACGGCTACCCAGAAACAATGCGGGCAATCGGTAACGCAACTAAAGTGTTTACCACAAGTGGTCGTACCCAAGAACGTAGAGCAATCACGGGCGAAAAAAGAACCATGTCCGTTGGACCTTCTATTGGCAACTATAATTTTGACGCAATGCGGCAAGACGACCCACTGTTTAAATATAAGTACCTAGCGGAAGAAGCAGGGCAAGGTGGGCAGTTAGCACGTAGTCAGATATACGACACCCTCGATGTGGACAATTTAGAAAATCCAATGGCTAAGGTGAATGCTGTTTCCGGGTTTATTTTCCACCACGGTGAACGTATGAACCGCCAGATTGCTATGATTGCCGCATACGACCTCGAACTTGGTAAGATGCAAAAAGAAGGTAAGGCAATTACCCCTGACTCAATGCGTGAAGCGGCAAATACGGCTATTGGGTTAACAGAGCTCACCAACGGTGGTATTGCGGCGGCGGCGGCTCCTCGTATTGCCCAGAATTCTCTTGGTCGTGTGATGTTTATGTACAAGCGCTACGGCGTATCTATGTACTACGCAATGTTTACGATGGCACGTGATGCGTTGAAGGGCCAAAACCCAGAGGTGCGTAAGATGGGTATGCGTCAAGTTGCGGGTACGCTTCTGTCTGCGGGTATGATGGCAGGGGTTCAAGGCCTCCCACTATATGGTGTCGGTGCCTTGGTGTACAACCTGTTTAAAGAAGACGATGACGATAACGCCGATACTATTGTCCGTAAGTATTTGGGGGAAACGCTCTATAAAGGCTTACCTAACGCTGTTCTCGGTGTAGACGTTGCGGCACGTATCGGTTTGAGTGACTTGTTGTTTAGAGAAAACCCAGTGCAACGTGACCAAGAGCCTATGGCTGAGATAATGGAGTTTATAGGTGGTCCTGTCTACAGCATTGGTAACCGTACTCTTCGCGGTATTGAGGACATTCGCCAAGGCAATACACAGCGTGGTATTGAGCAGATGTTACCTTCGGCGTTTAGTAATGTATCTAAGGCACTGAGGTTTGCTACTGAAGGTGCTAACAGCCGTAGGGGTGACCCAATTATAGAAGACGTAGGGTATGGTTCTATAGCGGCACAAATGTTTGGTTTCTCCCCTGCTAAATACACCCGGCAACTGGAAATTAACTCCATCGAGAAGGGTAAAGAACGCGCAGTGAATGAGAAACGCACCTCGTTACTTCGGAAGTTTAACTTAGCCATAAACGAGGGTGATTCTGATACCGTAAATGACCTATTGGGTGAGATGCAGGAGTTTAGCCAAAGACACCCAGCTAACGCTATAACCGCTGATACTGTACGTAGGTCGAGGGCGCAGTTCAATAGGACTTCTGCTGAGATGCGTGGGGGTGTTCGGTACAGCAAAAAGTATATGTCCGAGTTCGAACAAAGTATGCGGGAATACGACGAGGAATAAAAAACCCCCGGGGGAGACCGGGGGTAAGGTACCAACTTAAGGAGAGTATCGACAGGGAGAGAGTCTGTCAAACAAATAGTATCACAATATCCGCCATATGCGTACTCCTAGGGTAGATTTTTCTATGGTGTGGCGGGTTTCTAACCCAATTTTTAACGTCTCAGAAACATCATCTAGTTGCCTGTATAAGTTGGGGTAGTCAATAACAGGGACAAAAACAGATGCCCCTATCGGGAAGTTATCCCAATCCACGATTATTAACACCCCGTCAGGGCTAAGATCAGATAACCTGATCCGCTTTTCTTTCCGCAAAGATCGCTTGGGCGGCAATTGTTTCTTCCCGTTCATCGTCCATAAAATGTGTGCAATCTAACACCCATACGTCAGTCGGTGGTAAGTTAACATGTGTGCCCTTACCTAACCGAACCTTCATTTTAGTAGCGCTAGTACGACCGTCCTTGAAATTTTCAATTACTCCCGAGTAGTTAATTTGGTGTTTTATGCACCAATCTTTAAATGGTTTAGGTAGTATATATAGGCGCTTGGTGTCATATTCATACCGCATAACCAACGTGCCTCTAGGTGAAGCTTCTGGCAAGCTCGCCTTCTCAATACCATTTGCGTCCCTACGAACATCTTGAGTGCTATCTATGCGCAACATGTTGTTGTAGTTCTCGGCGATGTAGTCGGTCAACGTATCTTCCACAGTACTACGCATACCCGCAGATATATCAAGGGCCTTAGCCAATAAGTCCTCAATTACCCAACGTGTCAGGTTCTTCATATCAAAGTCTACCAACCCTGCACGTTTTGCAAACATCAACCCGACAATAATACATGATGCCTGATTAGACCAGAATCGGTTTTCCGCTTTAAGCCCTGCGGCGATGTCAATTTTCTTCTGTACTTCTTGTAAGGTAGGAACAATCTCAGCTTGATGGTTCAACAAGTATTGGATGTATATTGGCCCTGCATGTCCGTAGTTTTCTTTTAACTCCGCAATAAGAATGTCAGTTTCCTCCTTCGTTGAGAACGCAATCATCGGTGCACGGTAACTCAATATACGTTGTGCCTCAGCTTTGGGCATAGACTTGTAGCTACTTATACGCTCTACCATATCGGTGTTTCCGGTAGTGCCCACCAATGTTCTCCACGGCTTACCACGGTACCGTTCCGCATTACCCCTAGATGACATACGGTTTCTTTGGCTTCCTGTTGGCACACCGTAACCGAAGTCGCTCAAATCTTTCGGTGCAGTATTGGTCATCTCATCGAAATATGCTACGACGTTTTTGTACACCTCTATACGGTTCATCTTTGAGTTCATGGTGTCTTTCTCATACATAACCATCGACTCAGGATTGCCCCATGCGGATGCTCCTGCATACATAGCTGTAGTTTTCCCTAGCCCAGACTCTTTATGGTACAGGTGGAAGATAGACCCGTTGATAGGTGTAAATTCCATCAAGACCGAACCGAACGACAACCCTAGCATATACTGGTGCACCTCAAACCCGGGACGGTTGTAAAAGTTAAGGGCTTGTTTCCATGCTTCTAAAGTGCCCTGCGGTTTAAATACTGGGAATAGGTATGAAGTGCTAACTGATGGTGGGTTTACATCAATACGATCAGCCTTAATATCCATATTACCTACAATGAACGACTGTCTGTCGTCTGTCCACCCAAACTGACGGTGGGCTTCTTCAGATTCAACTTCCATCTGTAGCTTGTTTACCCATGCGGTTACGTAAGCCATAAGTTCCTCTATTTTAATCATTGCCACGCCATGCCTTGCCATAAAGTTACGGAACTCATCTCTAGCCATAACTGCCGTAAGCGGCATCGTAAACTCACGGACTCCATCTTTTGGTAAATGCAATCGCATTACCAATGACTCCCCACTATCGGGGTCGTTAATTCGTTTAACCACGTACAACGCGTTGTGGTATATAGGCACCTCAATCTCCTCGTCGTCTTTCGTAACAATTTTAAATATTGCACCGGAAGTACCTCGGCGGTAGGGTAATGGGTAACTAGGTATCACATACTCTTTCATTGGTTGTGGTGGTAAATCTCGCTCACTCGAATGGTCTATAACTACTATAGCTTCATCGGGGTTCCCTGCTAACTCTCTACCCAAAGATATAGGCGACTTTACCTTACCTAAATTCGGACATGATGGGCATATGCCGGGGTTGTACTCATCAAATTTTGCGCATGTATATGGCCCTCTAATGTTGTTAACTTTCTGTGCAGTAGCTTCCTCAGAGTAATCAGGGTACCCTTCAGAAATTCGAGTAATAGCCCTATCCCTATCTTCACAGTACGACGCAATAGACAATCCTGCGCGCCACATTGGCTCAGACATATCCGCTTGGTTTTGAATTATGTACTTGAGTTGATCGCACCCTTCACCCTTAATAGTTTTCATTATGATGGTTTTGAATCTGCTCGTGTAGTTACCTACAAGCGCTTGCATAACTAAGTTTGCTTCCTGTGGGACATACGGTTTTCTCAGACTACTTAAAGGGCTCTCTCCTAGAATGTTTTTAAACACCTCAAATGGCATAGGGGCTACTGTGTTACCAATAAACGCTACATCTTTAGGTGGTACATCTTTATAGTTATGGGTGCCGGGCACCCGCAAAATACGTGATATGTCTGCGGTTACAACTGGGTCTGCATACAAGCTATGCTGTACACATAACTCTTTCAGTCGGTGTGCAACAGGTAACCACTCGTCCGCAGGTACATCACGGTCAATAGGCCAATATGCGTGTATACCACGTCCCGAGTTTACTAATACCGGTATGGGTAACTTCAGTTCTTTGCAGAACTCGCGAAGTGACTCTAATGCTTCAGATTGGGTTTCGTAATCCTTGCCTACACCACAATCGAGGTCGAGAAAGAAAGACCTGAGAAATTTTACGTTATCGTTTTTTCTTGAACCATCGGCATAAAATGTTGCCAGTGCAAAGTATGCATCTAACCCCTGTTGGTCGTATTCATATGCTTTGTTTAATGCTTCGTCGATACTTGTAAAAAATTTAGACTCTACTCTAGGTCTACTCCCCTCACTCTTCCCCTCGATTCCAGTTACGCAATAATAACCTTCTCCGCTTAGAACCACCCCCAAAAAATTTTTTGTTTCCATTATTTAGGGCCTCTCATTGTTGGGAAACGGGGGTCCATGTTACACGAAAAACAAACGCGCATAACACCTCCCCCACGGAACTGGTATCAATCGTCCCAATTATCAACGAGGGAACTAAGGTCAGTTTGCTCACTAGTAGCCGCAGGGGCGGATTTCTTTACCACCTTCGTTGGCTCTTTGACTTCTGGCTCTTTGACTTCTGGCTCGACTACTTTCGGTGCGGCAACTTTTACCGGAGCCTCAAGTACTGGAGCAGGAATTGCCTTATCCATCTGTGAAACGTTAAGCGTTACTGCCTTAATAGCTTCAGGGTCTTCTATCATATCCAAGACCCCTTGTTGCTCTGCGTCATTCAATGGGCGCACTGCCTTGAACACAAGCTTCGGTGTTGGACTTGCGGTATCGAAACGCATCTCGGTCACTACTGTAACGATGTTGGTGTTATGCGCTTTGAGGTATTTACCGTACGCTTGCAGTGGCATCTTATCAGTAGTACCTTCACCGAAAATAGATGTGGCAGGGCAGGTGATTTGGTAAATCTCTTTCTTCTCGATATCACCTTCAACCATTAAAGCCAAACGTTGTTGGAAGCGGCAAGCACGACCGTTCCCATTACCTGAGCCCTTAATGTTCTGGGTGCAATCCATACATCGGTTAGCTTGCTTCTGGTCTTGTGGTACTGAAGCATCAGGCTCACGGCTATCTGACGACCAACATGCGGGTTTTGCTACCTCACCTTCCTTATACGAACCAGCAAAGAACATACGTGATACAGGTGCGACACGAACTACCACCACATTCATAGCACGGTCTTCGTTCACATGATACTCTTTGCCGTTCAATACTTGGCGGAACGCCGAGCCTTTAATTGAGATACGACGATTAGTACCACCTCCACCCGCACTATTACTACCTGCGAGAACGTCGGTAAAGTCAGGTAGGTTGGCCAAACTAGCTACCAGTGAACTGCTCTTATTGCCAAATAAAGTTACGTCATTCATGAGTTATCTCTCCTTAGATATTTTCATTAACATCAAAATCCAGTTCAAGCTGAACGGGTAAGTTTTCCTGCATAGTAATTTCTTCGTCCATATCCGATGTTTCCGGCATGGTATCCTCTGGGCCATCATTGTTAGTCGTTAGTGCCTCGGTTACTAGGGGTATAGAAAAGCGGTATGTGTTGCCCACTTTAATATACGAATTGCGGGGGATATGCCCCTGTTTAACCCAAGCCCTTATCGTGTGTACGGTAACAAAAAAATGGCTCGCTACCTTATCAATAGGTACAAAAGCCCCGTCTATCATTGTTTATTTCTCCTTACAGTTACAGAATATTCGGCATCGCAATTCAGACCCGGAGGCAGTAGGTCAGGATGCTCGGTTAAAAATGTCTCCATATTTCCTTGATGTATGCGCTTCTCGTACAGCTCAGGAACTTGATGTTCTAAAATAAACTGGTTCATAGATCCCCAATCTGCTGTGGTATAACGGCGTTTAGTGGTGCGGTAAAACGAACCCTCTGCGGTCTTTACACTCTCTAGGTTTTGGTCTTTACAGTACGCCAATAGTGCATCTTTGACCTGCTTCATCTGACCAACACTTGCGTCTTCCTGTTTTTTAAACTCTTGCATCATCGTGGTGTGGTGGTCACGCATCTTGATGTACACCTTGACTAGCTTATCGACTGGGATAGTACTCTCGTTATCCATCTCTCTCTCTCCTTTGGGACTACATTATTTATATGGTTTATGTATTATAACAACAAATCTTTATATAAGTCAATCATTTTTGAATGAACGTCAATTTTATTGTCAAGTAATGAATATACATGGCGTTCTACGGAAGAACCTTGCAATTGGAACACTGTGCTTGGGTGCCTTTGTCCTGACCTATGTACCCGTGCATTTGCCTGAGCGTATGTTTCCAAAGACGGTACTGGGCCCCACCACACCACTGTATTCGCCGCAGTAAGTGTCACCCCGTGTGCCGCAGATTGGGGTTGTATTATAAGCACCCGAGGGTTTGGGGTTGTCTGGAACGAATTAAATATTTGGGTGCGTTTATTAACTGGCACGTCACCCGATATGACTTCGGTAGTTATACCATCTGCGGTAAGGCGTTCTTTTAGTATACCGATAACGTGCTTAAAAGGCACGAACACTAATATTTTCTGGCTAGCTTCCTCGATAACTTCAATCAGTGCGTTGTACCTGTTCTTAATGTCAAACTCGATTGTCTCCTTGTTGTCTGAGTACACCGCACCACATGATATTTGGAGTAACTTACTCATCGCTACTGCGGCATTCACCGCCGTTATTTCTTCTCCCGCCGCTTGCATAATCATCTGGGTGCGTAAAAGTTTGTAGTACTTCTCCTGTTGTTTAGTCATAGCTACTTCACGTTTAACATAGGTCATTTCCGGCAAGTCAAGGCACTCGTCTTTGGTAAACCTAATTGCGGGCTGTAGCGCATTAAACACAATTGTAGAAGCGGAGTCTTTAGGTATCCATCGGAAGGCGCTAACTTTGTACATAACCATGTCTTTAAATGCTGATGCAAACTTAGGCACCCCACTAGGGTTAACCAACTTAGCTATACCGAATGCGTCAACTGGCGACTGCGCCGCAGGAGTACCTGTGAGCATCCATAACCATGTGCTTGGGGTTAGCAAGCTGTGCAAAACTTTCCACCGTTTTGCTTGGGCATTTTTGTACGCGTTCGCTTCATCTACAACAATTAAATCGAACCCACCTTCGGCTATGGTGTCCTTAACAATCTCAACCCCGTCATAATTTATGATGACAAAATCGGCGTTACCTCGAATAATTTTTCTACGTTTAGCGGCGTCACCGTATGCAATATCAACTGATCTGTGCATAGCAAATTTAAATATGTCTGCGCGCCAAGCTGAATCCATAATAGATAGGGGGCATATGACGAGCACACGATTGACCTTACCTTGTTTCATTAAGTAGTCAGCCGCCCATACGACACTGCCTGTCTTGCCTGTACCTTGTTCGTTAAAACAGAAAGCACGTTTATGTAGGGTTAGAAATGCCGATGTTGTCTTCTGATGTTTGAACGGTTTGTACTGCCCCGCCCAAGTATATTGCGACATTATTGGTGAGGGTATGTTACGTATTTTTAAATTCTTAAGCACCTGTGCTTCGTCGATACCCCACTTAACCAACACTTGATTCTCTCCTACCACTTTACTTTTTGGTATAACGTCTGTAACACGTTGCGGGTGGCGTAGTGTTAATAGTAATGCCTTGTTGTCTATAATTTCCATCTGTGTTCTCTCTTCGCATACAAAAACACCCGGAACTGCTGTCCGGGGTTAGCTTTTAAATTGTATTACTTCGCTTTCTTCTTACCGTTACGACTTCTGTTTTTACTCGGTGACACTAACCTTGTGCCATCTGAATTCTTACCGCCCTTACTAATTAACTTCTTATGGTCTATATCTTTACCTGTCCTATCTATACCTTTTGCGTCGTACTCTCGCCTCGCTCTTTGCCTCTCCATTCTACCCTCATGTTCCCCACGGGATTTCTGGAGTTCGTATTCTTCTTTATAGGGGCGGTCTTTCTTGGGGTTTTTGTAAGGCATCAATTTCTCCCGTTGTGTGCGCAGTCCAATACTACACAGTGGTTTCGGCATAGCCCTGATGGTCTAGGGTTCCATACATTATTTTCGTAAGCGGCTTTTAATTTATCATGTTCCGCCGTCCATTTACTTAGTATCTCAGGCACATCGTCAACTGTGTATGATGCTTTAATAAACCCTTTACATACAACAAATATTAAACCTGCACGGATTTTCTTTACCTCTGGAAAGTGTTTAAACGTAGCTAAGGCCATAAGTTCTAACTGCCCTGTGTCTGCATACCTAGTCGATTTGCTTGTTTTGTAATCAACAACCCTAGCTTCCCCAGTTGTGTGGTTAATAATGATTAAGTCCGCAATACCCCGCCACCATACGTTAGCATCTTTAAACCCGCATGGTTGTATGTCTTGCGTCAACCCCATCTCATACTCACAATACTTGGTGCCTTCCATATTGTTTAGGCTGTCTAGTACCCCTTTGGCATATTCAAAATACGGGGGTAGCGCAGTTCCGTCTCGTATATATTCTTCTGCGGCAGTGTGAAACCTACTCCCATATAGGGTGGCTTCGGTTGGGGGGTCACTATACTCCTTGGTGATCTTCAAGTGGTAATACTTCTTTGGGCATTGGTCAAATGTCTTGATGCCGCTAAACGACCATGGGGGTAAACTCATCGTCTACGCTCCTCTAAATCCCGTACAGCGGCTTTGGCCATTCTTAGTTCAACTATTAACCCATCTATTAAGTCCATAGCCATAAGGTAATGCTCACTCTTTAACAGCTTATGTAGTTCCTTCATCCCTGCGCTTACAGTTATGGTGTGGAACGAATAGTCTAAGGGGGTATCACTCATCAACAATCTCCATAGGATTTGGCGTAACCGGATTCACAATTAAGGGGCAGTCCCTCTGCCCAAGGTGGCACCCACCGCATCGCCTCTTCAACATCAACAACTGCCTGTTCAACTTCTTCATCTCGTACAACACAAGCAATTGCATCATGCACGGTTAGGACAACACGGTGCTTCTTTGCGATACGTATCATCTGGTCACTTATTATACATCTGGCTATCCCTTGGCAGATATTTTCTACAACTTTACCGCCATAAATACGCGTCCTACCTTTGCGAGTTTTATAGCTGAACTCAAGCCCACGTTCACCTTGCTCGTAATCTAAATCGTCGTACCGCATCAACAACCCTGATGGCAACTTAATAGCACGTGCACTTGGGACTATCTCTAACACACCCGCTTTACCGAGAGGTGAAGCTACATTACTCAACATGTTTATAAGCACATTCTGAGCTTCTCTCCACAACCCAACAATATCCTCGTTGGTATCTCTGTAAATCTGGATAACCCGTTGCGCTTCTGACAACTCCATATCATGCCCAAACGATTTTAGTTGCGCCTGAAACTTCAACGCACCCATCCCGTAGCCCGCACCTAAAATTGTAGTCTTACCAACAAAGCGTTCTTCTTTGGTGATGTCCCCTTCGGGCTTACCATAAATAGCTGAGGCCATCTTCTTATACACATCTTCCTGATTGGCAAAACCTTGTACTAAGTTCTCCTGTCCTGCTAACCACGCTAGTACCCTAGCTTCAATCTGTGCTGAGTCAGCATCAATAATGGTGTACCCCTGCGGTGCGATGACTGACTGTTTAAGTTTATTTGCATTGGCCCCACGACTCGGTAAGTTTTGCAAATTAATTTTACCATCCCCACCAAACCGACCTGTATGCGCGGCGTAGTATCGAATCGGTACAGGCAACAACCCACGTTTGGATATATCAATAAAACGTTGTGTACGAGTTTCCTCCAATGTACTTTTCGTGCCAAGTCTAGCGGCTACTAATGACTGCACTCGGTCGTCAGCATGTTCTTGTAACGCTTTAAACGCTTCATCAGTCTTTGCAAACGCCCAAGTTGTTTTACCATTCGCGGGGCTTATCTTAGTGGGGGGCTCTACACCAAGACCACGTAGTAGGTCAGCGAACTGTGGGTTGCTCATTAAGGTTTTCTTGTCCGCCCCTGCTTGTTCTAATAGCTTGTGCTTGCGTTCTTGCACATCACTCAAATGCGATTCCAAAAGGGGTAGGTCTAAATCTAGTACTGGGTCGATAAACATTCGTAGGGTCAAATCAATTAACTTAAGTTCTTTCTTGGGGAAGTCCTTATACATCAAGGTAAACAGTTTGTACGTGAGTTCAACATCGTTGATGCAATAATCCCCATACCGTGACAACTCCTCAGGGGTAAAATCTTGTCTGTGTTTACCTTTAGCGTTCAATACCTCTGTGCCTTTCTCCCCGATACCATATCGTTCGACCATCGCTTTAAGGGAGCCCCCAACTTCCACACCGTGCAAAGCCCGCCCCATACACAACGTATCGAGATAGACGTAAGGGTCAATGCCAAACCTCCAATGAAGGATAGACCCATCAAATGCAGTGTTATGTGCCAGTACCATAGCGTTCGACCAATCGTACTCTGCATGTAACCACTGTTTGATTTCTTCGTGCGTGCCACTAGCCCATTGTGTAGGTCCGTTGTTTACTTTAACCGCCACACCGATTACTTCAAATTCATGTGAGCGTACGTATGCTTCTGTTGTTACCTTAGTAAGACTAAAGTCTTGGCTATAAAAAGTTTCCATGTCTATCGTAATCAAATCCATTACATCCTCTCCAACATAGCTACTACATCATCTAGGTTATTTTCGTTTACCACGATAGCTATCCCTCCTGCTTTACTAATCAAACTGAGCTCTTTATCTTGTAGCGCCGTGGTCTTACCCTTACCTGCCTTACACTCAATCGCAAAGTA
>Ga0335398_10004741_pt1 | contig 18603 bp, 16 predicted proteins | sample BON03_FD_205742 | JGI IMG/M metagenome (GOLD analysis project Ga0335398, IMG submission 205742) | Freshwater microbial communities from Lake Bonney liftoff mats and glacier meltwater in Antarctica - BON-03 (spades assembly) (version 2) | ecosystem: Environmental > Aquatic > Freshwater > Ice >... | reverse complement strand
ACCCCGCACGGCCAACGCCACCAAACCCCAGGTGGGCAGATCTGTTGGCCGCGTGTGGGCAGTTTTCGTGGCCACCAGTGGGCATTTCTGCTGGCCGCCCGTGGGCAGTTTGGATTGGCCATTGACAGACGATTCCGCCGTAAACACGTGACCAAGCATTTTGGGCAGATTCATCGTGTCCAAGGGGAAAGCGTCTGGACTGGAGGCTCTTTCTCCAGTCAGAACCGGCGAATAGGACGGGAAGCTTGGGGCCTTCACCACCCGGGTGAAGGCCTACAACGAACTCTGCCTCTCCTCTGTCCTCCGAGGAGTAACTGGGGGATAAAGGCTTGGATGGCGAGTAGCCGTAGTCGGTACCTTTAGTCCACGTAGTTGGTATACCACCTTGGTGGACTAAAGGTACCGACTACGGCTACTCGCCATCGTGGATCCCGTCTCTCTCATGACACAGGACGTTCCGGTTGGTGGGTGTTGGTCGGTCTGGTTCCCCTGTCAGGCGTCATTATCCTTCTGGTCTTTCCTGTTCAGGACTCCCACGTGGCGAGGACAGCTTTGGCGGATTACCTGAGGCTGCAGCGCTCTTGAGGCATAACGGTTCAGAAGTGTGAGTGCTGCAGAACTCAAGAACACAGCTTCTACTGTGCCGTACGAACGAACCCTCACTGCACACAGAGACCATTGCCCAAGACCCAGGGCGCGCCACTTCTCGCGGTATGCAGGCTCACCGGGGATAGCAATCCGACCGCAGAGGGCGGGCCTGCGGTCCTGCATTATCGCACCGGTCGCTCATGCGGCAGTCTCGACCTGACGAACAGATACGGGGTCAAAACGGAACGGTCGAGCTGTTTCTTGGCACCTGTCCCGGTGCCTCCAGCGCATCTTCCAAGTTATACGATTCTGACCATTTCCGGATTTCCACTTGCGACAGATTTGAGAATTGCGTCATTTACCGCGACCGCGCGCAGAGCATCACCCACTGGCATAACAAAAGACTCGCCTGACTCCAGGCACGCCAAGAAGTGACCTACTTCGGCTTCCAAGTCGCCACTAACCTTTCCGTTGACTTCTGGCCAATGCTGTCCGTCAGGAACTTTGTATCCGTCAGCGCCAAAAATCCGCAGCCCGTGGTCCCTGACATCGACTTCTATCGTGCCCTCTGTGCCGACAATCTCGAATCTTCCGTCGATGCTGAAGGGCCCATTATCCGGGCGTGTCCAACCAAAGAAAAGATTACCTACTGCACCGCCAGAGAGGTCAAATGTGCTGAAAATTGCATCTTCCGACGCCACACCCAGCTCAGGCATGATTTTCGATACAGAACGGGAATATACCCGCTCGATGGTCTTGCCTGTGATCCACTGAACGGCATCAACGTCGTGGACTCCGATGTAGAAGCATACCGAGCTCGACCCATTAAGGCGGACCCCAATGTTGCGGGTGCCGAACCTTCCAGCTGTAACGTGGACGACTTCGCCGATATCACCCCGTTGGACTGCTTCTGCCGCAGCCGCATATCGCGGGTCGAAACGCAATACGTGACCTATCAAAAGTCTGGCATTACCCGCGTGAGCGGCGTTAGCAATCTTTTGAGCGCCTTCCAAGGTATCTGACATGGGTTTTTCGAGTAGAACAGACCGACCGGCTTCCAGAATCGTGCAAGTGACGTCAACGTGCAGGCGATCGGGGAGGGCTACCACAAAAGCATCAATCTCATGCTCGAGCGCGTCATCGATTGCAGCAAAGTAGCTCGTGTTCAAGTGGGACGCCAATTTCCGACCAGCGGGCTCGTTGTTGTCGATGATCCCAACGAGGCGGGCACGAGGGTCCTGGGCGACGCAACGCGCGTGAAGCGTTCCCATAAATCCAGCTCCGACAACTGCAACATTAATCATGGCATTAGACCTTTCATTCGCTCCGGATAGTTTTGAGTTCAACTCAAAGTTGCACTTCGCAACGCGGGACCTGATCCGCGAGAATTGTCTTCCCAGTCATGGACCCATTCTTCGTCGTAAATGCGCAAGCCTTGAGCTAATCCAGCAATGGAGGTGGTCTCCGCTTCGGTCAGAGAAAAGTTCCACAGGTCGAGGTTTTCACGGAGCCGCGGAGCGGAGCGTGTTTTGGGCACAACGGCGACATCCGGATGGTCAATTAGCCATCTCAATGCAATTTGTGCAGGAGTCTTTCGGTGGTGGCGCCCTATTTTCAGGAGCACGGGATCCTCCGAAACCCGGCCGATGGCTAATGGGGCATATCCAGTGAGCAACATTTCGTGCTGATGGGCTAAACGCAGCAGGGCACTTTGGTCTAAGTAGGGGTGAAACTCGACTTGGTTGCAGAAGATGTCACCGAACTCCAGGGCTTTCACAAGCATGCTCGGGGGAAAATTACTCACGCCGATTTGGCGCGTTAACCCCGCAGTCTTTGCCGCAGAAAGTGACTCAATTGATTCCTGAACACTGAAAAACGGTGAAGGCCAGTGGAGGAGGAGGAGATCGACATAGTCGAGACCAAGCCTCTGGAGAGAATGGCGGACATTGTCCACGATTCTTGACGATCCCACGTCGGTGATCCAAACCTTTGTCGTGATAAAAAATTCCTCGCGGTCGAGACCAGATTGCGCGAGACCAGCTCCTACTTGCTCCTCGTTCCCATATTTGGACGCCGTGTCAAAGTGACGGTAGCCCTCTTCGGTGGCAGCTTGCACGGTACGAATACACTCTTCCCCCAGCAAGTCGAAGGTACCAAGACCAACTGTTGGGACGTGTACTCCGCGGATAAGCCTGTCGAGCATGGAACAAAGACTATTGCCGACAATGTCGCGTGTCCAGCATTTTGAAAAATTAGTGTCATATTTAGCTGAAAAACCAATGCAAGTGCTGGCGACGAGCGAGGGCGAGGGCTCTCTCCCTCAATTCCTTTTTTCCATGCGCATTTCCCCGAGAGACTCCGGAAGGAAATATGGCGGTTAGTTAGTGCTAATACAGAAGATCCACCAAGTTGGCGCGTGGTTTTTGGGACCCTGTTCTCGCTGCTGAGTGTAGTTACATCACACAGCGAACGAGACGGACCCATCGTGCCCATAGGGAATTTCATAGATTTCCCGCCCAACGAAGTCGATGTTTGGTATCGCCCCCCAGTCGAGTTCAACTCCCAAGCCTGGTTGCTCCGAGAGCAACAACCAACCTCCTTCGCGGCGAAAGCTTGAAACTAAACCTGGGGTGTTCGCAAGAATGTCATCGAACGGGCTGTACTCCTGCACGATGAAATTCGGAATCGATGCATCGATATGGGCTGCGGCGGCAGTCAACACTGGGCCCAAACAATTGTGTGTCACCAGCGTCGAACTGTGAGCCTCCGCGATTGCGGCAATTTTTTTCACGTGGCTTATTCCACCCGCCGTGCCAAGGTCCGGACGCACAAATTGTGGACCGCCCAGACTTAAAATATTGTTGAATTCCCAAATATTGTGCAGCCTTTCACCTATTCCCGCGGCCCCTCGAAAGTCACTTGCAAGGGTTGCCTGGGCGGAAAAATTGTCAATCTGGATTGGGTCTTCAATGAAGAGCGGCTGAAACTCTTTGAGCGCATCCATGATGACCGGCGCTTGTAAAGCAGTTAGCTTCCGGTGGAGCTCGAAGATGATGTCCACATCAACACCAACAGCATCTCTGACCGCAGAAGCTCGGGAAACTGTTTCGTCAATCATGCGGGGTAACGAAAGATTTTGGACATCCGTTGGAATTGGGTCGAATTTGACCGCCGTGAATCCGTCTTCGACAGCAGACATCGCGCTCGAGACAGTTTCTTCGATGCTTCCGCCCGAGAGGAGGAGGTGAAGGCGAAGCTTGTCACGAGTGGGGCCGCCGAGCAACTCATAGATAGGAGCCCCCAAACGCTTTCCAGCAATATCCCAAAGCGCGATATCTACTGCGCTTATAGCGGCGGTGATGATCGCGCCCCTGAAGGGTCCCATGCGATATAAGTGGTGCCAATGGTGTTCGATGTTCCTCGGGTCTTTGCCCAAAAGGTAGTGACTAAAATCCTCTACTACTGCGTGAACAGCGTGGGGGTAAGCCCAACAGCCTGACTGTCCGAATCCGACTAGCCCCCCGTCCGTGGTAATTCGCACATAGTGATTGGAGCCGATTACGGTGGAATCGATTGATTCTATTCTCATGCCGGCAACTTTCTATTTGTATTTGGACTATATCTGAAGCACAGAGAAATTATCCGTTTTCACGATATTTAATATGGACAAATAGGTCAATCTTCTGCCATAATTATTTTGTGCATGATTACACACCAAATACCCCACGACACATAAGTCTTGAGCATTTGTATCGTGAGATGGCGCGAATCCGTTGTTTCGAGGATAGAACTCAAGGTCTCAAGGAAGCGGGGGAGATCCCTGGTTCAATTCATCTTGCAATAGGGCAAGAGGGTATTCCCGTGGGCTTCTGCCATGAGTTAGAAAATGCAGACATGGTGGGGGCGACTTACCGGGGTCACGGCTGGGCTCTCGCAAAAGGTATTTCGCCGGCGGGTATTTTTGCTGAAATGATGGGTCGGGATTCCCCATTGAATGGGGGGCGAGGAGCCTCTCTCTATTTCTCGTCCGCAAAACATGGCTTCTTGGGCGAGAACTCAATCGTTGGTGCGGGTGCTCCCATTGCGGCTGGCGCAGCCTTGGCAGCGAGAAACGCCCGAAACGGGCGAGTGGTTGTCTCCACGTTTGGCGACGGCGCGATGAATCAGGGGGTTGTCCTGGAAACTCTTAACATCGCCGCAGTGATGGCTTTGCCTATTATTTTTGTTATTGAGAACAATGTTTATTCAGAGATGAGTCCGATTGTAGACATGATGCGAGGCGAAAGCCTCGCATCTCGCGTCGCGGGGTTTGGCATTCCGTCCTATACGGTCGACGGAAACAATCCTCTCGCCGTCATCGGGGCAGCTCGTGATGCTATATCCCGGGCTAGGCGAGGCGACGGGCCTACGTTTGTAGAAGCAAAAACTGTTCGGCTTGCAGGACACTACAGTGGCGACACCCAGCATTACCGGGACGCGGAGGAGCTCGCTGGGGCTTGGAAAGACGAACCAATCACCCGGATGCGCAAAGATGCTGATGATCAGACTTTGCGGACCTATGACTTGATTGATGCGGAAGTGGCGGCGGAAATCGATGGCGATCTTGCCGCTGCCAGGAGCCTCCCGTACCCCGACCCCGCAACGGCGAAACGGCATCTGTATGCCAGCTGAAGCGGTGCGTACGAAAGGGGTCGAGTTGCGCTACATTCAGGCGGTCAATCATGCTCTGCGCTGGGCACTCGGAAACGTTCCTGAGAGCATAATTTTTGGTGAAGATGTGGCGATCCCAGGTGGACCATTCGGTTCCAGCAAAGGGTTGTACGAAGAATTCGGTGAGGAAAGAATTTTTGACACGCCTATCTCGGAACAAGGGTTCCTCGGGATGGCACTTGGAGCCGCAATGACAGGGCTGAAGCCTGTTGTCGAGATTATGTACGTCGACTTTGCCTTTGTCGCAATGGATCAAATAGTTAACCAAATTGCGACGGCGCGCTACGCCAGTAATGGCACCTTTTCCGCGCCTCTTGTGATCAGGAGCCAGCAGGGCGCTTCCCCGGGTTCATGCGCTCAGCATTCTCATTCGGCTGAAGCCTATTTCGCTCATACTCCGGGATTGAGAATTGCGATACCAGCCACACCCAATGACGCTTTCCAGATGCTTCGGACCGCAATCATGACCGACGACCCGGTAGTCGTGCTGGAAGCCCGTCAGCTATACGCGGACAAAGGGTTTGTGGACCTCGACGCACCCTTAGAGAAAATTGGGGGAACTCGTGTCGTCCGCGACGGTAGGGACGCAACCGTGGTCACCTGGGGAACGATGGTTCAGGAGTCCCTCGACGCTGCACTGGAATTGAGTGCGGAAGGAATCGAGGTTGAAGTGCTCGACCTACGCTGGCTCTCACCCTTGGATTTTGCGCCAGTCGTCGACTCAGTGTCACGGACGGGCCATTTGATTATTGCCCACGAGGCAAACGTGACGGGTGGGTTTGGCGCCGAAATTGCAGCCAGGTGCGCAGACGAATGTTTCTCGCTGCTGCGTGGACCCATCAAGCGTGTCGGCGCGCCTGACGTTCACATGCCCGCCGCACCGAGTCTTCAAGAGGCAATAATCCCGACAAAGGCGGATATAGCCGAGGCCGTTCGGGCGTTAAAAGGGACTCAAAAACATGTGTAGTGACGCAAAAATATTGGCTGGGCGCTCAGTACTGCTGACTGGAGCCGGCAACGGTGTCGGGAAGGCAGCAGCGATCTTGGCTGCGTCCCGGGGGGCTCGCGTCTTCCTAATCGACAGAGACGAGGAGCCTATGGCCGAAACGGCTGGGGTTATTAAAAGTCTTGGCGGTTCAGTCTCTTACCGGGTAGCGGACATCACCGACGACAGCGGATTGTCGCTTGCAATAGATGAGCTTTCCTTAGAGGCGGGGGGCAGATTAGACTCAGTCCTCCACGTTGCTGGGATTATGCGTGGTCAACGTTTGGGTTTGGCAGACGTGACGCTCGAGACTTGGAACGAGGTGATTGTCACGAATTTAACTGGGGCATTTTTGGTTGCGAAACACGCACTGAGGAACATGGACAACAGCCGAGACGGCGCCATTGTTTTGGTCGCTTCGCGATCCGGAATTAGTGTGCCATCCGGATCGCTCGCATATGGCGCTAGCAAAGGTGGAATTCATGGATTTGCTTTGTCTCTGGAGCATCAGTTGCGGTCGACCTTGATTAGAGTCCATACCGTGTGCCCCGGCGATGTAGACACGCCACTCATGAGAGCATCACTAGAGGAGGCGCTCATCAACGGTGCTGATTCGGTTGAGATCAGTCGGATTCGCGACAGTCTCGGCAAGCCCGAGGATGTAGCGTCGGTATTGATTCATCTTATTGACCCTTTTGCCCGAGGTTTTTCGGGCACCGTGTTGGCAGGCTAGATTCAAAAGGAGCGCACGTGATTGGCGTCGTGGGGCCCAGAGACTCAATTGCATTAATAAAATCGGTTGCAAAAAATTTGCCAGGCTTTGAGGCGATAGTTTTTCTCGAATATCAAAAGCCGGCTGAGGCGATTCACTTAGCGAGGGAACTAGACAAAAGCTGCAATGTCATTCTCTTCTCCGGTCGCCTCCCCCATGCCCTAGCTCTTAATGATCCCGGGGCGTGGTCGGCCACGCTTATTTTTGTCCCCCACACGACTGCAGATTTGTATCGAACAATTTCCTACATTCTTATGGAAAATGGCGGCGAATTCATTAGCTTTTCCCTGGACGTCCTGTCGAGGAATCTTGTGGATGAAGTGTCCCAAGAAATCAACATGCCCGAAGTCAAATTTCTTTACGACTTTGACAGCTTGCCTGCCATCGAGACGCCAACCAACGAGGAAATCACAGGATTCCATACCGATGCCTACCGTGCCGGCGCGGTGACGTTATGTGTCACCTGCCTCGGGTTCGTATACGAAGAACTTACAAGTCTGAACATTCCCGCCAAACGGGTCGAGCACTCCAGGGGTTCCATCAGGGGCGGGCTTGAGCGAGCTCAATTTTTGAGTGATCTAAGGGACAGTCAATCCACTGGGCTGGCTGTCGCAGTCATCCAACTTCCAGCGACAGAGCAGAAGCCGATGGACCGGTATGACCTGGAAATTCAGGAACTACGGCGTCTAGAGGTGGCACTCAAAATTGCGCGAAAACTCCGAGGTCAGGTGGCCAGCGTAACTTCGACGACGGTGACTGTCACTGCGAGTCGAGGCGTCGTCGAGACGGTGTTTGAGCGGATTCGATCGGGTCAACGCTCGGCGCTAGAAATAGATGAATTACCACTCGGGACTCCTGTAGGTTTTGGCGTTGACCTCACTCTAGAGTCCGCCGAAAGAAACGCTCATGTCGCGTTGGAAATATCACGGCAGCAAAATACCGTCGCTGCGGTGCTTTCCGACGGGTCAATTTGGACCGGCGTGCCCGACCAGGATTTGCGGACGAGGGACTCGAACGCTGCCTCTAAAAAGCTGTCTGATCTATTGGGGATGGGCCCGCTTGCACTCTCACGTTTACTGAGCGCGTTTCGGAGGTTGGACACGAGTTCGCTCACCGCACGCCAGCTTGGAGATGCCTACGGTATTGAGGCGCGTTCTGCTCGGCGCCTACTCAATTCTTTAGCCGTAGTCGGATTTGCTAACGAAAAAGGTAAAGAGACCTCTGGCGGGGCAGGGCGGCCCCAAACAGTTTTCCAGGTTGATGTTCCCGCAATCATTGCTGCCGGTACAGAGTGATTTCCAAACAATTGGTGCTTGCCGATTCGCACGTACACCTCTTTCGATTTGGTTACGGAGGCGATCAGAAGGAGAATGCTGAGTTAGCGAACTACGAGTGGCTGCGCCAGGAATACGGAATTGGGAAAGTGCTGGCTGTCGGTTATGAGGGCGATGAAAAATTTGCTGGGAACAATCAGTATCTGCGGGTTATTTCAAGAAAAAACTCCTGGATTGCGCCCCTTAAGTACGTTGGGAGAGCCCGCCCGCAGCGTGACGCAATGGAATCAGAATTTTTTGGCTACTCAATTTACCTTCCCGAGTGGGGGGACTCGCGGTCAGGGGCCGCCTGGTTGCAAACTGCTGCGATCGGAGTTCGACAACATCCGATTGTTAGCCTGAACGGCACACCTGAGTCTTTTCGGGCGGCCAGGGCAGCACTTCTGGGTTTCGATAGCTGCCGCGTTCTCGTAAGCCACTTGGGCCTGCCAGGTTCCCCCGCCAAAACCCGGGAGGAGGCGATTTCTCGGCTCCGCCCGATACTGGATATCGCTCGGGTTCTAGAGATTTACGTGAAGATCTCCGGACTCTATACCTTTGATTCCAGTGTTGACGGCCGGGGATCTGTTCGCTACATCGAGGTATTACTCGAGGAAATTGGAGCCGAGCGGCTGCTTTGGGGGTCGGATTACGCGCCGGGACTGGACCACCTCACAGTCAATCGAGCCTTTGCGCTTCCCAGCGCCGTCCTCGGGTCACTCACTCCATCGCAACAGGCAATGATTCAGTCGGAGAACCTCATTAAAATTTTGGGTGAATAAGTGCCGACTGCAACTCACTGGTGCCCGGCACTCAGCTCATTTGTGTTGCACCATGAGTTCACGTCGAGAAATGTGTTCCGCAAGCCAGACCCATCGATTGACCGCCTCTGAGGGAGCCTGACGCAGGCAGTCGAGTGTTCTATTCTTGAAACCGGCGAGCTCCTCTCGCGACAGACTGAGAACCTTGTCGCTTTCCTCCACTATGTTCAGAAATTCCTCGGCCATTGATTCTCCTCCTAGCAAGGGAGCCACGGTTTTTCGTAAGAACCCTTCCCAGTCGATGGATGCGTCGAAAGAGAATCGCGAAAAGGCGAGATAGCTTAGTTCGGCTGGGACATGGTGGGGGCTCGCTTCGCCCCAGACTGTTAATCCTTCGAACCCCAAAGAGAATCCGTTGCATGCGAGTCTCATCATGTCTACCGCATTGTTTCGGTAGCGCTCTGTTCTCGCATCACCACTCCACTGGCTCCCAATATGGGTCCGCAGTGTGTTAGATGCAGTGGGGAATCGCTTCAAGGTGTCAGGAGAAATTTCATTCTGCACTCTGTCCCAGTAGGTTCGGTTCACTGTGTGTTGGTAGATCGCCCCTCCGGGCATGGATTCCAACCCTTTTGATGATTCGTTGTCAAGGAGGTTGTCCCACTGCAATTCGCAATATACCCATGCTGATGGCCGGCGTTTTTTGATGGTCTCAAAGAGCCTGGGGAAATTGTCGTTGAGATCTGCGTGGGACCAACTTTCCAGCATTTCTTGACGACGGCTAGGGTCATCTCGATCGCCCCGCCTTGCTACACAGCGCCCACACCCGCACACGCCGTAGTCGCCACTTTCAATATTGACTCCACCGATATCGAAGGTATCGGATAGCCAGGCCACGGAATCCTCCATCCAGTCCATGGTCGCTGGGTCAGAAGGGCATGCGGAAACAGTGTAATCACTGTGGGGAAAGCTGAGGGGGAAATCGAGATCTTCGATTTGGAAGCCAATTTCGCCCTCGGTCTGAGCTTTCGTTCCCGGGTGGGTTTTGAGCCACGTAGAGAGGTTGTACTGGCTACTTCCCTCCCAGTACACTCCTCCGTAGGCTCCGATGGCAATTCCCGGGATAATTCGGACCCCTCGCTCGTTCGCGTACGCACAGAGTTTTTTTGCGGAGTCAATACCGCCGTGGGAATCACGAAGAAAACCGTATATAACGATTCCGCCGATGCGATTTTCGCTGCAAAAGTCAACCACACGGGTGTAATCCTCGAGGAAACCACCCGGTGGCTTTCCGTACGGATTGAAAACACCTATTTCCTGCTGACCTATTTGCTCTAGGTTCCAGTTCGTTGAATGGTCCCACGTCCAAAAGGTCCGATACGTCAAATCGGGCGTAACTCTGCCCCTAGGCGTAGTTAGGGAAACCGTCCCATCGGTTTCTAGTTGACTGTTCTGGACCAATTCCTCTACCCCATAAATCACGCCCGAGAATGGTCCGCCGGTGAGCGTGATGGACGGGCCGGCAGCTGAGCGCTCGACAGCGATGGTGAACGAACCCTCCAGCTCAGATTCCGATTCCGACAAAGTGAGGATTGCGGCGTCTTTGGAGACCTGGTTACAAGATGAAACCGCTCGCCAGTCCAGACTAGGAAATTTTTTCTGGAGGCGCTTTGCGGCATATGGATGCCTCTCAGCGCCTACGAGTGCCACCACACCCCGCAAATTGAACATCTGCGTTTCTTTGTTGTGTGACATTTTCTTTTCCTAATCTCTCTTGACAACCCTGTCCGGCAGAATTTATAGTTACATAATTATGTATCAAATAAGCTCAAGAAAGTAAATATGGACGATCTTTGTTCAGCAGAAAAGCTCGTCGAATTTCGTCGCGACCTCCACAGGTTTCCCGAGTTGCGCTTTGAGGAGTACCGGACCTCTGCGAAAATATCCGATTTCTTGGAGGAAGTGGGGTGGGTCGTTGCGCGTGATCCTGAAAGTACTGGGCTTGTTGCGACCTGGCCTCAGGCTACAGTTAATGTCCAGATTCTGGTTAGAGCCGATATTGATGCTTATCCGGTGAACGATGGGAAATCAGTCTCCTATTCGTCCCAAAATCCAGGTGTGGCTCACGCATGCGGACACGACGTCCACGTCACGGCGGCCTTGGGGTTGGCTTGCCGAATAGCGCAAAACCCGGTCGTTCGCGACAGCGTGGCGATCCTCTTCCAACCTGCGGAGGAAATTCCCTTCGGGGCGACCTCGGGCGCCCAGAGAATGCTCGACTCAGGCCTCCTTCGGAAGCACTATCTCGCTGTAATCGGCTTACATTGCTGGCCATTGCTGGAGGCCGGTTCAGTTGGTGTTGATGTCGGGCCGGCTATGGCCGCGAAAGACGCTTTTGAGATAAAATTCAACGGCCTGTCGACCCACGCTGCGACACCTGCCCTAAGCCATGACTCGCTCTTGGCAGCAGCTGAAGCCATCATGTCGTTGCATGCTGGCGTGGCGCGGGTCCGCAACCCTCATGAATTGTTGGCTTTCAATATCGGCACTATTCTTGGTGGTCAATCCCAGAGTGCCGTGCCTGACCTTGTTGCCATTACCGGGACGCTCCGGACTCACGACCAGCAAGTCAGAGGGAGACTTAAAAAAGTAATCGAGCGGATCGCTCACAATTCTGGAGCGAAATATGAGGTGGATATAGAGCTCACCTGGGCGAACGAAATGCCACCCGTCATTAATTCGGAAGGTTTGGTCGCTCTTGCTCTCGATGTCCTGCGGGCTACCAAACATCGGGTCGTTGAACTACGAGAACCCCCAATGACGAGCGACGACTTCTCGCTGCTTGCTGTGCTGGGTCCGACCTTGTATTTCAAGTTGGGAGTTGCCCCAATGGGCGGAGGTCAAGTTGTACCTCTGCACACCGCGGCTTTCGATGTTGACGAAAGTTGCATCCCAGTCGCGGTGGATGCCCTTGAGAGCGTCGTTATCGGCGCCCTTGATGCGGCAGGGCGAGGGGAGAGCCTCGCGTGATAGATGTGCTTCTCGTCGGCTTTGGGCGATTTGGTCGTGAACATTTTCTCGCATGGGAGGGCACCGGCAGGGCGCGCGTGGTTGGCATTGTAGATCCCCATGTTGAGCCATCTGAGGTGACGAGTCCAGATGGCAAGCGCAGTATCCCACTTTTCCGCGCACTTCACGACCTACCCAACCGCCTTCGGCCAGACGCAGCGGCGATTGTTACCCCGTCCTGGACCCATCGTGAAATCGCGGAGGTTCTCCTTCGCCAAAACGTCCCATGCCTCATTGAAAAGCCGCTTGCGAAGTCTTCGGGAGAAGCCCAATCGATTAAGGACATTTCGCAGGAGACCGGAACCCTCTGTTTCCCCGCACATATTATGCGGTTTAGCAAACTCCACAAGGAGTTGCGGACACGTTTTGCCCAGTTGGGAGCTGCAGAACCCCTGCGTTTGGTTTTCCACCGGGATCGATCAGAAGCCCTGCTAGAGCTCTATCCAGGTGACCACCCTGTTCTACTAACGGGTATTCACGACGTCGACCTTGCGGTGTGGTTCACCGATTCTTTCGTCGCCTCTGTTTCCGCAGAGGAGGAAACCAATGGCGGCATTTGTACAGGGTATCTGGCAAAACTTCACCATCGTAGTGGCGCCGAGACGCAGGTGAGGGGCTCCTACAACCTTCCCCGTGATACGCCCTACGCGGCAAGAGATGAGGTCATCATTGAGGACCTAGACGGGACCGAGGTCTACCGTCTGATCGATGACCCAGGGCTGACCACAAATGAGGGAGAGCGCAATCCCGCCCTTAGTGGCGAAATATCTCACTTTCTTGATCTTATCGGAGGCGCAGCGCGTCAGCCTCTAGTCACACTCGATGAAGCAATCCACAATCTAGCTGTCGTGGAGGCTGTTCTCTCGAGCTCAAGGTCTGGGGGTATGACCGTCGTGGTCCAAGCCTCAGAGGCAACATACCAAACTGGCTGGTTCCAGTCACAAAAATCACTATGAAATAAGGAGCAGGGATGATATCCAATGAAGTGAAAAAGATGACGAAGAAAAAAGCGAGGTCGTGGGGGTCAGCTTCGAAAAGCCTACTGGTCCTCGCAGCAACAACGTCGTTGCTGGCGGTGGCTGGGTGCGCAGCACCCAGTGACGGCGAACCTGCAACCTCCGGTGACGGAAAAGCGTCGTCGGAGGTAACAACGATCAAGGTTCTTCACTGGGAAGTTGGTGGGGCTGAGTTCTGGAATGCGAGCATTTCTGCATTTGAGGCTGCTAATCCGAACATTAAGGTCGAAGCGGAAATAGTCCCCTTTGACCGATACCCTGAAGTTCAAGGACCGTATATTGCGAGTCAATCCGGCCCAGATGTTATGGCCAACAACGCCGGATTCGAACTTTTTGATCGCAGGTCTGCGTACGTCGAAATTCCCGCTGATGTCCGCGAAGTTGGGGACGGACTGCTGACATATGCCGGAACATGCCTCGAGTTTGACGTGAGTCAGCCTTGCTATGGTTTGCCCTTCAGCTACCAGGGCAACATCATGTATTACAACAAGCAAGTACTGTCTGAAGCTGGTCTCGACCCTGAGAGCCCTCCGGCAACAATTGAGGAATTTGCGGTTGCTTGCGACGCAATTACTGCCATAGGGAAAACCTGTCAGGCGATTGGTCTCACCGGAGTATTCCCGGCCTACTGGAATTTCCCCGAAGTTGCTCGCAATTACCTGACCGAGGAGGATATGCGTTCGGTGCTTCGAGGCGAGATGCCATGGACTGATCCAAAGATGAGGTCCGTGCTTGAGGGCCTCGCAACGATTACCAATAGTGGTTGGACAAACTCCAGCGCACCATCAATCTCAATGCTTCCCGATGCGACAAACATTTTCCAAAGTGGTGAGGCTGGCTTCGCCGCGACAATCATGTCTGACGCGGTCAACTGGAAAGCGTTCGGTGAAACCATGGGCGACGAGAATGTGGGAGCGATGCTTTACCCGGTAATTGAGTCATCAGCCCCGTTAGCCAAAAAGTTCTCGGGAATCGAAGGTTCGGTCTATGGGGTGACTAAATGGAGCAAGAAGCAAGACGCCTCCTTTGAGTTCATCAAGTGGATTGGCGGACCCGTACACGGGCAATTCTGGGCAGAGCTGGCCGGAGGTCAGCCTCTGAACAAGAGTGTTGACACGAGCGTTCTCCCTGACTCTGGGGCACTTATGCAGATCCAAGAGATCATCTCGAACCCAACGATTCACGTGGGAGTTCTGCTCAGCAGCCAAGAGGTTGACGCGTTAGCTCGTGGCTGGCAGCAGGTAGCTCTCGGTCAGGCCACAATCGATGAATGGGTAGCACAAATGCAGAAGGCTCTCGAGGACAGCCCCAGTAAAAACTAAGGCAGAAAAAGAGCACTAAGCAGGCGTGTGGGTCCCCCGCGCACGGGGAACCCACACGCCACCAACATAGGAGTTGACTGGTGGACAACGGGCTGGTGGGGGTAAAAATTACTCCCGTGAAGGTGAGAAAAATAAGCCACCGCGTTCGGCGAGATTTATGGGTAGGGCTTGTGTTGCTGGCGCCTGGGATTGGCCTCGCAGTCGGGTTCAAATTCGTCCCTCTCGTTCGGGGTTTTTGGTTGAGTCTTTTTGAGACACGAGGTTTCGAGGAGCCCAAGTTTGCGGGACTCGCCAATTACGAACGTATGTTTTCGGATTCGACGGTTATCAAAGCATTTACGAACACGCTCGTTGTAGTTTCCACACTGCCCATCTGGGTTTTTTTGCCTCTTGTTCTGGCTCTCCTTCTTTTCCTACGAGTGCCAGGTTGGAAGTTTTTTCGGGCTTCTTTTTTTCTCCCTTACATGATTGCCCCCATTGTCGTTGGCATAATGTTCCGTCAAATTCTTGCCCCGGACGGCCCGCTGAATCAAGCCTTGAGATCTATCGGCCTCGGTGGTCTCGCTATAGAATGGTTGAACGGACCTAACAGTTCGCTCCTCTCGCTGGTCGCGGTTGCTCTGTGGAGTTTTTTTGGGTTAGGCGTGCTCAACTACCTCTCAGCACTGGCCACCATTCCCCAGGAAATAATCGAGGCTTCAAGGCTCGACGGAGCTGGTTTCTGGCGCATGCTGTTCCAGATTGTGCTTCCGATGATTAAACCAATGGTCGGCTACTGGACGGTCCTGTGTGCGTCGGGGGTCTTGATCTGGATGTTCCCTCTGATTTACGCCATGACAAAAGGTGGGCCGGGACTCTCCACGATGTTGCCAGAGTTTCTCATCTTCCTAACGACGTTCCAGTTCTTGGATCGTGGTTACGGCTCGGCCATCGGAATTGCACTCTTCCTATTCGTGGCCATCATTTCAGCATTTACCGTTCGCTACATGTATAACGAGGGAGTTAAGGTGAAGAAAGCATGACGAGAATAGATAGTGATGTTCCCCTCGGTCCTGTTGGCGAAAGGTGGCTAAAAACACGACCAGCATTCGACCGGGGGGGCTTACGGATTGCTGCCGCCCGCGCCCTGGTTGTGGTCGTTTTGTCAATGTTCGCGGTTGCCGCGCTTTACCCGCTTATTTTTACCATTTTCAGCTCCTTCAAATCGAGCGGTGAGTTTGCTCAGAACCCGATGGGCTTGCCTGCATCGTTGTCGCTGACCAACTACCTGGAGATTTTCGAGCGGATGCAGGTAGGGAGGTTGCTTTTCAACAGTATGATTTCCACTTTGGGGGCGATGATTCTGACCACAGTCAGCGCACTCTTCGTCGCATACGTGGTGACGAAGATGAATTTTCCGGGGAGAAATCTCATCTTCCTCTTTGTTATTTCCATGCTTGTTATCCCGAGTCAGGCAATCATTTTCCCCCTACACCAAACCATCCTCGATATTGGCCTGGGCGGGTCCTACCCCGGTCTTATCTTGTCCCTTGCTGCATTTGGGCTCCCATTGGGGACGTATATTTTGGCTGCCTACTTCCGGTCAGTGCCCATCGAGCTCCTCGAGGCGGCGAGGATGGACGGGGCCGGCCACCTGCGCATTTTGTTTTCGGTTCTCCTGCCGGTCAGCATTCCCGCTCTGGCAGCGTTATCGATTCTCAATTTTGTCTGGATGTGGAACGATTTGCTACTCCCTTTGGTAATTATGGGGGGCACGGAGAAAACTACGCTGATGGTCGGGGTTGCATTGCTCTCCGGGCAGTACGACATCTCGATACCCCTTATTAGTTCGGGGCTCATCATTGCGCTCCTGCCGGTGGTGATTATTTATTTGCTCTTGCAGCGTCAAATTATGTCCGGCGCAATAGCGGGTTCCGTCAAATGAAACCAGAGCGGGTAAGATTTATTTACCGTTTACAAACAGGAGCTGGCCCCGAGTATGACGAAGCTCACGCGCAGATACCGGAGTCCCTTAGACAGCTTATTGCTGATGCTGGAATATTCAACTACAGCATTTGGCGTCACGAAGAGATTGTGGTGTGTGAATTTGACACAGCGTTAGGCTTCAAGAAAACCAGGGATATATTGTCCGGCCACCCCGTGCAACAGGCTTGGACAGCGCGACTCGGGCACCTTTTCAGGAATATCGAGGCGAACGGGGAACCGCTCTGGCTCCATGAAGTATTCCGCGTCGATGACGCTTGAGAACTGGACATTACAGAGGCTTGAAAAGTTAAGGTTCGATTAAGCGCGGCGGAACCGCAGAACACTCTGCGGTCTGGGTACAACGAACCCGCACTGCACGCAGAAGTCGTTACCCCAGACCCAGGGCGCGCGACATTTCTCGCAATACGCAGGCTTACCGGGCATAGCATTCCGATCGCAGAGGGTCGCCGGTGGGGTCACAGTATCGCGCCCTCTCACGCGGGCGCGCGTAGCCATCTGCGCACACACGACGGTGGTGATCTGACCCCCGTTTTTTGGCCGGGCTCACGTCAGTTGAGGCACGGCGGCATGAGCCGCTCTTTTCGACGCCACCATGTCGCAAATCTCATAAAAAACCGCCGTTATGCTGCTATAACATCACTACGGTGTAAAACAATGGGGGGCCAAGACGGAAACAACTTGGGACAGCTTCTTGAACTGAGGCATCACTATGGCCGCGTAGATAAGGGAAATCTTGAATGACGAAGGGTCCCGCCACTTCAGCCACCGACAATCTCTGCAAGTGCCCCTTGTTCGATGAGACGGAGGTTTAGGCGTCGTATTGAATTAAGTCAGCTTGTTGGCGTGTTGGTCGTGTGGATGGTGTAGTTCCATTCGCCGTGCCAGTCGTTGTGGGTGATCGGGAGTTCCTTCATCTGTCGATCGCTGATTGTGATGCCGGTCGGGTAGTCGCCGTCGTCGAGTTCAGCGGTCACGGTCAGTCCGGTTGTGGTCGTCGTCGCACCGATCAAGCCCAGGATCGTCTCGTGACTGATGAGGGGTCTGCCTTGCCAGTTCCTGGTGATCTGGGAGAACAGGCGATGTTCGATTTTGTTCCATTTGCTGGTGCCCGGCGGTAGATGGCAGACGCTGATGTCCAGACCGGTCTCGGCTGCGAGGGCGGCGAGTTCGGTTTTCCAGGTGCGGCGGCGGTTGCCATTAGCGCCGCCACTGTCGGCGGTGATCAGCAGACGTGTGGCTTCGGGATAGGCGACCGCGCCGGCCGTGTTCCACCATGAACGCAGGGTGTTGACCGCGAACGCGGCGGTCTCGTGGTCGACGCCGACGGTGACCCAGCCGGTGTTGGCTGCCACGTCATAGACGCCATAAGGGATGGCCTTGCCCGCCTCGCCGGGGAAGTCATGAACATCAACTTGTTGGGGATCTCCTTGGGGACGCCATGTTGTGCCGTTGTTCTTGTACGCCCCCACGATCTCCTTCTTCTTGCAATCCACACTGACCACCGGCTCCCCGGCGAGCATGTACTCGCCGGCCGTGTCGTGGAGATGACGGAACTGGCCGTCGCGGTCGGCGTGCTGCTTACCGTCCACCGTCTTGGCGTTGGACTGCAGGCTATAGCCGGCCTCGTGCAGCAGCCGCTGAACTAGTGTCGCCGACACCCGATAGCCCTGACTTTGCAACTCGGCCGCCAGCGTGCGCAATGGTTTGACCGTCCACCGCAACGGCGTCATCGGATTCCCCCGCGACTCGGGCTCGACCAGCAGATCCAACGCCAAGACCAGCCCCGGCTGGAACTCCTCGGCTCGCTTCCGCCCGGCACCCGGTGTCCGGGAACGGCCTACCGCCAACGGTTCCGGATCATCGAGCTCCTCCCGCCCGCGACGCACCGTGTCCGGCGAGACCTGCACCGCTTCAGCAACAATTCTCACCCCGCTACTGCCAAGCTCACGCGCCTCCGCACCAAGCCAGATCCGGCGCTGACGCTCACTCAGATGCACCTTCACCAGTGGCATGACCCCATTTTTTAGGTCCATAAATTATGAGAGTTGTCTTGCAGCCAACAACAGTTGGCGGGAAGACTA
>Ga0335398_10004739_pt1 | contig 18605 bp, 10 predicted proteins | sample BON03_FD_205742 | JGI IMG/M metagenome (GOLD analysis project Ga0335398, IMG submission 205742) | Freshwater microbial communities from Lake Bonney liftoff mats and glacier meltwater in Antarctica - BON-03 (spades assembly) (version 2) | ecosystem: Environmental > Aquatic > Freshwater > Ice >... | reverse complement strand
AAAAATGGAAACTCCTGAAAAAAAATATCGAGCAAATCGACCATTTTTGTAACATTTGTTGGGAAAAGTTAGTTAAATGTGTACGGTAAATCACCAAACCTACAATAGTAATGTGGACACATCGATTATCACGCAACCTATTCCGAGGTGTGAGTCAAGGGAAGAGGGATGTTCTGAACATGGGATTCCTTGGATTCGTCTACGGATATTCCATTGGAGTTCCCGAAAAGTCATTGCCTGCACCGTGGCAAGTTATTCGTGGTTGATACTTCCTCCGCCCTTTGTAAATTGTTATTATTAAAAACACAAGTAATTCAAAACTGAATTCTTTTCTCCATCAAGATACTGCTACAAAGTGAAGCCCGCTCATCTTGCAGTTTAAGCTCCGCTGGGGCTTTGTGTGCCTTATTCGGAGAGGATGAGAGCATTTAAAATTCTTTGAGTTCGTAACAACTCAATGGCTGTAGCGACTCGTTTAGTATCTGAGTTCAATATTGAGTTTCTTTCGATTCAGTTGCATTTATTTCAAAATAAATAGTTTGTAACGGCTTCATATTGCCATATGCTGACTTGTGACCTCCTCAATTGGTATGATTGCGGGCATAGTTTAAAGGACATCTATATATAAATCTCAATACGATAAAGACGTTTTTATTTTGTATCCACGCCGACCTTTCGAACACGGCTGTCTGTTGGCAATTTAAGAGCAAATTTGGAAAAGGTGGGTTTCCATAACTTAGGAGATCCTGAAACGAATCAAAATGTAGAATATATAAAAGCAGTGTTGGGATCGCGAGATTCAACCACTACTAGTTTGACATTAGTACCAGGTCTTTACAAGTAATGTAATCTAGGATTGTATTATCTCAAGCTTGTTGAGCTATCAATCAACGGATTCACTTTTTATTATATTTCTCTTCTATTTCTTCTAAGATCATAACGATTAAATCGATCCATTCATATTGCTAGGCAACATGGTCAACGATCCAAAACAATGAACTCCCATCATTGCGTGGACCATAAAATGACTGGATTTTTTGGTGGTCTTGAAGAGCGCGTTCGTGAGATAAACTCGTTGATATGTGTTGGACTAGATCCCCATTCAAGTGACGTTGCATCTTACCGAGAGAAAACTCAGTCGCAGTTATCAGATGCCAAGTTAGCCCTCGAGTTGTGTTTAAATCTTGTAAATGCAACTAAACATGTGGCTTGCGCATTTAAACCGAATGCTGCATTCTTTGAAGCATTTGGTGCTGAGGGCGTGGAAGCATTGAAAGACCTCATTGGTATGATTCCAGATGAGATACCGGTTGTTCTTGATGTAAAGCGTGGAGATATTAGTACTACTGCAGATGCATATGCCACAGCCTGCTTTGATTATTACAAAGCTCAATGTGTCACACTGCACCCTTACATGGGATCAGATTCTATTCTTCCGTTTATTGAAAAAGGAGGGGCGTTTATTTTGTGCAAAACGTCCAATCCAAGCTCAAATGAGTTGGAGACTTTACGTCTCGCTGATGGGTCCCTTTTGTATGAGAAGGTTGCGACACTGTCTTCTGAATGGAATAAGCAAGGAAATAATGTTGGTTTGGTTGTCGGTGCAACTGATGCTCATGCACTGAAAGTAGCGAGGAAAGCTGCACCAAACCTATGGATACTAGCCCCCGGAGTTGGTTTCCAAGGTGGGAATCTCGAAGAATCGGCAGCAGCTGGCTTACGAGAGGATGGCATGGGGCTTTTAATTCCCATATCCCGAGGCATCTCGAGAGCTAGTGATCCAAAGGCTGCTGCAGAGGAATTTCGAGATAAAGTGAATGCAGTGAGAGGAATGAAAACAGATACTGGGCCATCTCTTCCAGAGCACCAAAAAGGATTTTTTGAATTGGCGTTGGGTTGTGGTGTTTTGAAATTTGGTAGTTTTACTTTGAAATCGGGACGTTGCAGTCCTTATTTTTTTAATGCTGGTCTTTTCAATAGTGGTTCTGCTATTGCACGTCTTGGAGAATATTACGCCGACACCATTATGGAAAGTGGGTTGAAATTTGATGTGCTATTTGGACCAGCTTACAAAGGCATTCCTCTTGCTACGGCTATAGCTGTTGCATTGTTCACCAAGTACGGTAAAGACGTTCCTGTAGCCTACAATCGCAAAGAAGCCAAGGATCACGGCGAAGGTGGGTTGTTGGTAGGAGCTCCAGTGAAAGGAACCAGAGTTCTTATTGTGGATGATGTTATTACTGCAGGAACGGCGATACGAGAGTCTCTTGATATACTATCCGAAGAAGGAGCTTCTGTAGCAGGAGTTGTCATTGCTTTGGATAGACAAGAGCGTGCCAGTGACACAACTGATTTGAGTGCGATTCAGGGGGTCAAAAAAGAGTTTGACGTGGATGTTATTAGCATTGTTGGCTTGGCTGAATTATTAAAATTTCTTCAAACATACTCTATTGACGAAAATGCAGCAGCATCGGTTCAGGCGTACCGAGATCGATATGGCGTAAATACGGAATCGTCATAGATTTTTTAATTAATTCTAAATTTAATAATCCAAAGTGTAGTGTTTTGGATATTTCGTGATTTGCACAAGTAGTTTATCTTGCTCTTCTTTCAAATTTTGTGGAATCGTATCATAGACATCAGCAAATAGGTTTTCAATAGCTTCTGGCTTGTCTTTCTCCTCCGCAATCGTGAGTGCTGCAAGAACTTCTTTTCTAGCAGCATCTCGAAGTTCATCTTCTTGTTGCTGAGACCATATTTTACGATCCTCAAGAAAGGTTCTAAATCTTGTTATAGGATGTCCATTTTGTTTCCAATTCTCGATCTCTTCAATGGAACGATAGGCGGTGGAATCATCAGAGGTAGAATGATGGCCTTGTCGATAACTCATCAGCTCCACCAACATTGGCTTGCAGTTTTCACGTGTGTACTTGCGAGCTTGTTGAATAGCATACCGAACAGCCAATATATCATTTCCATCTACTCTACACGATGCCATACCATAACCCTCCGCGCGTGAAACTATGCCATCACCACGGTACTGATCTTCAATCGGAGTACTAATTGCATATTGATTATTCCTGCAAATAAACATTACTGGGCATTCAAGAGTTGATGCCATATTAAGCGCCGGGTGAAAATCGCCTTCGCTAGCAGCACCTTCCCCGAAGAAACAGGCCACAATAGGCCCCCCTGGGCCTTTGTTTTTCAACGAATATGCGGCACCAGAAGCATGAGGAAGCTGGGTCGTTAACGGACTACTAATTGTATGAAAATTTAGCTCTTTCGATCCGTAGTGAATTGGCATTTGTCGACCTTTTCCTCTGTCGTCACAGTTAGACAGACATTGATCTGTAAATTCTTGAATTGAAAATCCACGCCATAATAAAACCCCTGATTCACGGTATTGACCAAATACCGTGTCTTCTGGTTGAAGACCCGCAGCAGCACCGATGTTTATTCCCTCTTCTCCGCTCGTTAACATGTAAAACGATATACGGCCTTGTCGCTGAGCTTCATACAGGATACCATCCATCACTTGAAGCTGAACCATACTTTTATACATTTTCTCCCAGGTTGACTGCTCAGCAACCGGTTCTTCAGCTCCTTCCACCAACTTTCCACTCTCATCAACAATGCGAAACGCCTTTCTTGTAGAAAATGATTCCGGAAGGACCAAATCTAGTTTATTTGTCAGCTCACAATTAAGGTTAAGTGCTGTTGAGAAACTTCTTGACATCTGTTTGCGACTCCATAATCTTTTAGCCGCACTCCCCAACATTATAAATATAACTGTTTAGCTCACAAATGTTGTGATATTAAAATTTGTGATCGAAGGATAGCCCCCCCGTCATGAACTTGGAAAACGAAGAATGGATAGTGTTGATTGGAAAGATGTACGCAAGAAGAGTGGTAGAATAGATTCAAGTAGAGGTAACGAAAGAAGACCGGGTAGAGGATTCAGAGGAGGTATGCATCGTCATCAAACAGATGATGCTTCGATGCTTCATCGACAAGGAAGCCTTCGCATGGAGTGGTGGTCTTCACAAAAGCAGGTCGTACTGGATGAGCAGCAGTTTACCGACTGTAGAGTTTTTAAAACTATTCAAGAAGGGACTCTGTTGCAACTAAGTAAAACCGCTGTTGGGCTTTTAGAAGGAATGTTCCTTGATCCTCGCACCGTGGTGGACCTGGTCACTGTGGACTCGTGCGTTGAAGGGAAGATCATCGTGAAATGGCCTTTACCTTTGGCTCCCCCTGACAACGCCCCTCTCATCATTCTAGATCTTAATGGAGTTCTGGTGAGTAGACCATCCTTTCATGACAGAAAAGGAGCAGGCAAATCTAAAACAAGTGTCTACCGCCGCTATTGCTACGAATTTGTTCGATTTTGTTTTACTCACTTCAATGTTGGAGTATGGTCATGCGGGAAGCGTAAAAATATGGAAATGGAAATATTCAAGGGATTTGAAGACCGGATTTTGTTTCAATGGGATCAGGATCAAAGCACGAATCTTTGGCCTCGATCGTCAATTGTTTCAAAGGAAAAGCCATTATTTCTCAAGGAGATTACCAAAGTATGGGAAGCGTACCCTTTTGATGCTCACAACACTCTCTTGATTGACAATCACGTGGAGAAATTTGAGAACAATCCTCTAGAATGTAACGTACTCGTTGATGCCTTTACAGAGAAGACAGGGAGGACATCTGTTGACTTTGTATTATCTCCAACTGGTGAACTCGTGAAAGCTTTGACCCATTTCTCTCAACATGTTGACGATAAGGAACGACCAGCGTCATTGGATTCCATTCAGCGTTTGTTTCTCAGACACACCCTTGCAGATCTTTTCACCTCTAGCCGAATAATGAAGCGAAACTGTCCTGAAAGAAACACAGAGTTTTATATGAAGCAAAGAGATATTCCAGGTCCACGTGCCACTCCTTTCCGAAGAACCCATATTGCCGAAGTACAAAGTGGTGACTGGATGGTTTGCGAGAAATCGAATGGAGTGAGAAACATGCTTTTAATCAGTCCGAATGGACCTTGCTTCTTAGTAGATCGGTCATGGAACTTTCAGTATCTGGGCCAGAATCCATGCAATACCGGTACACAGTGGTCGCTACTAGATGGCGAATTAGTCACAACAGCAGATCAGAGAGGATACCTTGTTTTTGATGCGGTATGGATTAACGGAGAAGATGTTGGTGCACAGCCCAATTTCAATTACAGAATCCAAAGTTTGACTGCTTTTTTGGATGACAAACCGTCTATTGGAAATTGCTTTCTTATTTTGAAAAATTTTCGTTCTTTGGATCAAATCAATGATCTTCGTCAAGCAGTATGCGAGTACACGTATAATCATATTGGCAAAGTCCCGTGTGATGGATTGGTATTCACACCAGTTCACAAGAGTTATTATGAATACACCGTTATAAAGTTTAAGCCAGTTAACGAGTTGAGTGTGGATTTTCGTGTCCTGAAAGGGGATCTTTCTCGAACCGAATTGATCCCTCTCTATGTAGTAGAGTACTTACGAAATGGTCAGAATTTGAAAAGAGTGGATGTTCAGGTAGGCAAATGCGCACCGAAATTCGATTTTCCACTTCCAAATACCGACAGTTTTATTATTGAATGTGTTTTTAATCCCGTGGCTGGATACTGGGAGGCTATTGGGATTCGTGCAGATAAAGTGAAGCCAAATGGTCTTTCTACTGCATGGAGTGTTTTGGAATCTATTGCGGAGAACATTGATGTCGAGCAGCTTATCGACGTGCTGACTTCTTCCCCGAAACTTAGAGCAGCAGCGTCCCCATTCATCCCGGTGGCATCCGTTCATCACAATGTCTCTAGTGTCGCGAACCATTACAATGAAAGACAGGAGAAGCGAAACTCTCATCTAGGGAAAAAACTCGATGTAAACATTGAAAGTATGCGGAAAGTAAACAATTGGGCCAAGGCAGTTTTAATCCATGAATGTTGCTTGAACAAATTAGAGTGGAGAGGGATTGTACCGTTTCAAGATATCGCTATACCACATGCAATAGTGTCGCGCAATTTTTTCAAGGGCCGTTTCCCGCAACAGCCTAAACGAAAAGGGTCAACTACCATATTGGACCTAGCATGTGGCAGGGGTGGCGATATGAACAAATGGAAAGCCAGTTTAGCTGACATCCAATATGTAGGTATCGATGTTGCCACAGTTGCGTTACAAGAGGCCCGTGAACGAGTCCGCGAAAAGAACAAGTTTCAATTTGCTGAGTACGATATAGCCGACAAGGCCCTTCTTGAAGATATCGCAGTAAAAGGAGTCATGTTTGACATTATAAGTGTTCAATTTGCTTTTCATTATTTGTGTGACAAGCCAGATCGCGTGGAATCTTTTTTCGATATTTGTTCTCAGAAACTCAAAACAGCTGCGGATGATTTCAAGCCGATGATTCTGATGACCACTACTGATACTGAGGTATTAGCGAGACGTGGTACATTGTTTGAGAACAAGGTATGCCGTGTCGAGTTCGATAGGGCTCTTTCAAAGGATCAATCACAGCAAGATTTTGGACATCCGTATTCTTTTTCATTAGGGGACGCTGTGAAAGATTGCATCGAATACACGGTTCCTGTCGGGAAAGTTAGCGACATCGCGAAGCAGTATGGATTCGAGCTAGTCCTGTCTCAGAACATGGCTTCATTCATTGCTGAAAAATGTGATTCTTATATTCCAATGTTACATTCCATGTCAGTTATTGGGCACAAGGCACAAGATCGTGCTCCACTCTCCATCGACGAATGGGAAGCAATTGAGTTTTACAAAGTTCTAGTATTTCAACGGATTTAATTGTTTTAATTGTTTTTTATCTCAAACTGGTCTGGTTGCAATAAATTGGAACTTGGATTTTCAAAGTCTTTGCCCACTGTGTCGAATACGAAGATGCATTTCCCCCGAGTTTCAGAGCTTTAAGCCCTTCAAAGAGTTTCTGATGTATACGTCCCAATTATCTTTTGATAGGGGTTGCAATAAATTGGGACTCGGATTTTCAAAAGCTTCACCGTGGGTGTAAAATGCGAGTATACATTTTTCCCCTAGTTTACCCAGTTGCTCTTCTGTTGGACAAACTTTCATTGTCGCCAAAACAAGATTCGCATTTTGGCACCAGATTTCGTCCTCCGAGAAATTCCCGTTGATGAACACTCTATCTTTCGTTTGGCTTGTACTATCGGGATTGAACACCTGAGCACAATTCTCGTTGTATTGGTTGGAGATCATCACAGAAGTTTCCCAGAGATCCTCGTGAATTTCAAAACCAGTTGCGTTGCTGAACCTCCCGGAAAGGCAACATGCCATAATTGCTTGGCCGTTTCCAGACGAAAGATCAACTACAGTCGCATCTTCAAAGCAAATTCCATGAATCAAATGCAATGAACTTATCAAATGTTGTACCATAAAATACGAGACACATCTATCTCCTTTCAGTAACTCGTTTTGATTTCTAAATCCATCTATCTCTGCGATTGACTCAAACATGCTGCTTTTATGCGTAGCAGCTATTCTGGCCCGCATTTTGGCTCTTTGTGATACCATTGGTAAGAGATATCTTGCAATTGAAAGCTGGTTTTTGAATGCTGCCGCCATGAGGGCTTTATCCATCGCCTGTTGGGGAACTGAACAAACCAACAGCGTGACAACTTCCAACTTCCCACGAATGGCCGCACTTACAAATATAGTTTCGATGGTTGATGCTGACGGATGTTTCAGCTTGATGAAAGTTGACAGAATGGTACAATTGTTAGACAGGGTTGCCGATAACAACACGCGTCGTTCAGCCTGATCATCAAGAGCTACAATAAGTAGTTCAACTATGGAGTTGTCTACTTGAGGCATTCCAATAGCCGCAACGCAAGCTGCTTCTACGTCTCGATTGGAACATGACGGCAAAATCAAGCGTACATCTTCATACATGTTATTCTTCAAAGCAATTTCCAGTTTTTCAACGACCCTTGATGCTTCGGATTTGGACTTTTTTTCAATAGCTTTCTCATCTCTTGATTTTATTTTATTTCCTTGGAATAATTCAAACGCCAATCCGGAATCCCATCCACTTTTTCCTAGGAGATTTGTTGCTTTCATAGGACTGCAATTGGTAAGAGCACAAAATTTTAAAATTGAGTTCTCCCAGTTTTGCGATCCATATTTCTCTTCAAGTAACGATAAGTAGCACTCTAAAAATTCAGGTATCTTTAAAGCCGATATTTCTTCAACGAGATCGATTGCGCCAGACTCGTTAAACGGTATCAGCTCGAGGTACAGTGGGTGAAGGGACCTAGACGAAAACTGTTTCATACTTGGTGATTTGCCTTGGTCTTTTATTGCCTTCCAATGCCTTGCTGCACTTTTTAAGACCATCAGGCATGTTTTAGCTTGTTGTTTGTCATCTTGATTTTGTTCCTCTGCGGTTTCCTGTTCCCTCTCGCTTTCTCCTTCTGACGTTTCTCCCATATTAAACTCTGGTTTAGTTCCAGTATCATTGATTATTGTAGCAAACAAATTTTGATGTTCTAAATGCGCTTTAGCTTGCACTTGAAGTTGTTGTTGAGGTATATCCGTAAATGGATACGAGCCCTTCGCGTGGTTGTTGGTTTCAGGCACTTTTTCATATATACGGTTTAAAACGGGTCTTATTTTTCTCAACGATTTCATTCCATCTATTTTTGTTGGATTCGGCGTCGAAAATCGTTTTTTACGTCGAGCACTTCGAGGTTCCCAAGGCTTCGATGTCTCAATGTCCAAAATACGACGTTGGTTTTTGAGTAAGAAATTTTTCCCGGGGACATATGAACTATCACAATCCTTTAAAATCCTTTCTCTTGGGAAGATTGGCTCGCTATCTTCGTTAGTCTCTGGTTGTGGCGATTCTTTCAATTCTAGCGCGTTCTCCAGTTTAACAACGAGCTTCAAAGCTGCAATCTTGGCACGCATTCCTATGTTGGATAAGTCAGATTTACTTGGTAGTCTTCGCAGACTAGAAATCTTATTGCTAGCAACATAATTGATCAAAGGCAACTTGGTGGTTTCTCCAGTCATACAACGAGATATATCCGTTTAGCGTAGCCCCCCCCCCAACTATTCTTTTGAATCTCTCCCTACAAGGAACCGCAAAGAGTGTCGATTGGTTCAGGAGTGAAGAATCGTTAATCGCTCTTAGCTTGATTGCCCCAAAAATCAAATTCATTAGCATGTGAATGCTATTTGAGGGTTCAAATGAAGATTTGCTGAGGCAATTTTTCCCAATTAGTGGCAAATACACGCATGGGTGCTGAAACTATTCGGTCCAGCTGGACCTCCGTTACAGTGTCGATATATACTTTGCTGAACACGAGGTCAGTCTGGTTGTTGTTTTACATTTCGGTATAGGATAGCTGATTCGTGAATTCAAATGTTTTCTTATTACTTTCGTCCTAGAACCCAAGGAGATTTAATTAAAAACATTGAATCCTCCTTTCCTCGCCATTTTTTGCTGTTTTTTATTCTCATTGAAAACTTACGAAATAATGAATTTCTACTTATACCTCCAAGGTGTCATGAACCTAAATTGAACTCTACAATAAACGAATCTCTTGTTTTATGTAAAACTAGTATAATTAAACGACTGTCAATAATCCGTGGTCATCAAAGCTACGACTCTTGCGTGATAAATTGAAAGCTCCTACAGTATCACTGGAAACATTTACCTGCAGCACAGGCCAATTCTTCTTGAACTGAATATCTGACTTATTGTTCAAAGGAATTTTTTCTTTGATGATAGCTGGATTTACTGTAAAGTCAAGTGGTGGTGACAACTTGTTTATATTTGAAATATCCATGTCCTCGGAATCAGAAACTGGTGTTAATGGAGATTCGCTTTCTGACGAGGGAACACTAGTGCCGTCAGATTTATGTCTTCTATGTCTTCTAAACATATTTGGACTCAAAACTTCCTTCGATCGATGTGCTGCTTTTTCTATTGGACTCATAACTTCTTTTGCTACCTTTTTTATTGCAGATGCAGTAGCATGGGTAATTTTACCGGATACTGCATGAAAACTACCGCCTTTATTGAGGAACTTCGCTTCACGAACAGGCATTGTAGATTGGCTCTTCGTCTCAGTTTCATATTCCTCTTCCAATTCTTGTTGTTTGCATGCCCCACCTAAACGCTTTTGAATGTTCAAAATGCAGCTTGATGCAAGTTGACGTTCAGTTTCTCGTTGATCAATGGCCATTTTACGAAGCAAGTATCCAAGAGCTTCATCGAATAGTTCCAATTTTAAACAAGCAAAAGCGGCATTTGAAAGTGCATCCTGCTCTAGCTGTTTATTTTTTATTTTCCTGAATATCGCGATGCTTTCGCGTGACAATGCCACTCCGTTTGCAAACTGGTGTCTAAGAATACACACTAGTCCAATATTAGCAGAGGCTCTTCCGCATATTTCCAAATTACCTTCCGAGTGAGATTTATGTAGCGCCTGAGATAAAATGGATTCTGCAGTGAATAAATCACGTTGAAGCAAATACCCATGACCAACTTCAAATACAGTCGCGGCATCCATTTTAGAAAACTGGTCATCGAAGGAAAAAGAGGCTTGGGAACTTGGCGTGGTAGTGCAGGGAAGCTCCTTGTACATCGCCATTGTGACCATATCGAAACTTGAACCTGTGGCGGTTTCCTCGATCGCTTCCAAAAGGCGGGGAATATTTGTTGTGTACATTGGTTTTCGATTCGTTTCCTTCTCGTTTACCGGGTGTGATTCTTCAAAAGTATGATGCACTTGTTGCTTTAAGTACGCGATTCTTTTGCCTAGTAGAACAGTCTCTAGCCTCGATCGGTTCAGATTCCACAGCAGTTTCTGACTAGTCTTCCTCCTCACCGAATTCATCGCACGCAGTCCTATCGCAGCTTCACTCTTCTTCTTCAAAAAGATGAATTCTTCAAAGGATAAAGTCATCCTTATTGCTTTGAAAACGTGTCACCTCCGATTGGCAAAATTCAACGAACAAAACGTACTAGCAACTTCGTAGGGGCACTTAAGGACACGAGGATAGCCCCCACCATGACGACTGGTAGAGTTGCCAGGAATTTTTTCCAGGAATGAGGTATTGTAAAACGTGACAGCCCCCCACGACAAGAGAGACTAGAGGAATCTAATTTTGAAAACTTGTGAATCTAGATCTAGATCTATAGACCCAAAAAAAAAGCAAAAATATTGGGCCTAGCTTACCAATCTCGGTATATCTCGAAGATAAGTCTCTCTACATATAGGATATTGAGGCGGACTCTATAGTAGAGTTTGAGAGATTTAATATAAGTGGCGGAAATTTCCAAAATTTAGCACCATTTTTCCATTGACTAATAAGGGAGGAGTCAGGAGGTAAAAATATGGGACTGTCTTCGGGGACAGCTCTACAAGAGTTGAACGAAGACCAGTATTAGGAATACTAGGAAGCATTGAAACCACCAAAACACCTGGGTAGACTTGGATTCTTGGGTTGGGGCCCATATGAAAGGTTTCATGACAGGCGCGAACGATTTCACATGCCAGGGTTCTTACTGCATTCGTTCACTTGGAGTATCACCAGCGTTGATCCCGCATTTATTCGCTCCAGCACACCAAGACAAGAAAGATGATACCGACCTCGGGCGACCAGTGGTACGGAGCGATCAAATAGAATGTTCGAAAGGCAGTGATTAAAGTCACGATGGTCATTCTCATCACCATACTGAAATGATTCAGTTGCACAGTTCACGAAAACAAGTTGGGCTCTGTGCTTTTCCTCAAAATGATTCCCCAACATAGACGGCTCTTTCCACTGCCACTCGCCCCTTCTACAACAGGGTAGACTAAATGTGTGTCTTGTGCCGGGATATTCTAAAACTGAAACAGAACACTTTCCAGAAGACTACATACAGATACAAACTCGGGAGTCTCGACGAAATCAAGATCCCAAAGTTGAGGAAGCAAAGCATGATTTTTCCGTGTCGAACTTGCCTGGGAACTCGGTGAGAGGTTTAGGCTCATTCTTTAGCTTCTTTGAACTCTCGTCAAGCCGTCTCCTATCATCTTGAAGATACGCTTTTCTGGTTCGAATACGCCTCGATGTCATTCTCGTACCTCTGTTTTGAACGATTCGGAAGCGAGCCCCACAGCTCATCAAGTAGTTTGTCGTCTTCCATAGCTTTCAATTTCGTCACTACGTCATCGATCTCTTTCTACACGTCGATTTTCTCTGTAGTCGTCGATATTTTCCCGTACGGTACGGTCCCCGTAATAACTGGAATTCAAGTCCGGTATTACGAAATATCTCGTCTAAATCCTAATTGCCCAAAAGATGCAAAATTTATGAGTAAAAATTATTTCGTATTGGAATGTTTGATTGTTGAAAACGACCACTATTTTGTAAATGTTGTGATTTTAAATAAAAAATGCTTCAGTCTTTTACAAGCAAAGGTGGAAATCAAGATGTATTTAAATTACAGCGTCAGCTCAACGGAACCTGAGGTATCACCAATTTTATACCCCAAAAATTGCATAGGTGTTTCTAGGTCTTCAATGACTAGTATGTATGTCTTTGATGACGCCTAGTAAAGACACGTCAGAATACATCAAAGCAATCCTGCGCTTCTTATCAGCGTGGGGACTTGATTTCAAAATTGATTTGCGCCCCAATGGAGGGAGGTCAACTTTCTTCCTTTCGACGCAGCAAATTGCAAATTGCGTTTGGAACTCCTTGACTGATTTCTTGAACGATTCATTGTCGCCCCTACCAACAAGCTGGAGTCTATTCTCGTCAATTATTCCATACTTCTTCAACCCAAAAAGTGCAGGAAAAATCTCCTGGTCCTCCATATCAGACATTTCTTCGCTAATCAACCCTCTGATTTTGCTGTAAGAAAGCATGCTTTTCATGAGCAGAAAGGGAAGAAAACGAACAAGAAAACAAGCATCTCAATCCTATTTTTAACAGAATGGAGTATTCAATAACTATCAATCAATATCTGTAATCAATTTAAAATTAGCAATCCGAGAAAACCAATTTTGTGGCAACATGAAGTTTGCCAGTTTAGACGCCACTTGTTTCCAAAAAAACGATGAATGCCTTGGGAGTGAATTTCGATTGTTTTCCGGTTGATGATTCAATAAAAAAGAATCAATTCTTATCAAACCAAGATTGAAAAAGGTGAACTGACAATTTGAATTGAAACTTCAACAGAACAATTACAACAAAAAACGAATCCGACAGTTGGAATTGGAAGTCGAAAGGCTAGCGAAGATGTGTAAACGACGCATGACATTCAAGAAACTCCACTAGAAAACCACGAAACGGCACTAGTTTCAATTCTCCATCAACCGATAAAGAAAACAGGGAAGACAATACCCCACTACTTCGCTTTGACAGCTTGGACAAACTCATTTTCCATGTCTACCAATTATCAATCAAAACCGGAAAATGTTTAGCGCTAACTTTGCAAATTAGAGATGAAAAAATAATTGCTGCGATTTGTTTGATTGCCGGGGGCGGTTCCATCTGAAAAGGGAGGCTTTCTACAATTGTGGTACTTGCATAGTTAGTTTTTAATTGCCCTTGTTTTCCCGATTGGGCTTCGTGTTTCTATTTACCCTTGTATCTCATAATATAAAACTAGCATTTGGTTCATAATGCATCCCTGAAGATTCCTGGTGGTGAAACTCGTCTGCTCCACCCCCACCTCATTCGAGTGTAGTTGTTTTTCTGAATTTAGGGTCGGATCTAGATCCTTTACTGCTGGTCTGCTACATATATGGTTGTAATTCTCTTTTAAATTAATAGACAGTAACCTCGCATTCGTATTTTGATTATTTTCTTTACCAATTGATTAAACTAATCCTTCGAAAAGCTGCGTGGGTTTTTATGTTCCATAAAAAAGTTCCGTTATTTCATTAGTCTGTATTGAAGGTTGTATTACGACATTCGAGAATAGAGAAAAGACTACTACACTCCGCACCATCACCATGAACGGCACATCAGTAGGAAGACGTGTACCAGCATTAACTATTGAGAGATACTCTGATCAGCTCATGCTGGCTCTAAATAAAACAAACGGTTTGCAATATTTACAAGCCCTTCGAAAGCAACGCTCCAAATTAGTAGTGCAACGAGGAGAATTCGTTCCAGAGGAAGATCGATTGGATATGGAAGTTGAAATAATACAAAAACGAAAAGACGAGATAGAAAAAAGCACAGCAACACCAATATCAAAAATGAAGTCCTTAAAGACAAAATCCGAATTAAAACGAAAGCCTTCAAAGATTGAGCTAGGAGATTCAATGGTATTGAAGAAGTCTACTAAACTCCGTATAATAAGTAAAGTTAGGATGGTTGGACGAATGGCACTTGTTATTAAAAACTACAGACAAGAATCCGAGGAAAAGTTGCGGGAGGAAAAACTAAACGCTAGGTGGGAACTGGTTCGTAGAATCGCAAGAGCTTCGTTGAGTTTGAGGAGTATAAAGTTTGCAGCAGTAACAACAGATTCCTCTACATTCAATAACTATCCTAGGTTTCAGAGACTTTTAAAAAACCCTCCAGCAGATAGAAATTCCGCCGATTTACAATTCTTGGCAGCCAGAATGGACATGTTGAAGTTATTTAAGAATTTGGATATTCCTCTTGTAGATAAAATCTAAATCGCTGAACGAATGGAATTTCATTTGGTTCCAACAAGGGGCAACACTCTTTTCGACAGGATGATATTGGAGACTAATTCTATGTAATTGCCTCTGGTTCATTGTCTGTCCGAGTGCGAGACATGGTAGATAAACATGAACCGATACCTCCTGCAACTTTCAATACTAGCGCACCTTCCTTTCGATCACGAAAGGTGCCCCAAAATGTCAGATTTAGAATTTAGAAAGACTGTGGCAATTCGAGTATCTGGAGAAGGTTTTGGAGGTATGTCAATCAGAGCACAAGACCGTGGAAGGAGAAAGGCGTCTGTTATTGCCGAGGAGTGCTCTGAACTGATTCGCCTGCATACAGACGACTTTTGAGAATTGATTTTGAATCACTCTTATTAATAGCCCCCCTCCTTTTTGGAAGATGGAGGATGCCATTCTACTTGTTCGAACAAGTTGGATGTTGTCATTGACCGGGGTGGTTTGCATGGTCGTGTCCTCATTCTATCGCCATCTAGCACTGGTCACATTGGGTATCATGTGCTTCGTATGGTCAGGCCCTTTATCTTCCCTGGCTGGAACATTAATGTATCAAGATTTCGAGATGGTTCAGCCTTTTAAAGGAGGCCGAACATTTGTAACTATGCAAGCGGTTGGTTATACTGCATATGCTGTTACTATTGGATTCTCCATGGTGGTTCTCCTCAACGACACCATACCCACTGCTGGCCTCGGTGCCCTTGGTTTCGCTGCCTCCGCCATTTTGATTTTAAGTCTTGATCAATGGAAAGGTTCTTCCGATAATCTACCCGTCGCAAAGAATTCGACTCGCTCTTATATTGGAATACTTATTGTTTGTATCTGTTTCGTCGTCTGTGTCGGAAAAGATGCTGGATATGTGAATGAGTCGTACCGTAAAATTCTGAATAGTTGTGGGTTTATGTGTATGCTAGTTGCATTGTTTATACATGGAAGTGGAATTGCCCGTATTGCAGATCATGAAATTTTCTCCATGCAAATTTTTGACGGCGGATTTAATTTTCAAATCCTTCAAGGCTTATCTTGGACTCTCATCGGGTCGTCGTTGTTTGCTGCATTTATTTTGCCTAGTAGTTATTTTTCAAGTACTAAAGGAGCACTTTCGTTATTTGGAGGATTTGCTTTGACAGGAAATATTGTATTGTGGATTAGTTTTAATCATTACATCAATGAATTCAAGTCGAACAATAGTCGCCGAAGCAAGGTCCTAGCTCTGGCATGTTCGGCTTCCGTTTTATCTCACGGAGTTGCGTGGAACTATGCACATCATGTTGCGCTATTTGCAATATTCCCTGTGATTGGTCATGGGCTCATCGGGGGTATAATTTGGAGGCATCAAGGCTTTCGGATATACCAACCGTTTGTTGGTGGCATTGCCCATGTTTTATTACAAGCAGTGGGTTGGTTTATTTTCGCTGTAATGGCTTATTCGATGAACACAAACATATCTGGAGATGTAGTTACTTTGAAGCGACTGTCTCTCGTCTCTCATATTCTCATCTTAGCTTCTGTGTATCAGTTCGAGCCTGAAATATGCCCCCCAGAACCTCAAGTCGCATCATCCAATAGTGAAAGCAGCGTGTACATAAAATGGACGGCTAATACAGTATGCTTTGTAACATTCAGTGCTTTGATTTTGAATGATGCCTATATGGCATCTCCTAAAATTTTGGTGATTTCCCCCATTTCATTCGCGTTGATTATTTTTTCAACCTATGTCGATGCTTTTGGAGGATCATTTGCTGGACTAGTAACTCAATGGAGACCTTTTCAAAGTCACGAGTTTTTCGTCATGTGTGAAGCCATTTCCTTGACCGTGTTTGCTGTTTGCTTGCTCGCCAATTTTCTACTCTTGGAAGCAAATCAAACATATCTGGTAGGCTGGTCTTCTTGCATAGGGTGTGGATATTTATTTTCCTACGCAACAATGAGATATGGTGCCAGTTTTTTGCGCGGTAGAAAATATGTGAAGGGTACTTTCATTTCAAATCCACAACCTAAAGCGCCGAAAGGAGTACTATATAATATTGTGTTATTGATACCTCATAGTTCATTGCTCTTCTTCGTGGCAGAAGAAATGAACGGTAATCAAGTGTACTTGTATGGTGTGTTGGTTTCGCTCATCGGAGTCATCGCAAATCATTTTTATGGCGTTTTTTTCATTCCTGGTTTCAAACTATTTATGCCGTTTCAAGGCGGACCCAATTTTGTTGTTCTTCAAACAGTTGGATGGATCTTGTTTAGCACTGGTTGCGTTACGACGGTGGTGCTGTATAACGAACATTCAGGTATTGCAGGTGTGTACTTTTCTGTAGGATTGCTTTTTTATTGCGGTCAACTTTCTTTGCTCCGTTCTCGTAACGAGTTCATTGCAACATCTATAGAATCTTTTAAAATTGATCCTCTGGTTGGTATGCTGCTTGGTTTTGTGTCCATTCTCCTATTCCTTTGTGTTGATTTTGCAGTGATTCGGTTTGGAATTGCACCCCACACGGCCCAAATTATTACCGGATCTGCTTGGGTGAGTGGCTGCGTTTCAGTACCATTGGCGGCATTCGTGCAATTGAAACAGAAAGACAGCAGTTTTGATTCTCCAGTTTTAGTGATACTAGTCAGTCTTACATGGACCTTTACGCTTATATTAGGTGCCGTGCTACTTACCAGCAATCTATATGAGTCACTCTCACGAAGTGCGTGGAGTGGAACAGCTGCTGGATTCGCTCATGTCATTTCTCATTTGGTGATTCGATCGCAAACTCCCTCTCATGTTCCGATGTATCAATATGTTGTATCCATCATTCCTATCACTTTAATATCAGGTGTATTGATCTGGATAGCTGTCAAGCTTTTTTCGCATTTCATTCTACCGGTGTTGAGGGCATTTCTTGATTACCCGATGCATAAATACGCGATGATTATGAAAACTCAACAAGGTTGGATAAGTCCTGACGGAATTCAAGCTCTTGAGAATGTCCGAATAGAAAGAAATGTTCGCTATGGTAACATGAAAGATCAATTATTGGATATATTACGACCATTAGATCCAAACAAAGTATTTGTATGTCCTGATGATTTAAAAATCCTTGCTGCAATTCCTGTATTGTATTGTCATGGTGGAGGTCATATTTGTGTTCGTAGAGAAGTACTCGCTCATTCAGTGACACCGTTAGTGAGAAGTGGGGTTTCGGTATATTCGGTGGAGTACCCGTTGAGTCCAGAATCGAAGTATCCTACTGCTGCATTAAGTGTCATCAGAGCAATTAGGTGGGTGATGTTGCATCATTGCTCTAATCCCGATTGTGTCAGTGATTGTTCTGTGGATACCGAAACTGGAATATACGCGCATCAGTGTACTTCGAAATGCACTCGGGCTATGCACGATGAGATATGTTTCCATTGCGGTCATTCATTAGGTACAAATCAAGTACAACTGATGGGTGATAGTGCTGGTGCCTCTTTAGTGGCTATGGCGACTGCTGCATTGCATAACCCCACTGTGTTGCAAACAATGATCGCACTTGATAAACAATTTGAGAACCAATTTCAAGATCTTCTTGGGATTGACTTTCCAGAGGTACTGCAGACAGCACTGCTATATGGTCTAATGGGACGAGAAGTTCCTGATTTATTTGACAACACCAGTGGCGATTCCTTTTTATGGCGGCTTGTTTGCTACACAGGTATCAACTTCATTTACAAACTGTACGATCCCCTGATTACAAATATTCAAATTACATCCTCGCTGAACGATTTACAACCGGACGAATTGAAATATTTCGCTTCAAAAACTTTGATGATTTGTGGCAAGTCAGACCCTCTGTTGCCTTCCAACGTCAGTGCAAATGAGCGACTTTCAAAGTACGGACATGATTCTGAATTA
>Ga0335398_10004738_pt1 | contig 18605 bp, 32 predicted proteins | sample BON03_FD_205742 | JGI IMG/M metagenome (GOLD analysis project Ga0335398, IMG submission 205742) | Freshwater microbial communities from Lake Bonney liftoff mats and glacier meltwater in Antarctica - BON-03 (spades assembly) (version 2) | ecosystem: Environmental > Aquatic > Freshwater > Ice >... | reverse complement strand
CAAAATTTATTCCTGCATTAAGAGAATGTTTTGAGACGCAAGGATATGCAGTATCTGATCAAGCTGAAAGTAAAAGGCTCATTGCCGAACAGGACTCTACTATTATGGTATCAATACATGCATCTATATATATTATAAGTGGTGACTATAGTTGGTGTTCCGATGCCAGTGGAATCTATGTCCTTGGTTCGGGGAGTTCGTATGCACTTGGAGGATTACAGGCTTTGGTCGGCAAAAAAAAGATGACTATATCTTCTGCTAAACAAATGGCTATGAAAGCTCTTAATATTGCCGCTAAGTATGATCCACATACTGGAGCACCCTATCATTGGTTCGTCCAGGAACTTGAAGATGAAAAAAAGAAATCAGTAGAAAGGCCACGTAAATCAAATGCAGCAAAAAGATGATATTCTAGAAGCCTTAGTTGCTTTAGGTGAAATAGCTAAGGGTCAAAAGAATGGTATTATGGTTTATGAATCATTGTTCCTAGACGCTGCCAAAGAAATTTCTTCTTTGCGCATACAAAATAAAGAATTAAATAAGAAGGTGTTAAATTTACAGGGTATTGAATATTAGGAAAGTATGTTTTTTTAAAAACATATATATCTTAAAGTTTACAAAAATCATAAAGATTAAGGATTAATGGAAGATTAGACCTTTTATGAAAACAGCCTCTCCTAATAATATACATATAATTAATAATTTTATACCTGAAAGCGATTTACAAATAGTCTGTAAGTACTTAGACAGCTATGATTCTTTCGAAAAAAGTTTAGTTTCTCTTGACGGTAAAATTGAGACCTATGGATATTATAAAATAGCTAGCTTCGAGAATGCCGACGAAGACGTAATAATTATTATGAATAGTTATATATCAAAAGCTTTAGAAAAAATTGAATATATCTTTGGCGACAAAGTTTGGACAACGCCATCCTTAAACGCACGCGTTTGGGAAAGGGGTTCTTATCAAGAAATGCACTCTGACTCTGATTATAATATAGGTTATCCGCTTTCTACGGAAGAAAATAATGTTGATGCTCAAAGCATCATACCAAACTATCTTCAAAACTATAACTCAATCTTATATCTTAATGATAATTATGATGGAGGAGAACTTGTTTTTCCTGACTATGAAATAGAAATAAAACCAAAAGTCGGTGACTTTATTTGCTTTCCATCAAATTCTAAATATCTCCATAGAGTAAATAAAATATTAAGCGGCACTCGATACACCATGGCGAATGGTTGGTACGGGAAAAGAATAACGCTAGCTAGTACACTTAATGCAAGCGATTATATTAAAAGTATGGTTAAGGACTTTACATGGTGAACCTTAATACCACGCTAGTAAAGGGGCAATGTATTTATGTATGGGAATAGATATAGGGTAGATGGTTTTTGCTTTAAAAATCTTTCAATGAATAATATTGAAAATAGCATGAGATATTATTCCGGTAAGCTTGTAAAAAATAAAATAATAGGTTTTAGGGGTGCAATTTTTACTAAACAAAATATAGAAAAGATAGTTTTAGGCTTAGGTAAATTATCAGAATTGGATGATCAAAATAAAGAATTTTACTGGGTATCTGATTTTAACCACGAATATTTAAACACTGGATATTTACTAGACCCAACAGAAGAACAAATAGCTGAATTCGAAAAATGGTCTATGCATGTTGATATAATGCCAATCCTTGATGGCGAAAATAATAATTTAGATGAAAGAAATGCAAGCTGTTATGTCGCAATGCATATGCAAAAGTTTACATGTGATCCAAAGTTTGGGAAAACGTCATTTCTTAGTCTGATTAAATTGTACAACGAATGTCCAGGAGAGTACAAAAATTATTTAAACGCCTCTATTCTAGAACATCATAGTAATACCGATCAGCACGGAAATAAATTAGAACCTAATTCCAATCCACAGCAGTGTGGGCTTTTTTATCCATATAGAACGCATCCGGTAACAAAAGAAACTATTTTATTTTGGCCTTCGTTTAAAAACGTACAATTAAATGGCGATAAAAAAGAATGGTTTATAGATTTAAAAAATTGGATTATGGATTATCTATCTGATAAAAAAAATTGGTATGATTGGTCATATGAAGAGGGTGATTTACTAATATGGGATAACAGAGCAATATTACATAGTTTCTCACCTGGTTGGAAAAATGAAGAAAGAATTTTTGATCAATTAGTGATGGGGTTTCAAATACCATATTACGATGAATTGTTTTCTGACAAGGAAAAATATGTTAGATAGAAATTACCAACCTAGAATATCTGTGATAACAGACTTCATCTCAGTCGAAGATTTTGAAACACTTTATACATACTGCTACGAAAATAAAGATTTGTTTAAAGAAGTTAACCAAACCTCTTCTGCCTGGGACAACCATAATGCATGGAGAGAAGATAGCAATACGAGAAAAGCTATGTCATATATAGAGCAACCGCATTCTAAGTTCAAAGACATAACCTACATGAAGGCTGTTCCTATTTTGGAGAAATACTCTGGACCGGATAGCTATGAAGAAGTGCAGCAAAAAATTCCATCAGATATAATTATATTAACCCATTACTCTATTTGGCCGGATAGCCCAATGAAAGAAAAAGCTATTGATATTCTAAAAAACGTATTAGAGAAAACAGAACAAATGATTAAAGATATTTATAACGTTAAAGCTTTAGCCGAAAGTGGACCATGGATATCACTGGCAGAAAATGGTGCGCATATGAATATGCACTTAGATGGCTACCCAAGCGAAGACGAATCTAAGATTACAGAATTTTCTTCCGTATTTTACATTAGTGATAAAAATGATTTCGAGGGCGGGATTTTGACATGCCTTTAATGGGCCTTAAATATAGGCCGATAAAAAATTCATTACTTTTATTTTCCAATACTTCACATGAAGATATGATCCATTGGGTGGCCCCAGTTACATCAGGATGTCGCTTTGTCTCTCAAGGTTTCTTTTTCGTAGACGGATGACCCTATGAATGATATGCAAAAACCAAGAATAATAATATACAAAGATTTTCTTCCAAAAGAAAATTGGAATACTGTCAATAATTATTGCGTTGCGAAAGAAGATAATTTTGAGTTTGTGGGATATGGTTCTCCAGTTAGGTGGAAAAAATATACTCATACAAAAGATGAAAATTTTACATACCAGCGTTCATTCTTGATGACAGAAGAAGAATATGATTTATTCACACAGGGAAAAATAGAAGAACCATACCCAGATGATTCTAGACATGGTGACAACTATAAAATGTCTATGGATATTCCGGTTAGTGGTGAAACATTCGAGATTTTAGCCGACGTTTTAGATAAAACAATTGTCCTGATTAAAAATATTTATGGAGTAGACACCGTAAGAGAAAGCGGACCGTGGATCACTAAAGCCTCAAAGGGTGATTATATGAAAATGCATTGTGACGGAACCTTTCTGGCTGATCGTAATGCCTATACTCACTATTCATCTGTTTATTACATTAATGATGATTTTAAAGGGGGGAAGTTTAGTATGCCGAAAATAGGCTTCGACTATAAGCCCACAGCTAATTCACTGGTTCTATGGGCGCATGCATGGGAAGAGGACATGGCCCACGAAGTCTTGCCGGTAATTGCTGGAAATAGATTTGTATCCCAGGGATTTTTTACCCCTATGGTATAATAGTTTTATCATAAAGGAGATTGTATGAAATTGGGAAATTTTGATAAAGATAAGGCAGTTTTTGAAGCTACAGCTTATCTAAAGAAGTCAATATTTATACTAAGTAGCTTAATCAATATCGGAGAAATTGATATGGATGAATTAACGAAAAATCCATATGACGATCAGCACGTTCTATATAACTCTTTTGAATGTTTAAGGTCAGAGATTACTGCATATAATAGATTATCTGGACATCAATAATGAGCAGTATTGGCGAACCTAACGAAATTGATTGGTCGGTGAGAAAGGGCGAATCAATTACCGATATTGTAGATTGGGATAATGAAACAATTGAGTGGGATTCAGCTACTGGAATCTATTATGTAGCTGGCAAACCAGTTAGTCTATGTCAGGGTGTAGCTATGTTCAAGGAAGAAAAAGATGATGACGAAAAAGTATAGTGCCGATAAAGATTTAGAATATCGTTCGCAGCATTTAGCCACGTTGTTGCTTATTTTAGGTTTTTCTTTTAGCGAGATAGAAAGCTTATCTATAGACGATGCTATTAATTCAATTAGAAAAAACTACGTATATAAACATAGTGATCCAAATATAAATATTGCTAGTCAAGAATATATTAAAAAACAAAATATATCTTTATCTAGAAATATCAGAAGAGCTTGGTTTGATGTCCAATATTCTACCTATGAGGTAAGTAATGTCTAGCGAAAAAAGATTTGAACCTCAAATGTCTTTTGACTATACTAAATGGTTTTATGATTGGCGCGAATATGCTAATAAATCGACAAAAGTTGATGGACCAGAATCTGTAGATATAGCCGACTATTTATATAATACAGTTGGAGTAGATAAAAGAAATATTGCCACTGGAGGTGCTGCTGATTACGAATTTGTTATTCACTACCCAAGACCAGCTCTAGCTGATTCATATGGGCAGTCTCAATGGATGCCGATACTATTAATCCAAATGATTATGGATATAAGCCCAAAGAAAAATATTCTTGCAATTTCTGGTGGACTAGATAGATTTAGACTCCAACCATTTCAAGAAATATATGGTTCTAATATTTGTTTTCTCAACAATAAAAAACTTTCACTATACGAAAAGTTCCAACAAAAATCTACTCCGCTAGAATATGATGTAATCAACATGCAAGACTTTGAATTACAAGAACGTCAATTTGATTTAATGCTAGCGTGGTCGCAAGATATGGAAAATCCATTTTTTCCAATTGATAAATATATAGATAAATTATCTCCTAACGGTATTTTGGTGATACAGAATACTTCAGATAGCGTTTTTTTGTATCAGAATGATACGATAGCTTCTCCAGTGTGGGAATACCATAATGATGTAAAGTTAAGAAATGATTGTCGCATGTATCATATCCCTCTGTTTTATGGTTTGACTTTTATTATAAAGGAGGCATAATGTCTATTGCAAATAGGGTAAATTTATATACATTAGATGTATTTACTACTATTATAGATGGTATTAATGTTGATTTAATAGCAAAGGAGATAAAAGATTTTTCTGGTGATATACCCCATGTAAAAGATTATACTCCAGCTCATTCTTTTTACGAAGATAGAACTTATCCTTTTGAAAAGCCCGAGTGTGCTAAATTAATAGGTAAAATTGAATCTGCAGTTAGTGAAATCGTTCATAAAGAAATGGAGATAGATTCAGTATGGACCTTAACACTTGAAAAGTATCAGGCCGTTTCCGCACATTCCCATAAAGTAAATAACCATATATACCCTGAGGAATATTATTCCATATCTTACTATATAAATGCACCAGTAAATAGCGCTGAATTAATATTTATAACTAATCATTGTAGTATTTTAGAAAAAACATCTTCAATCAAACCAGAAACTGGAATGTTAATCGTCTTTAATTCGTTTTTGACACACATGACGAATAGGCACTATAATGATGAGCCAAGAATAGTTATTAGTGCAAATCTTAGTCCAAAAAATCCAAACTTAACAATCAATCCCGATTGGTCTGCATACAAATATGATAGGATAGAGTCATGACAATTACAAAAGATTCCATAAAAGGGATAACTGGTAGAACTAGATTAAACGACCTGGAAGCTATATTGGATGTTCCGGATTATGATTCTTCGATCACCGAACATTCCGTTAAGACAACTCGTGATTCCATTCTAACATGGGACTATTCTTCCACTAGGCCTCAGTTAAATAAACTATACGAAAAGGCTAAACAGGGACAGTGGAATGGGAATGATCTTCCATGGGATACGGAAGTTGATATTGAGCGTGTAGTAATCGAAGAGGAAAAAAATCTTGGTTTGAGAATCGATATTTCTCTATACGATAAAACCCCAATTTCAAAATGGGGCCCAAAAGAATGGCTTGAGTTTGGTATTGAGAGTAGACGATGGGTACTCTCTCAGACGCTTCATGGCGAACAGGGAGCGATGCTCTGTGCATCAAGAATTGTTGAGACTGTTCCATGGTACGACGCAAAGATGTATGCTGCTACACAGGTGGTAGATGAGGCGCGCCACGCTGAAGTATTCAATCGTTATATTACGGAAAAAATGGGTAAGATATACCCTGTTAACGCGCATGCAAAAAAATTACTTGACCATATTATTGGTGATAGCCGTTGGGATATGACATATCTGGGGATGCAAGTAATGCTTGAAGGATTGGCCCTAGCATCATTTGGGCATATGTATGGAATGAGTAGTGAACCCTTGCTAAAACAGCTGCTCCGTCAAGTTATGATTGATGAATCAAGACATGTAGCATTCGGAGTTTTGACCCTTAAAAAAGTATATGAGGATATGACTGACGCTGAGATTAAAGACCGTCAAGTTTTTGCGTTTGAATCATGTATTTATATTCATGATAGAATTTATCAATACGAGGTTTTTGAAAACATGGGTGTAAAAGCCAAGGATATTATTCCCATCTTGTTTAAAGATCCAGTAAATGTTTTTATACACAGATTATCGCTTGCTAAAATTGTACCAAGCTGTAAAAATTTAGGTTTGCTGGATCGTAATAACGGTTGGCTACGCAATCAATTCGAAGATTTAGGGATTATAGGATTTGAGAATTCGGGCTCCGGAGAAGAGTTTGAGAACCTTTAACCAGATGGATCATCCTAAAGACTGTGATAACGTTTATGGATATTCTTCGTCGGAGGATATAAAAAAATTTTATGATGACACTGCTAAAAATTATGATAATTTTTTAAAAGAAACTAATTATATTCTTGATGAATATGTAGCAAATGAGGTTATCAAACATGTCTCTAAAAATACTTATACCGTACTTGATATTGGCTGTGGCAGTGGTGCTCTTGGTTTGTCCCTGGGGGAAAAAGCCCCCCAGTTGATAATTGATGGCGTAGACATATCTACGGCTATGCTAGGTATAGCTAAGTCTAAAATTAAATCCGATGGACAATCTTGTTATAATTATTTATTTGAACGAGATCTTACAAAGCCAATTTTTTTTGCTAAAGAATATTATGATATATTAACTAGTTCTGGGACATTCACTCCCGGGCATCTAGGGAGTGAAGAACTTTTTTCTTTATTAAGTTGCCTTAAACCTGGCGGTCTTGTGGTAGTTAGCATCAAAAAAGATCATTTTAGCGATACATCTTTTGATAAAGCTCTAAATGCTAAATTAGATATAGGTCTAATAAGCGATATAAATTATGTTGAAGTCCCTATTTGGAATCATAAGGATTATTCAGATACAGCTTTTATCGTGAGCTTTATTAAAAAATTACAATATTAAGTATATGGATTATATCTTGGGTTCTTATTAAAATTAAGACTTTGCCAGCTGAAATTTGCGCGCATTCCCGCTCTAGCTGATACTGACTGAGGCGTAGCAATCGCTCCTAATCCTTTTGTTTCAACTTTTTGTAGGCCCCTAATACCTACTTTAGCTTGACGCATTCCGGGATCTCTGGTTCTTGGGCCTCTAGCTCTAGGTGCAGATACAGTAGCTCTTTGGTATTTATTTAAACGAAAATTGCCGGAAGAAACAATGCCGCCAGAAAGTATACCTGGACTATTAAGCCCACCATGTCTAATAGGATCTCTCATGTTATATATAGTAATTACTGATATTGGTTTACTATAGTTGTATGATAGATCCATTATTATCGTCAGGCATCTCGGCACCAGTAGATTTCTTTAACCATCTACAGGTTCATATAGCCAAATCAGCCAAGAGACTACAGATTAATGGTACATTAGTTAAAGATGGCACTGATCGAGTTAACGCGGCAATTCGACAAGCGCGCATTGGAGATTTAGGTGTAACCTTTACCGATCAAGCTCGGTAATGCTATCGGTAGAACCGTAAAGACTAATGATGTAGCAAGCTCTACTTTTGCTACCGTTATTAAAAAGGGGATATTATCTAAATACGGCCTTGATGACGTCAAAAGTGCACATCACATAAACTACCCGATAGGTTCAGCGGATCATAAAAACGTTTTGAAAATGCTTAAAAAACAACGTGTAGACATAACGGGAGCTAAAAATGCTAGTAGTTTTTTATTCTTTTCCCCTGAAACTATAACCAATACACAGCGTGCTCCACACGTTTTTTTCCACGAATTTGGGCATTCGTTATCTAACGCAGCTGGATTAGGGACAGAAGGAAGTGTTGCAAAGGGTAAGATGCGTAGATATATAAGTTCTCTTTCTGAAGGTAACATAAGTGGTTCACGTAAATCAGGGGTTGTAGATACTCTACTAGGACTACACGCTGAAGCTATGGGAGGGATTGGTGCAGAAGAAGCTAGAGCAGACAGTATCGGATTGCTTTTTTCTGGTCGAGCTAAAAGAAATACTTATTTAGATTCTATTAGTAAAATGAGTGAAATATCTGCTTATTCTGATATTGCAAGCTGGAAGAAAAGTTATGAGCCTAGAACGCTCACGAGATCTGCTATTAGTGCGGTTAACGAATTTGAGATAGATCCAGTTGCAATTAGCACCTTTGAAGAAAACGCCAGAATTGTAGGTAGAACTACTGCAAATCGAAATTATCACTCTGGTTTAACTATTCCAGAAGAAAATCGAGTTCGACTTACTGTTCTTCAACAGGAAACACATGCCGCGACTAGGAAAAGTATTCTAAATACTGCGCCAGATAAACTAAAAAGGTTTGATAGCATCATGGCCGAGGGCAGTTCAGAATTCTCAGAAGAAGGAAGAATTATATTATCTAAAGCATCTGATAATCTTGGCAAAATATCTACTTCGGTCAAAAATGTAAATACAGAAACTATGCAACAGATTTTAGCAGCACATAGTTCCATGTCACCAGATAGCGTTATGCCTGCCTTAACCCAAGACGCCAGTACGGCAGTAGAAGCCGTTATAAGATCTAGTCGATCTACACTTGATCAAACTGCTGATACAGCAGGTGCCTTCCTAAAGGGCTTGGGATCAGAAGGACAAGGAGTGGTTAGGTCCGCCCGGAAAAAGAACTAGCACTAGAATAATAGAGCGGAGTACAAACTGCAATGAAAATAGTTGGAAAAGTAAAATAATATGGAACCAACAAGAGAAATGCTTGAACAATTTAGTCCTAAACAATTAGAGAAATTTTCAATTTTAGAAGAAGCTCATCTTCAGGACAATTTTATGGGGCCAACAAAAGAAATGTTTGAGCAATTTAGTCCTGAACAATTAGAAAAGCTTTCGATTTTAGAAGATTTTCATTTGCAGGATTTGGCAGAAACTATGGAGTCCGGTCCCATAGCTAGTATCCAATCAGGTGCGTCTAAGAGAATACCTAAAGTATTATCTACATCAAAGACATCCGTACCTACGGTTGGAGGATTTAGCACCGCAGGTAGAGGTTCACCTCTTGGAGATGCAAAAGATGTTGGAATGAGAGGAATTGCCGATAGTTCTATAGTCGAAATAGCAGACCTAAAGGCGTCAAGTAGCAGTAAAACAACTTTAGAACAATTGGGCAAAAGTAATCAGAATTCTAAAACAGTTATGTTGGCTAGAAATAGTGAATTTAGAGGTAAACCTTTACTCGGAATTACAAAAAATGAAATAAAATCAGCATTTGATAATGGTGCTACTTTTGTTGTTGGCGACATGCCAAATGTCGACTCTCAGTTTATAGATTATTTAAATTCTATTAATGCTCCCTATACGGTTTATCATGCTGGCAAGGAACCCAGAATTAATTTATCAAAAACTTCAGGAACAAAAATCAATCTCAAAGGCAAGACTGTAGCAGAAAAGAAAGCGAATATAACAGCTGAGAGAGTTGCTAGAGGTGGTGGGGTAAAAGTAGGGACTCCGATTAAGAGTGGAGAAAGTAGAGCTAGGGCACTACAGCCACGCCTTGTTGCCAACATAGAGAGATTGATGGCACAGGCGCGCCTTAATGTTGCCGAAAAAACAGTTGGACATTCTATCCCAGAAATGGGTGATGATATGTTTGGTGGTATGTTAGATGAATCTGGCGGGCCTATTGGCGAGCTTAGATCTACTGCTCCTAGAAGGGTATCAGGGGTATTACCTCACGTAGAGCCCGAATTAGCAGGTGTGGTAGGGAGAAGCTCTGGTTCTAGCGCTTCTACACAAGCTGTTGCAAAAGCTGTTGCAGAAGGTAAATATAAAAATATTAAAATGGCTGCATTAGGTTCAGCTTTGGCTTTTGGCGGGGTCTATACGGCAAATAGAGATAAAAGAAAGAGATACCGCTAAAAACCGTTACTATACCGCTAGTCAAAGATTGGATGATATTTATGACCGGCAAAAAACCAGCAAAAGGTAATTCTTCAAGCAAAGGGAAACAAGCTGATTCACTGGGGAAAGCTACTCTCTATATGGGCTTAAGTAAATCTATCTTCCACACCTGTCCGGTATGCTCCTCAAAAACCGGAAAAGGCATTATATATGACTATCTTGATGAACTATATTGTTCAAAAAATTGCATTAGGTTGCAGTTGCTGTTAAAATAAGCAGCATGAAAAATTATTGGTTATCTGGTTATAATGTCTAACGAAATTTCACCAGAAGACAATTTAGACAAAGAAGATTTTAATATCGGTGTCAAAGCAGAATTCTTGAAGCATATTAATCTGCTTTCTACTCGTAACCAAAAACGCTTTGGGAAACTTTTGAATTCTGTAGAATTAAAAATTAAATCTTCAGAAGATGAAAATAATACCCTGATTAAATCTTTAGAAGATGAGAATAATTCCCGAATTAAATCTTTAGAAGACGAAAATGATTCTCTACGCATAGCGAGTTCTAAATCATTCATCGATGTAAAGGCTGCGGCATTTTTTTCCCGAATTAAATCTTTAGAAGACGAAAATGATTCCCTAAAAGAAGCAGTAAGAATATCAGAGGATGACATAAAAGAACTAGAAGAAGTTCGTGAAATCACTCTTATAAAAGAGAAAAAGTATACTATACTTTCTGAGCAAGATATATTATCGGCTCGATATGTTGATTCGAGAGATGAAAGCGAAGAGGTAAAAACCTTATTATCTCCATATTCATCGTCTATGTCAACGTATGGTAATGAAATAATTTGGTTTTCAATTATTGTAGGATTAGTTTTTGATTTTCTTTTATGGAAAGATATTTTCCATGGAAAATTTGGGGTTGATTCTTGGGCGGAAAGGGCGGAGAGGGCCTCGGCTATCATAATGTCTTTTTCCTATGCCTATATATCTTCCCAATTAGGAATCGTTTCTGCTGTAAAAAGTCTAGTTAATAAACGAAAAAATAACAAAGATACTAATCATAAAGAGATAGAAGTGTATAATAAATTTACATCTAAAAATACTTTTTTACCTACAATAGTTCTTTTTATTCTTTTAACAGTATTATCAACTACTGCTAGATATACAGAAAAAGGTTTAGAGCTTTCGGATAAATTTATATTATCTTTGGCCGCTTTTAGTATAGGTCTAGTAATAGCCATGATAAGCTATTGGTATCATGATGTTTATGATTATTTTATTAAGGCTGCGGCTAATGAAGAAAAGAAAAATAAAAAACTATTAGATAAATTAAATAAAAAAATGGAGAAAAATAAATGAGTGATAAAATCAAAAAAATTATAGTAAGAACTGTTCTTCTGTCAATAATGGCGACTATATTTGGATATATTTTTTGGCCCCAAGAAAAGGCTGTTTTGGTTTTACCCCAAGAAACCACTACTAGCACCACTACCACACAGGCACCAATAGTTGATGACGCACCGTGTCTTGTTCTATATACTAAAGATAAAGATACCTTTCTATTACAGGACACACCTTGTATTAAAACCTATATAGATAAATATATTAATGGCTATTATACGTCCTTAGATATAGCCTGTAGAACATCTGGTGATGGAACTAAGATAAATAGATCAGACTTATCTGATCGTAGAACGAAGTCTTTCCAGTTTTACTTAATGGAATTGGGAGTACAATTTAATGATATTAAAGCTACATCATTGGGTGATATTTCTCCATATCCTGGTATCGATGCTAACACAGCCGAAGGTAAAATTATCAATAGGTCTTGTGAATTAACTGGTACTATTTAATATAAGAACAACACGTTAAGGATAATATGACTAAAAATATAGATGAAGAAGATAAGATTTTTCTAGAACAAATAAAAGTACTTGCAATAGAAATAAAAAATTTAAAAAAAGAGATTAAACAGTTAGAGAAAGAAATGGCTAAATGCGATGAGACTATTAGGAAATGCGATATTATTCTAAATAAGAGTGAATAAAATGTCTGACGACGAAAACTGGATTTTGGAAGTGATGTCACCAGCCGAGGCAACTCTGATGAATGCCGACGGCCAGACAATCACGGACGAAATTATACCACGGCATCACGATGTATCTTACTATAACTAACGTGATGGCGGTGGAGATGTGTAGAACCTACAGAGATGCGATATTTGGTGACAAGCAATCGTGGATGCAGTTAACGGCTTTCCTGCAAAAGATTGTACAAACCCTAGAAACGCACTTAGATGAAGAGGGCATTAATCCGTATGAATGAGAGTAACGCATGAGGGTGTGGATTAAGGATTATATGAAGACACTTGGGAATTTTGAAAGCAGGGTTACATGGAATGGACCTCGTCAACTGCACATGACTACAAGTTGCTACGGCTGGACTGGTCGTCCTAATAAAATTAGCGGTCGTGCAATGTTTTGTATTGATAATAACAGCATGAATGCTTCAAGATCATCTTGGATTCTATACGTTGGTACGATACCAGACGGAATGCAAGTCAACCATCATTGTGATAATGTTATTTGCACAAGAACTGAACATCTGTACCTTGGAACCTCTAAGCAGAACATGAACGACAGAGACAATCGCGGTAGACATAATAATCAAAATAAAAATAAGACTCATTGCAAAAGGGGTCATGAATTTAATGAAGTTAATACCCAACTTCCCAAACGAGGGGGCAGAGAGTGTTTTATATGCCGTAGAGTTTATGCCAATGCTAGAAACGTCAAGAGGCGTTTAGAGAGATCTCTAGAGGGGGTAAATTAGATGTTTGTGTGGATCGACCAGGACCTCTGCACGGGCGATGGCCTGTGCGAGGAGATCGCACCAGCCGTATTCTTTGCCCAGGATGATGGCCTGTTCTATGTCAAGGAATCAGCAGAATACTACGGTGTCGAGAAAAAGTTTGATGGCAAGAATAATCCGGCTATGTCCGCTGGTATGGCGCGTTTCCCAGATGAGATATTAGCCATCGTAGTCGAATCAGCCGAAGAATGTCCAGGTGAGTGTATATTTATTGAGGTAGACTAATGAAAGAACAAGACATATTTTTTGATCCAGAAAAGCCAGAAGAAAACCTTTTGGATCCAGACACTCTATCAAATCGATTTATCGATATTGAGGAAGAAATAAGAAAATTGTGGGATAAAGAAAATGAATTTTTGAAAATGATTCAGGTAGAACCTAACCTATAAACTTTACTATACCCCTATAAACATAGGGGGTAAATATGAAACAACTACACAATATAATGCTTAGAATCTTAGCAACTTTTGCAGCGTCGGGACTAGCCGCTATTGGAGCTGGTGCTGTACTCGGTATACCCGCTTGGAAAGCAGCGTTAATGGCTGGACTTCTTGGCGTAGCTTTCGTAGTAGAGGGTTTATCTAGAGCATTTTTAGATGATGGGAAATTAAGTATCACAGAAATTAATAATGTATTTAATAAAGTGGATGGAAAAGAAACAAAAGATAAATAGATAATGAAAAATATACCGTTTCTTACACAAAGTCTTCTGTTCGCCCAGATAAGCGCTTTGGCCTATAAGGATGGCAAAGAAGCATTTGATGGCTTTAGACAATTAGGATTTGAGTCAGAATTTTTTGATTGCGACGGTAGTCAGGCTTACGTTCTATTCGGAAAGAATGATTTAATACTGGCATTCAGAGGTACCCAACCTAATGAGCTAAAAGATATTATTGCCGATATACGTATAAAACTTGTACCAAGCAGTTCGGGTAACGGTAAGGTTCATCGAGGCTTTAAGGGTGCTTTGGATAAAATCTGGCCCAATATAGAGCCTATCTTAATTATGAATAAAAAAAAGAAAAATATTTATTTTACAGGGCACAGTTTAGGAGCAGCAATGGCGACTCTGGCTGCAGGTAGATGTTCTCGCCTAATAAACACACCGCAACCAACTGGATTATTTACTTATGGAAGTCCGCGTGTAGGCAGTAAAAAATATATTAGATATTTAACCGAATTAGATTTTCCACATGCTCGATGGGTTAATAATATTGATATAGTTACAAAGATACCACTGTTTGGCTATAGGCATCATGCTCATTCTCAGTACCTAGATCATAATGGCCATTTAGCCAAAATGACTCCACTACAATTAGCCATAGATAGACTTAAGGGCTTTTGGACTGGTATTAAAAGAGGTGAGGTTAATTATTTTGTGAATCATGGATCTGCTAAATATATCACTAATATAGCAAAAAATATAGATATTCCTTGGCACTAAGGCAGGGAGGAATAGGTTTGCCAGTCTGAGTAATTTGGTCCATACCAATCTTCAACAACACAAAATGTACTTGTCACATATCTTTCCCCAGAAATTACTTCTTTAACACCGTGTTCAAAATTAGCAGAGGCAGGAAATGTTATCAACATTCCGCGCCTTTGGTTTTATACTATAGTCAAGTCTTGGGAAATATATTTCTCCACCATCAAACTCTTCGTTATAATAAAGTATAAAGCTTAAATCTCTCCAGGATTCGCATACCTTATCTGAATGCACATGCACGCATGCTCCAGGTCTATATTTAGCTATTTCATAGATAGAAGATAATTTATCACTTTCGACTCTATTAATCTTACAATTAAAATTTTTTTCTAAAATTGATCTTGCCGCTTCTCCATGTTTGCCCAACATTCCTAAGATACTTTTATCTTCGTTTATATTAATGGAATCTATTGGTTCCCATGGAGATGTAAATTTTGTTTCTGCAGTTTTAAGAAATTCTGCTATTTCCTGAAGGTCGGCTTTCCCAATAAAATTTTCATATATATTGATATATTTTATATCTTTTTTATCGTGGATTACGTCTTCACATCCTTCATAAACATAGCTAGATTCACCATAAAATGGAGTTTTAGTATTATTTTCCCCTATAAAATAAATTGGCTTACTTTTACCAATTTCAATTTCACTACTAATTCTCCTATTAGCATCAAAACCCATTAAAGCATGTGCTACACATCTATTATCCCAAACGACCACATCTCCCTCATCCCATTGGATATTAATGTGATTAGACTCAATATCAAAAAGTTCTCTTATTTTTACGGAATATTCTAACCATTTATCCTGGTCTTTACCAATAGTGTTTGGACCAGTATAGAGAATGCTAGTATTGGAAGTTTCCGGATGAACCCTAAATGATCTGTGTAATACGGGGTAAGTAAGCGCTTCGTGTCTAAGTGAGGGTGGTAAATCTAATTCTTGATTCCAAGATGGAGGATCTTGTTTAATCGCGAAGTCTATTAAGTCTTGGTCTAAACACGAAAATACTTTTTCTAAATCTACAAATTTTGTGCTGCTTTTACAATCTAGTTTTTGGATATAGGTTCCGCTAATATCGATTGGCTCCTTAAACCACATTCCATTTACCAACCAATTATCTTCACCCCATCTACAAAAATATTCATTATTCTTTGGATAAGGTTTATCAAATTTTCTATAAAACTCGAATAAATCTGAATGATCTACATTTTCTCTATATCTCAAATAATTACTATTTGGATAAATCGCTTGAACTGCATCAAGAAAATTCTTTGAAGAAAATGAAGTTTTTTTAAAAATTAAAACTTTATATTTAATAAGTTCAGAATAATAATATAGAGGATCATTAATTATATCTTCATATTTTATATCTTGATATGTCTTAGAAAACATTTAATTATTCGTTTCTATCATTTTAGATTAATTTCACCAATATTTACTTTATTCGGCCATGGATTGCTATTATCTCCAAATACATCTTTTTTTATTTTGCGCATCCATTTCGCCCTTGCATTTATCGATAGATCTTGGTTATCTTCTTGAAGCGAATGAATTCCACCATGACCGAACCAAGCAAGGTAGGCATACCTGGTCCCATCTGTCACTGGTAGGACTTCGTGACATCCCAAGAATGACGATGGATAAATCACTATATCACCGGGATTAGCATCTATTTTAATGTCCCAAATCCTAAAGTATAATTCACCACCGATATAATCTTTGTTTAGAAATAATCCAGCTGTAAGAGTATTCTTTATCGGATGCTCTGCACTTGGGATTACCGCATCTTCAGATGCATATGGAAGGCCGTTATCAGAATGTGGTCCTATACTTTGACCATTTTTATATTTAATGACATATCCACGGGTTCTCCATTTAAGCGCCTCTAAAACAGTTGGAAAAATTTTTGCATATTCGACAACACAGGAATAAAAACTTTCTTCCATTTTTTGACAGAAATCCTTATGCTCTTCGGGCATTTCTTCATAAAGATATTCAACATATCTTATTGGCGCTAAAGATTTCTCTAGCTCATCAAACCTATAACCACCTTCGCTTATCTCTTCAGTTACGTTTTCAGATTTAGAATAACCTTGTGGTGCGGTATTTTTTTCTATACCGCTAATAACATCTTTGAGTAATTCTTGATCAATTGAAATAGCCTCTTTAAAAAGAACTATTCCAGATCCTAAATGTTCTATTTTGATATAAGCCTCCTTTTGTATAAAATAGATTATACCATAACTTTATGTACTTTGTGCTTTTAAAATTTCTATAGGGGGTAAAAAGTGAGAAAAATTTTATGGACCAAATTCACTTTTAAAGAATCGTTAGATTTTGGATTTATTAATTTAATTATTTAACAGTTAAATTATATATATCTAATAGAATATCCTCTATCTCTTGATAAGTAAATAATCTTCCATCTGTTTTAGATATTTCAGATAAAAAATTTTCAACTGATTGTTTAATTTCAGCTACTTTTTCATTATTGTTTATAGCTTCAACTATTTCTTCATCACGGTTTCCAAAAAGTATTTTACTCATTCGTCATTCTCCATCATCACGCTTATATAGTGCACAGCTAGGGCAGCAAAAGTTGCTATCATGGCTACTTGTCTAGTATACCCAGAAAGAGTTACAAATACTATTGCACTACCAGCTAATGTAAAAGATAATGCTGCCGTTTCTTTAGCTAATTTTTTTAAAAATCCAATTAAATTTAGTTTTCTATTCATTTCAAGCCCCCACATCCTTATTAATAGTATTTGAATATACTGTTTTTTGTAAATTTATTTTTCTTTTTTTCTGGGCCAGCAATTTCTCCTGAGTATTCATCATCTATCTCTTCTTCTTTGCGGCTATTGCCGTTACCGGTATCGCTGCCTCCTCCACCAGTACCCCCTGAGGAGCCACCAGAGCTCCCAGGACCACTAGTAGGCCCACCTGACATGGCTAAGGTTGAAACTACCGCTGCAACCGCTATAAGCGCTCTACGATCTTTAACGTCTATATTAGACCCTAATGGTACATACTCATCGATCCCCGACCCAAAAATATCGATAGTGCCCTCAAAGGCTGCACGAACTTCAGTGGGGGCTTCCTGAACAGCCTCCACTAATGCTGCCTCCTGCTCTGTCGTGAGCGTATCTACCGGTACCTCGGCAAAGATTTCAACAGCTTGGTCACTGTTAACAGATTCCAAAACTTTGGCACTGGTAGCAAGTTCGGTCGCCTGCTCTGAGGACACGCCTAATGCTAAGACCGCAGTAACAACTTCCGCTACTTGCTCGCTAGATACTGACTGGCTTTCAATCGAATTGATTACTGCCACGAACTGTTCTTTAGACATATTTTCGGTGACAATTTCGACGGTAGCGACGGTCGTCGTTGGGGCAACCGTTGTTGCGGGTACGACTGTGGTAGTTGTGGTAGTTGTTGTTGAAGGCAATGTGGTGGTTGTAGTCGTAGTAGGTGGCTTTGGCAATGTAGATGTTGTTCCGGTTGGGACCACAGAGGGTTGAGTTGTTGTCGTTGTTGGAACTTCTGTGGTTGTCGTGGTTGCTGTCTCGGGAACGGCCGTAGTCGTAGTTGTAGTGGTCGTCGTCTCCGGAACGGTTGTCGTTGTCGTTGTGGATGTTGAAGTCTCGGGGGGCTGAGTAGTTGTAGTAGTTGTCTCAGGGACAGTAGTTGTAGTTGTTGTAGTCGTAGTAGTCAAAGGGGTTCCAACTTGAATTGATACAACATTTGAGTTTGCAGAGTACTTTGAAAATGTGTCGTTGTCTGAACGAATATGGAATAGCCAAGTGGTTCCGCTTGGCATCAAACT
>Ga0335398_10004732_pt1 | contig 18622 bp, 16 predicted proteins | sample BON03_FD_205742 | JGI IMG/M metagenome (GOLD analysis project Ga0335398, IMG submission 205742) | Freshwater microbial communities from Lake Bonney liftoff mats and glacier meltwater in Antarctica - BON-03 (spades assembly) (version 2) | ecosystem: Environmental > Aquatic > Freshwater > Ice >... | reverse complement strand
GACAATGCGGTGATCACCAGGGTCGCCGTCTAAGAGTGTCGAGGCAACCCTCGACACATACTGGTGGCTGGTGCCATGGAACCCATATTTACGAATCCCTAGGGATTCTCGGAGCTCCTGGGGCAGCGCAAGTGTCGACGCTGCTTCAGACAGGGTGTGATGAAAGGCGGTATCAAATACGGCAACGTGGACGAGCTCAGGCAGCGCATTTTGCGCGGCCGTGATGCCCGCGAGGTTTGCAGGATTATGAAGCGGTGCGAGAGGCGATAGGTCCACAATGTGGTCCTCGACCTCTGGAGTAATAATGGTGGGTTCCACAAATCTTGCTCCGCCGTGAACAACCCTGTGTCCCACAGCGTCAATGCGGACACCCTCCGGCACAGACTGAAGGGCCTGCGCTATCGCCTCGCGATGGGTTTGTCCGCTCTCACCGTCGCCGATGTTCTCCACCATTCCCGAATAAAGCGAGTCCCCTGTATCGGTGTCGATGATTTGGTACTTGAGCGACGAGGACCCTGCGTTGAGGACCAGAATCCTCATCAGGCCAACCCCTGCGCTTGTATTGCGGTAATCGCCACGGTGTTAATGATGTCTTTCACTGTTGCCCCCCGTGAAAGGTCATTGACGGGCTTGGCTAAACCCTGAAGCACAGGACCGATGGCGACTGCGCCTGCGCTGCGCTGAACTGCCTTATAGGTGTTATTTCCCGTGTTGAGGTCGGGGAAGATAAACACTGTCGCGGCGCCAGCGAGCTGCGATTGAGGAAGTTTGGCCTCAGCGACGCTGGGCACAATCGCCGCGTCGTATTGAATCGGTCCGTCCAGAATGAGATTTGGCCGGCGCTCTCGCACTAGGGCTGTCGCGGTGCGCACTTTGTCCACGCCAGCCCCGAATCCTGAATCGCCCGTGGAATAGGACAGCATTGCCACCCGGGGTTCGATTCCAAAGCGCATTGCCGTTTCTGTAGCAGAAAGGGCGATATCGGCAAGCTCCTGTGCGGTCGGGTCAGGAACAATCGCGCAGTCTCCATAGACCAAGACCCGATCCGCCAGACACATCAAGAAAACGCTGGACACGATGGAGACCCCGGGTGCGGTCTTGATGATTTCGAAGCTGGGTGTGATGGTGTGGGCAGTGGTATGGGCCGCGCCGGAAACCATTCCATCGACCAGGCCCAAATGCACCATCATGGTTCCAAAATAGGACACATCCGAGACCACCTCCCGGGCAATTTCCTTGCTCACGCCTTTGTGTGCGCGGAGAACTGCGTACTCCTCAGCAAACCGTTCACACAACGTGGAGTCATCAGGAGAGAGAATTCGTGCGGGAGAAATATCCAGCCCTAGCTCGCTCGCCCGCTGACGTATCAACACCTCATCACCGAGCAACGTGATGTCCACAATGTCACGGGAGAGCAGTGTCGCACTTGCCCGAATGATCCGATCATCAAGTCCTTCGGGCAACACAATGTGTTTCTTGTTCTTTCTTGCCCGCTCCAAAAGCGTGTATTGAAACATCAGCGGTGTCACCACATCCGCTACGGTCACGTTCATCCGTTCAAGGAGCGCGTTGGCATCAACATTGGTGTGAAAAAGCTTCAGAGCCGTGTCGTATTTGCGCTGCGAGTCCGCAGCAAGTTTTCCTCTCGCAGAGACCACATGCAGCACAGATTCATAGGTGTCATGGTCGGTTCGAATAATGGGAAGGGTGTCGTCACGGCCGGAAATCAGCTGGGAGACTCTCTCAGATAGCTCAAACCCTCCATACAGGACGAGCGCGGCAAGGCTGGGGAAATGTTCGTTGTGGTGCGCCATCAACACCCCCACAATTGCGTCAGTCCTATCGCCCGGAACTAAGACCACAAACCCTTCCCTGAGGCGCTCGATGACGTTCTCGAGCGACATCGCCCCAACCATCACTCCCAAGGCTTCCCTCTCGAGGAGCTGCTCATCGCCCTGGAGGAGTGTCCCGCCCACGGCCGCCATAACCGAAGCGACGGTGGGAGAAACCAAGAAAGCATCCTCGGGAATAACCCCCACATGAAGGTGGGCATCGAGTGACCCGAGCTTCTCTTTAAGCTCCTGGGAGTCCTCGGCCTTGGCACGGTTCACAATGAGGGCGACAGGGCTGGCGTGGGTTGCTCTGATTTCGGCAAGAGCAGCTTCGCTGACCTTAGTGACATCCTCAATGCTTCTGGCCGGCAGCGACAAATCTCTCCCGGCCGACAACGTGGGTTCCCGGCCGGTGACGACCAACACGACGGGGGCCCCTAAGTTGGCTGCAACTCTCGCGTTGAAAGAAAATTCTGTCGGATTGCCCACTCCCGTGAAGTCGGAGCCAACAATGACCACAGCCTGACACTGCGCTTCGACGGCGCGAAACTTCTCCACAATGAGGGCCATAGCAGCGTCCGCATCCTGGCGCACATCATCGTAGGTGACCCCCACGCACTCTTCGTAGTCCAAATCAACGCCATCATGATCCAGAAGCATCTGGAGGACGTAGTCAGGTTCATCCCTGGTGCGAGCCACAGGTCTAAAAACGCCCACCTTTTCGACCCTGGCTCGCAGAGCATCAAGGATTCCCAGGGCGATAGTGGATTTGCCCGAGGATCCTTCTGCGGAGGTGATGTAGATACTGGTGGCCACAACCCCAGCCTAGAACTTGCCACCATAAAGAAGACCCCCCGCGCACCCACCAGAGCCCGGTTACCCTTGCTCCGTTTCCGTCCTGGGGGATTTAGCCAAGTTGGCGCCACGCGAGGAGCCAGTGCTCAGTTTATCGTTAGGATAGGACACGCGTGTCTCAGCCTCGGTTGAGTGTGCACCGGAGGATTCGCCTAGTGGCCTATGGCGCACGCTTGGAAAGCGTGTTGGGTGAGAGCCCTCGGGGGTTCGAATCCCCCATCCTCCGCAGACAATAATCCCGAGATTACCTGGTTTTTAGTCCTATTAGACGACACCGCAGTGCCTTAGGTGCAGTGCGATGTGCGTTCACATCCCGATCCTGTGAAATACACGTGATTGTGAGCTCTGAATGAGGACTGTAGTTCCTGTAGATGGTCATTCTGCAGCGTCCCCTGTGTCGACGGATAAGAAGGTTGGGGGGGTTCGAATCCCTCCGAGTGTGGTTCGTGTAAGGAATCGCTTTTGGCCTGACGATCAGCGGGGGCCGGCCATCATCCAAGGTTGCGACGTGGGTTTTTTCCGCCGAACCTAATTGTCTCAGTGAGCCTGCGCGACGAGCTGTTACCTGGGTCACACCTCGCCGCGGTATGCAGTGTGGACGGCGACCACGAGGAGTTGTTCGTCGCAGGTGTCGTTGGTAACTCGGCGGGTTCAAACTCACAAGCTACCGACAAGAAAGAGGGGGTGCTAGCAAAAGGCTCAGGTGCATTCGCACAGTGTGTAATACAGGAATCAGATTGCGTGTATTATTCTTCCTATGAACTCATTCTCACGCCTCCATTCCCCTTCAGGCGTTACGGTCATCGGAGGGGATGGTGTTGGCCCCGAAGTGGTCCACGCAGCCATGGCGTTGGTAGATGCCAGCGGCGCCCACATCGCATGGGAAATGGCTGAGGCGGGCGCGAAAAGTTTTGGTCGAGGCATCGACAGCGGAGTCCCTGGTGAAACATTTGAATCGATTAGCCGCAACACGGTGGTCTTCAAGGGGCCCTTGGAAACACCCATCGGCCACGGCGGCAAAAGCGCCAACGTGACGCTTCGCAAGACGTTTGAAACATTTGCGAACATTCGTCCCACCCGCGAATTGCCGGGAATCATCACTCCCTTCAGCGGACGAGGGATTGATTTAGTGATTGTTCGAGAAAATGTGGAAGACCTCTATGCGGGCATTGAACATATGCAAACCCCCAATGTCGCCCAATGTTTGAAACTGATTTCCCGCTTAGGGTGTCAACGCGTGAGCTCCGCGGCATTTGCTCTGGCTGAATCAGAAAACCGGTCCCAGGTGACCGTTGCCACCAAAGCCAACATCATGAAACTCACGGAAGGAATGTTCAAAAGTGAGTTTGAAGATGTTGCCGCCCGTTACCCCCACATCCAGGCCAACCACCTTCTCATTGACAACTGTGCCCACCAGTTGGTAGTCCGCCCAGAACAATTCGACATTGTTCTGACCACCAATATGAATGGCGACATCATCAGTGATCTCGCCAGCGGCCTCGTGGGTGGGCTTGGTGTTGCCCCCTCAGCCAACATTGGCTACGAGGTGGCCATGTTTGAAGCCGTCCACGGAAGTGCCCCCGATATTGCGGGTAAAGATATCGCCAACCCCACCGCGATGATCCTCTCCGCGGTGATGATGTTGCGACACGTTGGCCAGTTTGAGCCAGCAGAAAAACTTGAGCAGGCGCTCTTCCTCACGCTGGAAGAGGGAATCCACACTTCCGATATCGCGACGGGCAAGGCCTACGGGACTGCCGCTTTCACCGCCGCCGTCATGGAACGTCTGGGGAAAGAATCGTCTGTTCCCTCCAGGAATCACGGCGCTTTTGAGCTGGTCCCGGTGACGACCGCGGACTCTGATGTGCACCCCGGTTCACGGACGAAAGTCGGTATCGATGTCTTTGTGGAATCCAGTGATTCTCCCGAACAGATCGCCTACACGTTGACCCAGGTGACCAAAAACACCGGCTTTCAGCTGAAGATGATGTCGAACCGTGGTATCCAGGTGTGGCCATCCCGCGGCGTTCAGCCATCGGTGGTGGACCATTTCCGGTGCCGGTTTAGCGTGAACGACCCTGCAGCCTGGAGTGACGAAATGGTTCTTGGTTTGCTGGCAAAGGTTAGCCCGGCTTATCGGTGGATGCATGTGGAGAAGCTCGAAAGCCACAATGGCGCGTTAGGGTTTACCAAAGCGCAGGGGGAGAACTAGGGGCCATGATGAACGCCAGAGAGGACACGGATAGGTCGTGGACATTACTGACCAATCACGGCCGCGTTCTGTTGCTAATTGCGAAAGACCCGGAATCCCGTATTCGGGACCTCGCAGAGATTGCTGGGGTGACCGAGCGCACAGCCCAGGCGATTGTGGGCGATTTGGAGAGCGCTGGCTATCTCACCAAAACGCGCCAAGGACGGCGCAATGTTTATGCTGTTCACCTTCAACTTCCCTTCCGGCACCCCGCCGAAGCCACCCATACTGTGGGCGAACTGGTGGGTCTCTTTGCTAGCGATTCTGTGCGGGTACACCAGATTAAAAAGTAATGTGGCTTTTTTGGCAAGCAACGGCCCTGAAGGATAGGCCAGCGCGAAGCCCTGGTTGGAGAGAAACAAGTCCGGGGTGCCCAGCACCAAGCTCCCGAGCAAATGACTGGTCTGCATCAATAAGGTAGGGCAAATCGCAGCCCACCCGGGTGACTTGGTCGGCCATTGCCTCTGGCCCCTCGCCGGGGTGGGTGACGGTGTCATTGCTCACAACAGCTACTATCCGAGGGCCTTCGGGGCGATTACGGCCCACGGTGTCTGCCAGAGCAGATTCGATGTGTTGGATGTAAGGGCAGTGATTACACACAAAAGCAATAAAGCTCGCCTGTGATCCGTTCTGCCGAAACTCATGCAGATACCCTGACGCGTCGGGTAGTGACCTTCCCTGCAGCAGCGTCCCCAGAACGGTGGGTGCAGTTTTAACGACCATGTGCGCAACTTCCCCTTGCCTCATCGGGGGTTTTGTCCTAGTGGCAAGCCGCCCCCGCGATGGTGTGACCAATTTCACGCGAGACTCGTAGTGGAAAGTGCAGCCTTGGAGTGCTCTAGATTCTTTTCTATGTCGCGCACAAAACTTGAAACCTTCCCCCGCACACCCCTCACGCTGGGCCCCTCTCCTCTGCAACGCTGGGACCGCCTCACCGAGGACCTCGGTGGGAAGGTAGAGATTTGGGCCAAACGCGAAGACCTCAACTCGGGTCTTGCGTACGGAGGAAATAAGACCCGGAAGCTGGAATACCTCGCAGCCGAAGCTCTTGAGCTCGGCTGCGACACCCTGGTGTCGATTGGCGGGATTCAAAGCAACCACACCCGTCAGGTTGCCGCTGTTGCCGCCAAGCTTGGACTCAAAGCCGTGCTGGTGCAGGAACGCTGGGTGGAGTGGGACGAGCCCCACTATGACAAGACGGGCAACATTTTGCTCTCACGCATTCTTGGTGCTGACGTGAGATTGGATGACTCGGGCTTCGACATTGGTTTTCGCCACTCTTGGACCCAAGCCATCGAGGATGTCAGAGCCCAGGGAGGCAAGCCCTACCCGATCCCCGCCGGTGCCTCAGATCACCCTCTGGGCGGGCACGGTTTCGCACGGTGGGCTTTCGAAGTGGAGGATCAAGAAAAGGACTTGGGGGTTTTCTTTGATTCAGTGATCGTATGTTCGGTCACCGGATCAACCCAAGCCGGAATGATTGCGGGCTTTGCCCACTCCAATCGCGCCGAAAGTGTTATCGGGGTTGACGCGTCGGCAACGGTGGAGAAAACCCGCGATCAGATTGCGCGCATCGCTAGGCGGACCGCGGAAGCGATTGAGTTGGGACGGGAGGTGCGTAATGACGAAATCGTGTTGCTCGAACGGTGGCACGACGGAATCTATGGGGTGGCAGGGGAGCGCACCATCGAAGGAATTCGGCACCTCGCCAGGCTGGAAGGGGTCATTACGGACCCCGTATATGAAGGCAAGTCCATTACCGCGCTGATTGATCTGGTCCGGGAAGGCTATTTCCCTGAAGGCTCACGCATTCTTTACGCGCACCTGGGCGGGCAACCCGCGCTCAACGCCTACACCACTGCTTTCTGAGCCCCCGCGGCTTTCCTAAAGTTCGCCCACCAGATCGCTTGCAAGGTGCAAGCGATCTGGTCACGAGGAAGGTCACACCCCGAAGCCATTGCTTTGTCGGCTCTCGCAGTCCGCATCGCACCAGGTTCCAGAGTTTGTGAGTCTCTTGCCTCCCTAGATTCTCATCAGCGAAAAAAGCAGCGGGTCAATAGGGGCGGATCAGTATTCCCAACTCGCTGTTTCGCACAACGTCAGCAGCCCGTCCAAGTGATTGGGGAATTGACCGATAACCTCTACGAACTGATTTGTTTCGGCTGTTGTCGTTGGACCCTGTTGAGAGTATCCGGCAATCATTGTGGCTTGGCCTTCGACAACTAGTGCTCCTCCGAGGATAAGAGAGTCGTCTTCGCCGTCCCATTCATTGATTTGGGTCGATAGCGGGAGAATCGAGTCAAGGAAAGTGTCAACGGTTGCGCCATCTACTCCGTACCACGCGTCGCGCATCTCCCCAACGGCAGTGCACACGGCCTCTGGGCTCTGTGAGGGCTGCGCTTCGACCCCAGCCCCCGCGCAACCGCCTATGAGGGCCACGAAGAGAGCGGGCATCAAGAAGGGGGCCCGAGCATGCCAAACATTTTTCATTGTGTCCATTTTCCCATTATGGGTACCTTAAGCGCAGGTTACTAACCTGGGCTGTTGAATACTCATGCTCAAAGCGCCTAGGAAGAACCAATCGCACCAAATCCACGCCGTCGTGATCGTGGAGCACCTGACAGGCGTAGTCAAGTTCCGCCCTATGGCAAGCCACAGGCGGGACAAAACCCACGTTCACACCCGTGGCACGCACAGTGTCGACGACTCCCTGGGCGGCAGTTGACCTGCCAGAGGATTCTTCTGCAAAGTGATGTCGAAATCGCTTCGCTTAGCCTTAGCCTTAGCCTTGGCCTTGGCCTTAGCCTTGGCCTTGGCCTAGGTCCTCCCACCCAAAAACCCGCGCGCACCCACCTGAGCCTAATAACTTTAGCAACGTTTCCATCCTGGGGTAATTGGCCAAGCTGGCACCACACGAAGAGTCAACCGTCAATGGAGGTATGTTTCAGAAAATCCGAGAACACTCCTCAAGCAGGTCCCCCCAACAACCGACGAACTCCCTGTTCGGCCGAAGACAGTACAAATAGAAACAGCGCCACAGAATCCCTCATAAACCAAATCCGTCTCGTCAAAGATGACAAATGGGGAAACGCAACTTTGGAGCACTCAATATTTTCCGGGCGATAAAAGAGAGGAAACTTATTCGCTACGTTGTTTCCGTGCACCGATATCGACCACATTGGCTTGGAGGTCTCAATAACCCGGAAAGAGACTTCCGCCCTCCGATCTATTTCGCCGTGTGGGCCTAAACCGAAAATGTTAGAGCCTTTGATTCCCCAGGAAACCAGGAACGGATTGGTGGGCACGCGGCTTCGCGCGACAGCACCCGTATCGATATTCAGAATTTGGCCCCTAGAAAATGACAGGACCTCGTGCGGCAGAATGTTGGCACCCATTACGGCTTCGGAAAAGTTGGAGCTAATCGCGTCATCAGAATCAACTCGAAGGGTGTAATAACCGTCTCCATCGTGAGGCAGGGCATCGTGAAAAACCTCATAGGTCAACTGGCGCGCAGATTGGATTACAACCTTCCCGGTATCGCCGATGATTTCCTTTAACTCCTCCAGGTGCATCAAATCAAAGCCTTCGTGCACAGAGATGTACCAGTTGGTAAATGGATACTTCTGAGCACGCACAGAGGGCAGTAAAAGATTCCGGAGCATTCCCAACCTGCTGGCCACCCATTCCGAACTGGGAACAGCTTTCGTGGGGTTCATAATTTCAGCGAAACGGGTCAGAAGAAAAAGATTCAAAGGCGTTTCCTCCCTATCTCGAGATTAGCTTTTGACAGTTTAGGTGTGGTGCTCCTCTCTGAGCGAGAGTCCCTCTTTCGCCACGCGGCAAGCCCCTGATTGTGATTGCACCTTTCCCGGTTCATTGCATCCTGGGAAATAGCCCAAGTTTGTTGAGCCAAGAGGATTCGCCTCATGGCCAATGGCGCATACTTGACCAGCGTGTTGGGTGAAAGCGTCGATGGTTCAAATCCCCCATCTTCCGCCAATTTAGCTCCGCGTGGCTGAGGTTTGGGATCTCGAAATGGTTTCTCCTCCTAATAACGTGGCACCCGCCTTTGGTCGATGGGCTGATTGGCTGATTGGCTCTGTCATCGTCACTTTCCAGGGGCTTTAACAGGGTCAGGCGAGCATGCAAGTAGCCCCCCAGGGTGATTCTCGCCCATTACCGGCCGGCGTCTGGTTCTGGCGCCCGCCCAACGCCCCCTCGATAAAGTCGAGGTGCGCTCTATTCATAAAGCGGATTCAAGTTATTACAGCGGGACCTCATTAGCGCCAAGATTCCCAAAATGGAGGAGTAGCTGTAAAACGTCCCCAGGCCATCCGCGTTCCCTGCGAGAACGGGACGGAGGGATTCTCTGCAGCTTCTGGTCTTCTCGCACAAAACCTCGAACCTCTTGGGTCCCTCACCCAACTCGGTGGCCCACCCCTGCGGCCGTTTCATGGAACTCGACAAATCCACGATGGCACAAAAATTCTCGACAACTGGGTGAGAGACACCCAGAATCACAACCCAATCCACTTTCCCGAATTCAAGTTACGGGGCGAATAATCTTCTCCTCGAGATGAAACTAACGAACACTACGCACCTCAGCCGAGTCAAAATTCTGGTGGATTAATCCACGTCGAACGATTCCCAGCATGCTGAGGGACAAAGGGGTGCTGTTACCGAAACAGAGGCTCTCCCCTGACTTGAATTCGTGCCATTCCCACTCGCGCGGGGAAACAGTGGTGTACCCCGCTCCCCTCTATCAAAAAACCGAAAAATCGACCCCCGGCCAGGCATTCGAAAAGATATCTTGCCTCAGAATAAAGTCAACTCATGGGACGCAGTGCGCGTCGATTTTTTCCTGCCAACTACTGCTCCTGATTCCAGAAATTGGGGTCCCAAATAGATTTCCCGATTTGCAAGGACCCCGCTGCCGCACTCAGTATTTGACCTCCACCCCTGTCGCCCCGCGCAAGGTGGTGGTACTCGCTGTGGTTCTGAAGGATCACAACAGGAGAAATTGTGGTTAGGTCGCCTGGGAGCTCACGCAGCCATTCTCCGGACTCGAGACTGGCGAGTTCGCTCACGAGAAAAGGATCGTGGTACCGAACGGAAACGCCCAATTTCTCCAATTCTCTGGCAACCACGGGGCCTGGGGATTCTCGAAAATCATTTACACCCGGCTTGTAGGTCATTCCCAGCAACGTGATCGAGCGCTTTCCCGCCGTGAAACCCTTTTCCCGAGAACAGATGCTGAAGATTCGTTCAGCTGTCCGGGCTGGCATTTGATGATTGACTTCCAAAGCCACGGTAGTCATGATCGAGCCTTGCCCGTTCTTATTGAAAAAGGCCTCGAGATACCACGGATCGACAGGAATGCAATGCCCCCCCACCCCCGGCCCGGGCCAAAAAGGATGAAAACCAAACGGCTTGGTGGCCGCGAGACGCACAATCTCCATAAAGTCAATTCCCGCTTTTCCAAACTGTTGGGCGAGATCGTTCACCAGGGCCATGTTAACCGCCCGGTAAGTGTTTTCCAGGAGCTTGGCAGCTTCAGCGGCCCGAAGCGACGAGGATGCAACAACGTTGAAACCCGCCGAACTATAAAAGTCAACTGCTTGGTGGAGCGATTGCTCGTCGATTCCCGCAACAATCTTGGGGATTGTCGTGATGTCCTTTATTGAACCACCTGGGTCCACCCGCTCCGGTGAGTACGCAAGGAAAAAGGAGTTTTCGCTGTGGGGCATATGAGAAGAAATCCAAGGTTGGACTAGTTCTTCGGTCACCCCGGGCAGCACAGTGCTTTCCACAACCCAGAGTTGGCCATCACGAAGGTAGTGAGCGGCGCTCGCGACCGCGCCTTCCAGCGCGGCAAGGTCGGGTCGATGTTCTGAATCGACAGGGGTTGGAACGGCGATAATGACGGTCGCGGCATCCGCTACGGCCTCAAAGCTCAATGACGGTCGAAAGCCGAGGTCCAACATGTCCCGAACTTCGTGATCGGAAATATCCGAAATTGGCGAGGTGCCAGCTTCTAAGGCCTTGATTTTCTCTCTCGCAATGTCGATTCCAGACACCTGGAATCCGGCTTTAGATAGAGACTTGGTAAGCGCTAGGCCGACGTAGCCCAAGCCAACAACAGCTACGGCACCTTTGTGATGAGATTGTTTCGCCATCTTCTCTTCCCGCCCCAAAAACAAATAACCCCACGACAGCGCCACCTGAATCTAAGCGGCCGAGGACCGAACCTAGCTAGCTTATGGGCATAAGCTCAGCCGCGCGTGGAGGAGCCTACACTCGACGTTTCGTTGGAGTCTTGTGCGGGTTGCTTTGAACAACGCCTGAACTGCCTGTTTGTCCTACCAACACTGAATCACAAATTGTTTGCCTTTTGACCAATATCCACCGCTAGGCTCCGGTACTTTAAAATTAGACTATTGGCCGGCTCTGACTACACGCTGTCAGGCATTCTGGAACTGGTCTTGAGAGGAAGTGCCAAATGTTGTCGGCATTTATATCCACCTACCGCAGGGTAATTCAATTCTTCAAGAGGGCGAAGAAACGTGTGAATAGGGCCTCCCTGATACTTCGGTGGCAATGGGGTTCAACAGGTGGTGCCCCGCAGCCTGAGCTTGGGACTAGTGATGTTTTTGAGAAACTGGGCATCAGCGTCATCAACCTTGACGAGCGCGTGGAACGCTATGCGGCTTTCTGCTCCCAAATGGATAACCTGGGTGTGGCCCGCTGGACCCGCATACAGGCGATAAATGGAGCGCCCTTATCGCCAGGTTTAGCCCCGTTTTTTGCGGGTTCGACAGGATGTACCCTTTCGCACATTAGGGCCCTGGAATCCGCTGATTGGAAATCTATAGACGCACTTATGATCTGCGAAGATGACCTGGAGTTCCTCGTCGGAAGGTCCGAATTAGAGCAGGTGCTTTTTGAGTTTCTTAGCAATCCGCGCCTCGATGTTCTCGCCCTCTACGGACGCGCGCGGGGAGGTTCCGCCTCGGTTAGCACCCACCTGAGAATCGTTGTGGGTCTAGTAGGACGGGTTTGCTACGTGGTAAAACCCCACATGGTGCAACCCCTCATTGAAAGATTTCAGGCAGGGGTGCCTCTCCTAGCCAGGGGCAAGAGAAAAGGCAAGGGTGATCAGATGTGGAGAAAGCTCCAACGGACGAAATACTTTTTCGCCTCACCCAAAAAGGCTTTCGTTCAAAACAGCGGCGGTTACTCAGACATCGAGGGTAGAGAACTCGGCCCTCGATGAGAAGGGAGATGAACAATCGCGTGGCTCGGGACCGCTCAATGCTGCTCGAAGGGTCCGTCCCCCTGTTCGGTAACCGACGCATTCCCTCGGGGGTCCCATGGGATAAAGTTTTTCAATGAGTACTCTCGCTGATGTTGCCAAGCGAGCTGGTGTATCGAAGTCAACGGCGTCACGAGGGTTGTCTGGCCGAGGCTCTGTGTCCTTGGCTACAAGAAAGATGGTTTTCAGTGCCGCAAATGAGCTGGGATTTGTCCCCTCCAGCGCGGCGGAGAGCCTCGCGACAGGCCGGTCGCGAAACATTGCGGTGGTAACTCCTTTCATCAACCGTTGGTTTTACAGCGAGGTGATTGATGGCGTGGAATCGGCCCTGATCGGGGCTGGGTATGATCTCACCCTCTACCGACTCACAGATAACCCAGAACAGCGCAAGGCGCTGTTTGACTACTTCCTGGTCCGAAAGGGAGTGGACGCTGTGATTGCCCTTACCCTGTTTATCAGTGATGACGAGGTCCAGGGACTACGTAACCTAGGAAAGCCGATTGTGGGTGTTGGGGGATTTATCCCCAATGTTCCCACCTTCTCGATTAACGATGTGGCAACTGCCAAACGAGCCACCGAACACCTCATCGGGCTCGGGCACACACGTATCGTCCACATCGGCGGGGATCAGGAACACCAGTTGGACTTTAAGGTCCACTCCAACCGCCTCAATGGTGTTCGTGAGGCGCTCGAAGAGGCGAACCTGTCTCATTCGAGAGACTTTTGGGCCGATGCCTTTGATATGTCCGGTGGCTATCGCGCCACCCTCAGGGCCCTGACCGAAGTGATTGACAGGCCCACGGGAATTGTTGCTGGCTCCGACGAGATTGCCTTGGGGGCATTCACCGCCGCGCGCGAGCTGGGACTCAGGGTGCCCGAAGATATCTCCATCATTGGAATTGATGGGCATCCTCTAGGCGAGACCTTTGGAATCACCACTATGGACCAGCACCCTGCCGCACAGGGGAGCATGGCCGTTTCACAAGCGCTCGCTCAACTTGGTGGTGCATGGGACGCAAACGACGATGCGCATCTCGAGCTCAGAGTTGACCTCAAGGTGCGAACGAGCACTGGCCCGGCGCCACTGGCATAGAGTTGCGCCAAAGATGCTGAAGGACTCATGAAGACCGCACTGATTTTTGGAATCACTGGCCAGACCGGCGCCTACCTGTCCCGAGAGCTTCTCCACGCCGGGTACCGCGTTGTAGGAACTTCGCGAAACTGGTCAGAGTCCCCCACCTGGCGTTTGGAGCGACTAGGTCTGCTTAACGACGTGGCGGGAATCTCAGTGTCCCTTCACGATCACACGGCACTCGCGCGGGCTCTTGACTCCACTGAGCCCGACGAAATCTACTACTTAGCAGGACCTAGTAGCGTGGCGCGCTCCTTCGCGGAACCCACTGTCTCTATGCCTGAGATTTTTCAGCCCGTAATATCGATTCTTGATTTACTTAAACAGAGGGACTCAACGTCCGCTTTTGTGAGCGCCGCAAGCACCGACTGTTTTGGGAACCAACCCGGTCAACTTCTCTCAGAAGATTCACCTATGAGACCGGTAAGCCCCTACGCGATTGCAAAAACAGCAACTTTTTCCACTACCCAAAACTACCGAGAGGCTTTTAATCTCCGAGCAAGCAGTGCGGTCCTTACGAATCACGAGTCTCCTCTGCGAGGCTCTGACTTTGTGACGCAAAAAATAATTTCCGGTTTACGCGAGGTCAAGGGCGGCATGCGGGACAAAATTTTTCTCGGAAACACAGCAATCGGGCGTGACTGGCTGTGGGCAAGTGACGTCGCCAGGGCTCTAACAATGATTGGGTCTGCTCCAGAGCCGCGCGACTACATAGTTGCCTCTGGAAGGACCTCAACCCTTGAAGACTTCGCTCGATTGGCTTGCAGGCAATTTGACCTCGACCCCGATGTCGTCATCAGCCATGAATCTAGTCTCATGCGCCCATTGGAAATCGAAAGAACCAGCTTGGATCCCTCGAAGATAAAACGGGAGTTGAACTGGTCGCCGGAGGTTTCCTTTGAAAATCTGGTATCTCGCCTCGTTCAAGATTCCTTGTAGTTTTCTGCGACGCTAGATGCTGGTTAACGAAGTGTGGCGCTCACACAAGTGAGCGCCACAGCAATCATGAAGCCAGAACTACTTGAGCGTGACGGTTCCGCCGGCCGCTTCAAGAACTGCCTTGGCCTTCTCGGCGGTCTCCTTGTTTGCGCCTTCAATCACAACACCGGGAGCACCATCAACGAGTGCCTTCGCCTCACCGAGACCGAGGCTGGTGAGAGCGCGCACCTCCTTGATGACCTGGATTTTCTTTTCGCCTGCTGCTTCGAGGACGACATCAAAAGAGGTCTTCTCTTCTGCGTCTCCAGCGTCGCCGCCAGCGGCTGCTGGTGCAGCTGCAGCTGCAACGGGGGCAGCTGCGGTGACTTCAAAGACTTCTTCGAACTTCTTCACGAACTCGGTCAGTTCAATCAGCGAAAGCTCTTTGAAGCCGTCAATGAGCTGATCTGTTGAAAGCTTGGCCATTATTTCTCCTTAGTTTCTTGTGGTCTGTGGTTCTGACAGCTTTAGCTGTCAGACTCCTGCTTCTGGCGAAGCGCTTCGACGGTGCGAATGGCTTCAGCCAGAGGGGCATTGAACATGTATGCAGCACCAAACAGCGAAGCCTTGAAGGCGCCGGCAAGCTTGGCGAGCAGGACCTCTCTGCTTTCGAGGTTTGCCAGCTGCATAACTTCTTCTGGCGAGATGGGGGCGCCATCGAAATAACCGCCCTTAATCACCAGTTGTGGGTTGTCCTTGGCAAAGTCACGGAGGCTCTTAGCCACACTCACAGCGTCGCCGTGAATAAAGGCAAGAGCGGAAGGGCCAATAAGCATGCCATCGAACGCATCGATGCCCGCTTCTTTGGCCGCAATCCTTGTCAACGTGTTCTTCACCACGGCATAGGTAGCGTCAGCCTGGATGCCCCGACGCAGTTTTTTAAGCTGCGCGACACTCAGACCGCGATACTCAGTCAGCACAATGGCCGATGAAGAACGGAAATGCTCCGTTAGTTCAGCGACCGCTGCTTCCTTGTTCGCCATGGTGCTCCTTCTGTACGACGTAATCGGCACCGAAGATGCGGGCACAAAAAAAGCTCCGACGCATGTGCACGGAGCTTTGATAACTGATGTCAGATACCGTTACTGTCATACACCTGCGCGGGCCCTCAAGAAAAAATCTTCTTGATGCTTCGAGAAATGTGCCTGAGCACTTTTCTAAACCAGCGGTCTTCGGTGGTTCAATACTATGCCCCCAGTGACACCTTGGCAATCCGTCCGCTATCGGGGAAGAGTCACGGTGAAGATGGTTTTTCCCGGCTTGGACGTCAAGGAAACTTTCCCTCCGTGGGCTTTGACGATGGTGTCAACAATGGAAAGGCCAAGCCCCGTGCTCCCGGAGCTTCTCGCTCTTGATGAGTCCCCCCTTGCAAAGCGCTGAAACAACCTCTTGCGCGCGGCTGCCGGAATTCCGGGTCCAGAGTCTTGAATCTGAAGCTTGGTTGTCTCCTTAGTCTGACTGAGTCTGGCTTCGACCACCGTGCCCGTCGGCGTATGAACGCGCGCATTGGCGAGCAGATTGACGACGACCTGGTGCAGGCTTTGGCCATCGCCCTCCACCATGACGGGGTCCTCAATCCCCTGCGCTCCCCAGTCGTAATCAGGGCTTGTCACATAGGCGTCAGAAAGCGCATCTCGCATTATTTGTGCGAGATCTACGGGTTCTTTATGCAACGGAGTGCCTTCATCAAGACGGGCCAACAGAAGAAGATCCTCCACAAGACTCGTCATGCGAATAGATTCCGACTCAATGCGATCCAGTGCCTGCTGCAAGTCGGGAGAAAGAGCTCCCCCGGCTCTCTTGGTCAGCTCGGCGTAACCACGGATTGCTGCCAACGGTGTGCGAAGTTCGTGGGAAGCATCTGCGACGAAGCGCCGCATCTTTTCTTCACTTTCAAAACGAGACCTGAAAGCTTCATCCACGTGATCCAGCATCAAATTGAGCGCTGCGCCCACCTGTCCAACTTCGCTGTCATGCGTGGCGTATCGCGCGGGGATTCGAAGTCCCAGTCGAACTTCACCACGATCAAGCGGTTGTTCGGTGACGGCAAAGGCCGTCTCCCGGATGCGGTCCAAGGGTTTTAGCGCAAGCCGGACCAACCACGCCCCAATGCTTGCTCCCACTGCAATGACCAGGGTAACCACCACAATGATGATGAGGTTGAGCCTGGCAAGCGCGACGCGGATCTCGCTCAAAGGCAGTCCCACGACGATTTGTGAGCCTTCCACTTGCACGACGGGAAGCGCGCGATATTCCCCTTTGCCCTCCATGAGGTTGACAAAGACGGGGGTGCCGCGTTCCCAATTTATGGAGCGCAATCCCCCCATTTGATTTCTTTCCAACGATTGAAGCTGACCGTCGTAGTCAATGTAAACGCCAGAGACTTCGGTGCCGTTGATAATGGCGACCACGGTTCCCACCGCAAAACCTGGGCGGTTGAGGGGCAGTGCATCGGGTTGCTGCAGGGTTACATTAAGTCTTCTGGCCGTGTCGGCTAGTTCCTCGTCGAGGCCTTCAATGAGAGTCCGGCCCACCGCAACAGAGGACGCGATTCCGATCGCAATGCTCGCCAATGCAACGAGCGCTACTCCGCCGGCGACAAACTGCCGACGGAGGGATTTGGATTTGGATTTTCGACGACCTGGCAGCGTCAGGGCGGCAGTGGGCATTTACTCCACCGGCTTGATGATGTATCCCACACCACGCACGGTATGAATCAGTGGGGGGCCTGCAACGTCGATTTTTTTGCGGAGGTAGGAAATGTAGATTTCCACAATGCTGGCTTTGCCCCCGAAATCGTAATCCCACACGCGATCGAGGATATTGGCTTTTGACAGCACGCGCTTGGGGTTACGCATCAAGTAGCGGAGAAGCTCGAACTCTGTGCTGGTGAGATTAATGTTTGTTCCCGCTCGGGAAACTTCATAGCTGTCCTCATTGAGAACGAGATCGCCCACGCGCAGTTCTGCTTCGTCTTCATCGGAAAGCCCGCGACCGGCCCTGCGCAAGATTCCCCGCAAGCGTGCCACGAGCTCTTCGAGGCTGAACGGCTTAGTGACGTAATCATCACCGCCGGCAGTGAGCCCTGCCACGCGATCATCAACGGAGTCTTTTGCCGTGAGGAAGAGGACGGGCAGGCCCTGGTGGGTGTTCCGCAAGGACTTCATGAGTGAGACGCCGTCCCCATCGGGCAACATGATGTCGAGCACCGCAATATCAGGGTTGAAACTTTTTGCGCCTTCAAGCGCCGAGCTGACTGTGTGAGCGGTGACAACGTCCCACCCTTCGTAACGCAGAGACATGGCAACTAAATCGGCAAGGCTCTCCTCATCGTCGACGACCAGTGCCCGCATGGGAGAACCATCTGCGTGATGGAGTTTTTGTGGCGCGTTTTCTGCACCCCTATAATCATTCATTCTCCAAGTTTCCTCCTCTTTCCTGCGGAAATCTATGAGAATGCTATGAGAATCCAGTGAGTTTCACACTTCCAGGCGCCTTTCTCGGACGAAATCTGCTTCCCAACTGGTACCCACCAAAAAGCTCCTGACCCCCACTTGCGCAAACCCATTGCGAAGGTAAAAGCGATTGGCTCGCTCGTTGAGTTGATTAACCCCTAGCCACAGCGAGGCAGCACCCAAGGAGCGCGCCCATTCCACGGCAGCCTCGAGAAGGGCGTATGCCACGGGCCCACCATGATGCGTCTGGTAAACGTAGATCTTGGACACCTCCACTGTTGGCCGCATAGCCACCGCGTGGGCAATTTCCGGATTATCTGGATTTCCCGCTACCGCCATCAGATAGCCTTGCGCCTCGTTGTTCACACCTGCCAACCATAAGCGGTAGGAATCAGTCTCGAGATAATGGGAGAACGCGTCTGGGGAAAGCTCGCTTTCACAAAACTTCGCTATGTCCTCGGGTGTCGTGCTCGGAGGGCACGCCAAAGGAAAGGTTGTTGTCGCGAGCACCGAAAGAAGGTGAGCATCCGCAGGCGTTGCAACGCGGACGCTCACCTCATTCACAAGCTACAGAGAACTAACGTCCAACGGAATTCCTGGTCCAAAGGTGGTCGACATCGCTGCCTTCTGGATGTAACGACCTTTAGAGGAAGAAGGCTTTAGGCGCTGGATTTCCTCGAAAGCCGCCTGGAAGTTCTCCAGTAAGTGATTTTCAGAGAAACTCGCCTTGCCAATCACGAAGTGCATGTTGGCGTGCTTATCAAGCCTGAATTCGATTTTCCCGCCCTTGATGTCAGCAACCGCTTT
>Ga0335398_10004731_pt1 | contig 18626 bp, 26 predicted proteins | sample BON03_FD_205742 | JGI IMG/M metagenome (GOLD analysis project Ga0335398, IMG submission 205742) | Freshwater microbial communities from Lake Bonney liftoff mats and glacier meltwater in Antarctica - BON-03 (spades assembly) (version 2) | ecosystem: Environmental > Aquatic > Freshwater > Ice >... | reverse complement strand
TGGGGACTTTCCCTTGGCGCCGCGTGGTCGATATTCCAGAACGGTATCCATGACCGTGTTAAGAGCCGCCAACCCATCACTCATGCGATCAATTCCTTGTAGGTAAGACGCAGGCCGCCGCGACTCCATGTATGCCCGAGCAGACACCTCGTTCGGATACAACTTGGAAAGCTGATAGAGGCTGATGGTCGAACGGCTCATAATATGCTCCCCAACTCGGTAGTAGATAACTACCCTTATTAGGCGAGGTATTCAAGTATATAATTCCCCATCATAATACCCTATCCAGCGCCTTGTGAGTGATCTGAAGTTTACGGAGGGCCGATGCTAAGACCTTCTCTGCAATCGAGCCGGGGGTAACGAAGATGTCCCCCTGAACTGAACGTGTCTGGCCGCCACGATCGAGGCGATCGAAGCACTGAATATTGTGGCCGGGGACCCAGTCGGGCTCCGCGATCAGAGCATGCGCCGAAACCTCCTGAAGGCCGTCGGTGCCGGTGCCGAGGGACAAGACGTTCCCCATGATGATCTGACAGTCCGGATCGTTGATGAACTTGTCGACGCGGAGCTGCTTCCGTGCAGCCCCCGTGGTCCCATCGACGCGGACAGGGTTGTGCTTCCTCAGCCGTTCCTCGAGGATGTTGAGGACCTCGATGTGCCATGCGAAGAGGACGATCTTCTCTTCGCCACCGTCGATCAGCATGTTGACATAGTCCGCCACCTGGGGAGCCATCGCTACCCCCATCTGCTGCCGGACTGTGGAGATCTGGCCAAGGATGGATGCGTCGGCGCCTTCGAGCGTCTCAGGGTCAATGTCAAGGAGGCGTTCCGCTTTGAGCGCAGCCAGCACAGGGCCCGTCTCTTCGAGCTGAATGAGATCATAGACCGGCAATTTGAGTTGCGTCATCACTTCACGCTTCAAGTGCCGCGTCATGAAGTTGGCTCGTAGCCGTGCCTGTAATTCACCATGACGCCCGGAGCGCTCATCGATCGCCACCATGGTGCGGCCAGTCCGTGGATTTATTCGCTCAATCCGCTTTGAGGGGTTGAAGCGCTGCTTAAAGGCGTCTTCGGATTGCCAGTCGATTGCGTCCCAACAGAATGCGCGAGCAAGAGTATAAGCCTCCCTTGGTCGATTAGGGAGAGGCGTTCCTGTAAGACCGAGTATAGCCCCCGAGCGGCTGGCGAGAGGCGCGAAAAGACTTCTCTCTCCGCCGCCAAAAATTGCTTGTGTCCTTCGACTGTCAGTTGTCTTGAGGTAATGAGCTTCGTCAAGAATGAGGAGGTCGTATAACCCTTTTGCGAGAGCGCGTCCAATGCCTTCCGATCTTGCCAATTCGTAGCTTACCACCGTCCATTGGGCCGCGGGGTTAGTCCCATGCCGGCCATTGAGAATAGGGTGAATGTAATAGGGCCACCTCATCGTGGTCCATTCACGGATACGCTTAACCCATTGCAGCCGGATCGACGCGGGGCAGATTACAAGGACCCGCTTCGCATCGATCTCATTGGCGAAGGCGATGGCAATCGGTGTCTTGCCAAGACCGGGCTCATCGCCGACGAGGGTATTCTGTCGGCGTAGCGCATACTCGATGTCAGCCTTCTGGAAGGGCCACAGCTCTCGATCGGCTGGCACCTTGATGTGTGCATTGCTCGTCTTCTTCGAGGAGGCTGCGATCTCTTTCATCATCGGCGCCAACTCGGCGCGGGCCCCGTTCACCGCGTACTGGTAGAAGGGCGCGGCCGCATATGGCTCCTTGGTGAAAAGCACCGCTTCACTTGTACCGCTGGCGGAGCTGGAGAAGTCCAGGCCATGCTCAGTCATGAGGGCCTGAATGTCATGCTCTCCGCGCGGAACCCGCAGCACAAACGAGGCTGTCTTCTTGATGTATTCGAGCTTCATACCTTGGCCCACCGCTTAACGTAGTCGGGGGTCCGCGGCCCAATATACGTCTTCACATAAGCTTTTGCTTCCTGCACAAGTCCGCGGGAAACCACTACCCCATAAACCCTGAGAAGACCGAACGCATACTGGGTAGCCTCGTACTCTTCGACGGACCGCAACTGCTTCCGGTGCTCATGGTCGAGGACAGCGTGACCGACCTCGTGGAAAAACACATACAGGGTAGACGCCCCGGTTATGCGGGGCACCATAATCTTGCGGCTGTCAACAAAGCACCATGCCCACTTGGCGCCCTCCGGGGACAAGCAAACCGTCCACCCGCGGGGCGTATGGCGTTTAATGATCTCATCGTAGAGGAGGCTTTGCATTTGACATCTCCGGTGTCTGAGCGTAGGTCTTGTTTCACGGAGGACTATAATTGTCAACACCCAGATCGCCAAGACACATAGCTGCGCTCAATTATGTGCAAGCTGGAATACCGGTGTTTGCCTTGCTTCCTGGGGAGAAGATACCTCCACTTGGAAGCCACGCATACAAGGACAGCACCACCGATGCGGACCAGATAAATGCGTGGTGGAGCGAGGCCGATTACAACATCGGCTTCTGCCCCGCGACCGTCGGCTGGTGTGTCATCGAGTACGATGTGCGCAACGGAAAGAGGGGCGACAAGAACTGGGAAGCGCTGCAAGAAGAGAACGGCGCAGTCCCCGAGACCTTTACTGTCCGGTCTCCGAGCGGAGGGCGGCATCTTTATTTCATCGGTGAACTAGGCCCCTCGGCGAGCAAGCTGGCGGAGCATGTCGATACACGGGGAAGCGGCTCTCATGTCCTCCTTCCCCCCTCCGTCTATGGGGGCCATCCCTACACCGTCGAGAAGGACGTGGACCCAGCCGAGTTGCCAGGGTGGATCGCCGATCGGGTTAAGCGTCGAGCCGTGCCGGTCGAAGCCGTCAGCGATGACCTCGACACCAAAGGAAATATCTTTGCGGGGCAGCAACTCCTCGAAGCCTACGTCCGCAATGAGGATTTTGCCATCACCGGGAAGGGCGGCGATCAGCGAACCTATGAAGTCGCTTGCGGGCTGTTTGACAAGGGGCTATCCTCGGGCAAGGTTTACGAACTGATCCAGGAATTATGGAACCCGCATTGCCGGCCTCCTTGGGACCCGGATGAGCTGATCGACAAGATCGAAAATGCTCAACGATACAAGCAGAATGAGACTGGTTCACAGGGTGCGGTTCCTGCCGCTGAAGTCTTCAAAGGTGCAGCTCTTGATAAGTTGCCTTCGCAAGGCGAGCGGCAGGAACCGCCGCTTTCCCTCGATGACCTCGACAAGAAAATGCGGGCCTCGAGATACTGGCCAAAGGATGTCGATGAGCAGGAGGAGGGACCGGACCCGACATGGCTGATACCCAATCTGATACCGGAGGCTACAAGCTGTCTCCTCGTAGCGCCGAGCGGTTCCTACAAGAGCTTTATTGCTTTGGATGTGGCGTTGTCTATCGCGAACCGGGTGGAGACATTCGGCACGTCCCCTTTGCTGAGTGGTCCAGTGTTCTATGCGACGAGCGAAGGGCGGATCAGCGTCGAGAAGGCGCGTCGCAGAGCGTGGGAAACTTCCCGTGGAATAAACCGGGCTGAGTACCGCGACAAATATTTCACAATGGCTGGCCCCTTATGCGTCTCTGAGCCGGAGATCCAGGAGTGGGGAGACCTGATAAAATACAGGGTCGACCGCTACTGCGCAAAGGAACAGCCGAAGCTCATCGTCATCGATACCCTTGCGCGGGCCATGGCGGGCATGAATGAGAATGATGCTCAGGACGCCGGCAAGTTCGTTCAGCTCTGCGACAGCCTGATCGAAACCTTCGGCTGTAGTACCCTTGTCCTTCACCATACGGGCAAGGATGAGAGCCGTGGCGCCAGGGGATCATCGGCCCTCGTCGCTGGCTTTGGCACGACGATCGAAGCAAAAGCGTATCGTGATGTGCACGCACTTGAAGTGCGCGTAAATCAGCACAAGGACGCGGAGGAGCCTGAAAACCCATGGACCTTCCGCGTCGAGAAGCTCGGCCAGGGGGCTGTGCTCGTCCCGACAACACGGACAGAGCACAGAGCTCTTACGAGCGCCGATGGCGGCATCACCTCGAAGAAGATCGCCGAGGCTCTCAGGGTCATAAAGGCGGTGGGGATTGACAACTCCGTCTCTTCGATCGCTCTCGCCAGGGTCTTAGTTCCGGCCTCAGGGGACCACGATGAGACGGAGCGTCTAGTGGCGGCGGCAGTCAAGAGCCTGACAGTTCTGGCGAAAGACAAGTTCGATGGCCAGTTCTGTCAGAAACTTGGTCGTGAATGGGTATGGTTCAGAGAAGGCTAGCGGACTTTGAACCGCAGAAAAGTCTTTACGCGACAGACAAAGTCGGTCCATGACCAGCGCAGATCGGCCAGAAGGTGGCTCCTCAACGTCTTGTGCTCGACGATCTCGATCGGCTTGGCCCTGATGCCATAATTCCTAGCCATTGAGTTTCTCCATGACCTCCTCCGTGGTAGCAAATACGCCATCCTTCATGACTTGAAGCCAGCCGCCGCCGGCCTCATCGATGCTCCAAACAGATTTACCCTCCTCCGCGTGCCAGAGCCATGGGCGTCGACTAGCGCCGCGCTTAACGATCGCTGGCCCCTTGTAGGCATAGCCTGGCATCAGCGGTGCCAAGCCGAGGATCAGTTTATATAGCCTCTGCTTCGCTGGGAGAAGTTCCCTCGCCGATACCTCGGCGGGAAAGAGACCGTCGGCGAGTTGCCGTGTCGTGACTGTCCCCGATTGCTTATTGAGGAAGGCCACGACATGGCCTTTGACGATCGGCCCCGGATCGCTGAGAGGATCGGTGAGGACCTTGATAAGTTCTGTCATGTTTGCCTCCATGCTGGGTGGCGGCCGGGAGCCGCATTGATCCGACCGGTCGCATCGCTACGCGCCTCCTCAGCGCGGATCAAGCCGCGTCTTATGTGCGTCTTAATGCGGCCATAGGCGAAGGGGTCCGACAGATGCGCCTTCGCATGCAGCCGAGCCGCTTCCTCGGTGAGACGCTCATCGATCGGCGGCGCCTTATAGTCGTCGGGCAAGCCGGCGATGCCGGCGTCCCAATTCCGTTGAAGGAGCTCCAATAGCCCCAAGTTCTCCGTTGTCATAGTTCTCTCCTTGCTTCAAACACCCGTCTAGTCAAGTCTGCATTCGCCGTAGAAGACCTCGCAGCATACCACGCCGCAGACCTCGCCGCAGACCTCGCCGCAGACCATGCCACATCCGCCGCATACCACGCCGCAGACCACGCCGCATACTCCGCAGACCTCGCCGCATACTCCGCAGGCCACGCCGCCGCCGCCGCAACCCACGCCGCGGACCGTAAAGTTTCATCTCCGGTTTCGAGGTAATCCTTCACAACTCCCGGAGCGTCCCAGAGGTGAATGACCGATAGCGCCTGAGACCGCGCAAATGCCCCGAGAATTTTTTCGCCATCGATGCGCCAGAGAATTTTCCGGCGTTTACAGACTAGCTTGTCTCTTTCCTCTTCGCCTATGCCCTCAAGTCTGACCCTGCAGATTGTGGAGCCGGGAGCGTATGAAAGGGCGTCGATCAGGCGTCGGCTGGCATGGAGACCGCTTTCACATATCCTAAGCGGCTCTGTGTGTTCCAGCCATACACCATCGTCTGGGATAGGCTGGCCGTCTCGTAACGTCTCGCCGACAAAATGCCAGGCAAGAACTGATTTTTTCGTCATAGTTCTCTCCTATTTGTAAGATTTCACGAAATGTAACTGTTTTTCAAGCGTCTTTCTATCGTCCCTATGGATCCAAGCGCGAGCCTTTTTGAACATGGCGATCAGATCCGCATCACTAAGGCGCAAAAGTCCGCCAAGTTCTGAAAAGACCTGAGTATATTTGTCGACCGTGGCGACTGGAACAAAGCCCCGACAGATTCCGTCCTCATCGAACCAATTCGAAACAATAACCCCATTTTCCAGGATATTGCCATAATGGCCGAAAGTTCTGCATGGCCGAGACCGACCGAGAACCGCGAGTAGTATGTTCGTGGCACGGCTGTTCGGTCCAGCGCGCAGACAAACCTCAGCAACCCTGTATTCCCAGGATTGCCGGGATTGCCATTGCTCCTCTGTTGCGGGTTCCGGAACCCTGCCATTTATCATGTGACAAAAGCTCCGGATTGATTGACAAGATGGACCGTATTGTCCGGGAGGCGGAGGTAGACGGCATCCGTCTGCAACGCTTGTGCAGCATTCTGCGCGAACTGTACTAGGCGACTCTTTACCGGCTTATTGGCGACCGCAATCGTTATAACCTTGACGGGTTCTCGGATTGTTTTTCCGCTCGCGTCATTCCAATAGCCGTCGCCATCCGTCACCGTGGCACCACCATAGGCCGCAACAAGTTCCGAAATAAATCCTTTACGGAATTTATCGCTTGGATTGCCGCGCTGGTCACGACAAGGCAAAATGAAAACTGCTTCTTGCATTTGATTTGCCTCCTCTTGTATAGAGCCTAAGATACCGGGCGGAAAAAGTTCTGTCAAGCGCCACCAGCAGCACCTATTTGTCTGCCCAATCAATCCACGTCGCACACGCTGCATCATGCGATCCACATACGGGCGTTTTAATTTTTTTCATGGTTTCAATTCTCCAATTTCAAAGCGTGAACGCCTTGCCGGTTTGCTTCTCGCCCATTGCCAGGCGAGAAGCGGTGGTCATGGATTATGGGTTATGTGCGCGATGAACACATGGCCAGATTTACGCCGCTCAAATACGCGTCAGGTCAGCGCCGGTCAGGTCCGCGCCGGCCAGATTCGCTTCGCGCAGATACGCGCCGGTCAGATACGCGCCGGCCAGGTCCGCTTCGCGCAGATACGCGCCGACCAGATTCGCTTCGCGCAGATTCGCTTCGCGCAGATTCGCGCCGGTCAGGTCCGCGCCGGCCAGATTCGCTTCGCGCAGATTCGCGCCGGTCAGGTCAGCGCCGACCAGGTCCGCTTCGCGCAGATACGCGCCGGTCAGGTCCGCGCCGGCCAGATTCGCTTCGCGCAGATTCGCGCCGGTCAGGTCAGCGCCGACCAGGTCAGCGCCGACCAGGTCCGCTTCGCGCAGATACGCCCACTTCACCGCCAAGGCGAGTTTTAAGCCTGGTGGGGCATCAGCCGAGCATTTGATTTTAGCGGTAAATTGCACCGCGCGGGAAAATCTGTTGCGGACGTTGTGTGCAATCATTGTCATGGTTTGGTTCTCCGGGTTGATATTCAATTCATAACGCCTGCGCAGCGCCAAGCGGAGCAGGCTAGCTTCGGCTAATTGAATATTCCTTTATTACTGCCTTGTCAAGCGGCAAAATCAACTGGCAAAATGGCGCTATTGTCATGCCATGCCCTGGCGCTACTGTCATGCCATGCCCTGGCGCTACTGTCATGCCATGCCCTGGCGCTACTGTCATGCCATGCCCTGGCGCTACTGTCATGCCGTAATACCGTCGTACCATGCTATGGTGCTACTGTCATACCGTAATACCGTCGTACCATGCTATGGTGCTACTGTCATGCCATGATGCGATCCAGCAGGCTAGACGCCTAGCCATGCCTTACACAAATGTTATAACATAACGTCACCATTGCTTACCTACCACATGATTGCACATGAGAATCATTCGCATATGATTGCTCGACCTGAACGCTGATTGCAATTGCGAATCATTCGCATATGATTGCTCGACCTGAACGCTGATTGCACATGAGAATCATTCGCATATGATTGCTCGACCTGAACGCTGATTGCAATTGCGAATGCGTCTCATGTGCAATCATTTGCGATGGGGGGGGATGGGGCAGGGGTACCCCCGAGAAAACGCCGAGTTCAGCATAAGCTGCCACCAAAGCTCTTTCGCGGAGAAAGTTCTTGACATATCCTAACCCTGGCCCTAACCTGTGGGGATGCCTACGCAAGAAGACGCAGATCCGCGCTATAAACGGGAAATGACCGTCCCGATCCCGGACCGCGGAGACCTCGGTCCAGCAATGAAAGCCCTCTCCACGGATCGGCAGAGAGCCTTCGTTATTGCCATGGTTTATCAAGGCGGCAAGAATGCGAGCCGTGCCTACAAGGAGGCGGGGTACTCCGGTAATGACGATGTCTGCAAGGTCGAGGCTCACCGGTTGATGCACGATGGCCGCGTCCGTGACGCCATCCGTGAAACCTCGTATGGGATGATGGGGGGCGCCGCGATGATGGCGACCGCGTTCATCATCGACATGATCGAAGACGAGAATGTTTCGCGGCGCGACAAGTTCAAGGCGGCGCAGATGATCCTTAACCGCACCGGTCTCCACGAGACGACGGAGCAGCGGATCACTGTGAAGAAGGAGGACAATGAACATGAGAAGATAGAGAAGGCCGTGGCGCTGGCGCAGAAGCTCGGTATCGATCCGAGAGAGCTGCTCGGCCAGGCGGGGATAGCTTATGACCGCGGAGAGCCGACTGACGTGGAGGCAGAGCTTGTCGGCAGCAACGAAGGAATAGAGGACCTGTTATGACCATCCCAGCATATCTGATCGCCGCGGAGCTTGAGAAGGCTATTCGCCGCATCGAGAAACTCGAAGCTGTACTGGCCCCCGGCAACGTCGTCCACGTCAAGTCGCCCGAGATCGAGGCCCTCGACATGGCGGTGGAGAATGCCAATCAGAAACAGCTCGATCTCCTCAGCGTAGTGGGGGAGAATGCCAATTGGGGCCTCGGTCTCGGCACGGTCGCGGAGAAGGACCCAAAAAAAGTTAAGTTTCGTGGCTGATAATCTCGACGACATACTCGCTTCACTGCAGGACGCAGTCGATCGACGGCGTTTCGGCAAGGCGGACTTCTTCGAGCCCTACGACAAGCAGAGAGAGTTCTTTGCCGCTGGCGTATGGTTTCGGGAACGTCTCCTCATGGCCGGCAACCAGTTGGGGAAGACGGAGGCCGGCGCCTATGAGACCTCCGTCCATTTGACTGGTCGGTATCCGTTCTGGTGGCAGGGCCGGCGATGGGACCGCGCCGTCAGCGGATGGGCCGCGGGTGAAAGCTCTGTCGTTGTTCGTGACGTTCAGCAGAACAAACTCTGCGGATCCCCGGGGGTCGATGATGACTTCGGCACCGGCTACATAGCGAAGAAGGACTTCGCCGACAAGCCGGCGGCGTCCCGCGGCGTCGCGGATGCCTTCGACAACATTCAGGTCTGGCACCACAAGTGGGACGAAGCGAAGAAGGAGTATGTCCGCGACGGCATCTCCACTCTCCACTTCAAATCCTATGAGCAGGGGCGGACCAAGTTTCAGGGGGCGACGATAGACTTCGGGTGGCTCGATGAAGAGCCGGCGATCTCGATCTACTCCGAGGTGCTGACCCGCGTCACCGCGACCCTCGGAATGATCTTCATGACGTTCACTCCGCTCAAAGGGATGTCGAACGTTGTTATGCGGTTCCTCAATGAGAAGTCCGAGGATCGCTCCGTCGTGACGATGGTGATCGAAGACGCGAAGCACATTCCCGCCTCGGAGCGGCAAAGGATCATTGCCGGCTATCCCGACTTTGAAAGAGATGCCCGTGCCCGCGGCATCCCGATGCTCGGCTCGGGGAGAATATTCCCCGTCGCCGATGACACCATCATCGAAGATCCCGTCTCCTACATTCCGCGCCACTGGACCAAGCTCTGGTCAATCGATTTCGGAATTGGCCATCCCTTCGCGGCGGTGCTGTCTCTCTGGGACAAGGACAACGATGTGATCCATATCCACCACGCCTTCCGGATGAAGGACGCTCTCCCCATTCAGCATGCCGCGGCGATGAAACCGATCGGGGCCGCCGTGCCGGTGGCGTGGCCCCACGATGGCGACGATCGGGAAAAGACGACGGGCAAGACCGTCGCCATCGCCTACCGGAGGGAAGGATTGAAGATGTGCCCTCAGCGGGCCCAGTGGGAAGACGGTGGCATATCGACCGAAGCCGGCATCATGGAGATGCACGATCGGATGATCACCGGGCGGTTCAAGGTTGCTCGTCAACTGATGAACGGCGTCTGGGGAGAAGAGTTCCGGATGTATCACCGCGCCGACGGTAAGATCGTCAAGGTCATGGACGACATCATGAGCGCGACGCGCATCGGCATCATGGCGAAACGGTATGGGCGTACTGTCAACCTTGGCAGCAAAGTCCCCGATCGTGGACAGCAGCAGATCGCCGAGGGGGTTGACTTTGATTTATTTGGCGGATAGAGATTTCCCTCTTTCAGGAGAGACCGATGATTGATCGTGGCTTTTTCTTTGACAAAATACGCGGCGACCTCTTCAAGGGGTCGTTGTTCCAGTCGCAGGTCGATGGCCTCAGCGCCATCCTCGACGAATGGGACGAGCAGAAGCGCGGAAACCTCTACTGGCTCTCCTACATGCTGGCCACTGCCTATCATGAAACCGCCTTCACGATGCAGCCGATCGAGGAGTACGGCGGCCGAGGCTACTTCATGCGGATGTACGATCGCACGGGAAGCCGGCCCCATGTTGCCAAGAGGCTCGGCAATACCATACCCGGCGACGGGGCAACCTTCGCAGGCCGCGGCTACGTTCAGCTCACAGGCCGCGCAAATTACGCCAAGGCCTCGGAGAAACTCGGCGCCGACTTTGTTTCGCACCCCGACCTCGCCATGCAGCCGAAGCATGCCGCTGCAATCATGTTCCGTGGAATGCTGGAAGGCTGGTTCACCGGCAAGAAGCTCTCCGACTATTTCCAGGGCAATACGGCTGACCATGTCAATGCTCGGCGTATCATAAATGGTACAGACAGTGCCTCGGAGATCGCTGGCTACAGCCGGCTCTTCTTCGGGGCTCTACGCTACTCAACGGCCAGTAGGGCCGATCCGGTTCCACCAGTTCCCGAGGCTGATCCGATCCCCGAAGTGTCCGCGAAGTACTCATGGTTCATTCAACTCCTGAAAGGGTTATTCTCATGGCTGCGGTAGCTGGTATCGTCCTCCAGAAATTCGTCCTTCCACTCGTCCTGAAGAAGGTGATCGAGAAGGCGTCCCCGTCGAGGGACGTGGCTCTAGACATCGTTTCGCAGATTGAGCAGGACCCGAAGATCGCCAACGAGATGAACGCGGAGGCGCCGTACCAGTCCCGTGTCGTGGTCGGATCCTCAGTCGCTCTCGCAGGGGCGCTCTTGACAGCGGTCGGTACCGTATGGCATATGTGGCAGACAGGTGACTTTGATATTTCTATGCTGGCGCTTCAATTGTCGACGGCGTTCAGTATCGGGTGTGTCCTCTATGGCCGTCTCGCCACCGGCTTGGCCCCACTCTTCTCAAGGGGGTAACAATGCCTACGCAGTTCCGGAACCTCGCAGCGATGACTGACCTCGGCGTCGGATCGAACTCCGGTGTCGACCTCCTCAATGAGACTGAGGAGCAGAAGAAGAAGCGCATCAAGGAAGCTGGGCAGCGTACCCCGTTCGACAATACCAGCCCGGCCGTAGCCATGCTTCTCGGGAAGCCACTCAATGCTTGATACCATCACTCGGCAGACGGATCGGGAAGAAGCCATCGTCTCAAAGACGCTCCGCGACTTCAGCGTAATGTCTGGCGACCGTTCCACCTACAACGGTCACTGCGAAGAGATCGCTGAGCTGATCCTTCCAAGTCACCGCAACACCTTCTTCCACGGGGCCCAGAATACCCCCGGGGAGAAACGATCCGATCGCCAGGTTGACAGTACAGGGATGCTGGCCCTGTCGAGGTTCGGCGCGATCTGTGACAGCCTCTTGACGCCCCGCAACCTTCTCTGGCATGGCCTCCAGCATCCGGACCCTGCCATCCGCAAAGACCGAAATGCTCGTCTCTGGTATGAGGAGGTCACTCGGATACTCTTTCAGATGCGGTACGCGACGAACGCAAATTTCGCCGCGCAGAACCAGGGCACCTATCAGTCCCTCGGCGCCTTCGGCACCGGCGTCATGTATATCGACAAATTCTACGACATCGCTAACCGGGTCCGCGGCTTCCGATACAAGTCCCTGCCCCTCGGCGAAGTATACCTCGGCGCCAACCATCAGGGTCTTTTCGATCGGTTCATCCGGATTATGCGGCCGACTGCGTTGCAGATGACACAGGTCGCCGAATGGAAGGGGCGTCTCCCCGGGCAGGTCAAGACTGCGCTCGACAAGGGCGCCTCCACCAAATTCACCATCCTCCACTACGTCTATCCTCGAGACGACTACGATCCGGATCGTCTCGATGCGAAGGGGATGCCCTGGGTCTCTCATTACGTTTCCGTTGAAGGTCGAATGCACTTGTCCGAAGGTGGCTATCGGGGCTTCCCGATTGCAGCTTCCCGGTATCAGCAGGCCCCCGGCGAAGACTATGGCCGCAGCGTTGCCATGGACGTTCTGCCGTCTCTGAAGACGCTTAACGCCGAGAAGAAGGTATTCCTCAAGCAGGGACATCGCGCCGGCGACCCGGTCCTCCTTCTGCAGGACGATGGCCTCGCCAGCATGAGCCTGAAGCCCGGTGCCTTGAACAAGGGCGGCTGGTCCGCCGATGGCAAGCCCCTCGTCGGGACGTTGCCGACCGGCGACATTCAGGTCACATACGAGATGATGCAGGAGGAGAAGAACCTGATCGATGACAGCTTCTTCGTTTCCCTCTTCCGCGTCATGTTCGAGAATCCCCAGATGACGGCGACCCAGGTCATCGAGATTGTCAATGAGAAGGGCATCCTCATCGCTCCGACGATTGGCCGCCAGTCGAGCGAATACATCGGCCCGGTGGTTGGCCGAGAACTGGACCTCGGCTCCGATATGGGGGTGTTCCCCCCAATGCCGCCGATCCTCAAGGAGGCCGGCGCCGACTACGAAGTTGAGTATACCTCTCCGCTGGCGAAGGCGATGCGGGCCGGCGAAGCCGCTGGCTTCTTCAGGACTGCTGACAAATTTCTCGAGTATTCGGCCCAGTTGGGTGACGCTTCGATCATGGACGGTTTCAACTTTGAAGCGGCCGTGCCGTACATCTCCGACATTCAGCAAGTGCCTGAGAGCCTGATGGCTTCCCCGAAAGAGAAAGCCGCAAAGGCTGAGGCCCGCCGGAAGGCTCAGGAGACACAAGACATGATCGCAGCCGCACCCGCCGCCGCGGCGATGGAGAAGAATAGAATGCAAGGTGGAGCTTAATGCCAATTCTCTCGGAGCAGTACGGGAAGGTCCTCGACTTTCTTCGTCAGCGTAAACGCGCCTATCAGTTAACGTTTGGCAACCCGGCGGGGAATACGGTCCTCACTGATTTGTCTGTCTTCTGCAGGGCCAACGATAGCTGCTACGACCCCGATCCCCGTATCCATGCACTCCTCGAGGGGCGCCGCGAAGTGTGGCTCCGAATTGAGAAGCACCTGAACTACTCGTCAGAAGAACTCATCAAGATCTTCGGTGGAAGCATCGTCGATCCACAGGGAAGGAAATGAAATGTTCGGGAACATCTTAGAGCGATACGCGCCCCTCTATGCGCCCGCGGACGGTGGCCCACCCCCTCCGCCCCCTCCGCCTCCGCCTCCGCCTCCGCCTACCCCTCCGCCCCCGCCTACCCCTCCGCCCCCGCCTACCCCGTGGCATCGTGCCCTCGGCGCTGACGATGAAACAGTCGGCCACATCGAGAACCGCGCATGGCATAATCTGTCGCCGGAGCAGGCGGCCCTCGCCGCGGTCAAGGCGCATCGAGAAGCAGAGAAGTTTCTCGGCGCTTCCCCCGATCGTCTCCTCCGGCTGCCAGTCGGCGCAGAAGATGAGGCCGGGTGGAAAGGCGTCTGGCAAAGGCTCGGCGTCCCTGAGGCCATCGACAAGTACGATTTCTCCAACATAAAGGATGTCAAAGGTGAACCGATTTCTGAAGCATTGGCGACTACTCTTCGGACCGTGGCCTTCAAGGCCAACGTCCCTCAGTCGGCCCTGGTGCAAGTTGCCCAGTCGATCGTCAAGCATCTGGACGACCGGGGAGCCGCTGACCTCGCTGACAAAACAGCGGCGGTAGCCATTGAGCGCGACAAGCTCGCTACCGAGTGGGGTCCGCATGCAGAGCGCAATAAACTGGTGGCCCAAGCTGGGGCACAGAAGCTCGGCGTTACTCCCGAAGAGGTCAATGCCCTAGAAGGGGTTGTCGGCTACGCCAAGGTCATGGAGATGTTCCGCAAGGTCGGAGCCGGCACGGATGAAGACCCGTTCCACAATCTCGATGGGCCAAAGGGCGGTGAAGTCGTCACTCTCGAACAGGCCAAATCGAAGAAGCAAGAACTCATGGATGATGCCGAATGGGTTAAGCGTTGGTCGACGGGCGGTGCCGCGGAGCGTCGAGAAATGACGGCGCTCAACACTATCATCTCCTCAGCGATGCCTAGCCGGCCATAGTTGCTCTTGAGAATGATTTGCAATAGTAGAGGACCCCTATTGACATGGGGGTCCTCTTTTGCTAGGTAGTCGATAGCATCGAAGCCCCCGGAACGGATACGGCCCCCCTGCTTTGAACAATCAAGGGGACTACCATGTCCGAGAACCTCCTCAATCTCTTCACAACCGAGTTCTCCACGAACCTGCAATTGAAGCTGCAAGCTGGCGGCTCGAAGTTGCGTTCCAAGGTTACGGAAGGCTCCCACACCGGCAAGCAGGCGTCCCCTGTTCAGTATGAGGGGCCAATTGCCGCCAAGGCTCCCGCGGGGCGCTTCGCTCCGAAGGATCGCACCGACAGCGTCTATGAGAGGCGTTGGGTCTTCCCGATCGATCGTGAAATCGATCAGCTCATTGACAGCTTCGATGAACTGAAGACGATCGTCGATCCGAAGTCTCCGAAGTCCACCAACGCGGCCAATGCGATTGGCCGTGCATGGGACGATGAGATCATCACCCAGGCCACCGGCTCCGCCAGCATCGGCATCGATGCTTCGTCCTTCACCACGGAAACTTTCAGCACCGCCAACTTCCGTGTTGCAGATGACTTCGGCGCCTCGGCGGCCACTGGCCTCACCGTCGCGAAGATGATCGAAGCGAAGCGTATTCTCCGCCATTACGAGAACGATCTCGACGCGGGGGTGACGATGATCATCGGTTCCCAGCAGGAGAGCGATCTTCTGAACCAGGTTGAAGTCGTTTCGACCGAGTTCAACGATCGTCCCGTGCTGGTCGATGGCAACGTGAAACGCTTCCTCGGCTTCGACATCGTTGTGATGGAACGGCTTCCGACCTACACCACGACTACCCGCGGTGTCTTGGCCTTTGTCAAGGATGCTCTCTACCTCGGCATCTGGAAGGATCTGGTCCACAATATCTCGACGCGAAACGACCTGTCTGGCGAGCCTTACGACGTGTACACTTGCGCCTCCTTCGGGGCCACTCGCCTCGAAGCCGGCAAGCTCATCCAGATCGCCTGCGCCGATAGCGTCGGTGCTTCCATTGATCCGTAATCGGGTCTGAACTGACCGGGGCGCAAATGCCCCGGGTCCACTTTTGAAATCGAAGGACAAAGACAATGGCTGTTGATCATGTGAAAAGTGCCGGGATCACCAACCTCGACACCACTCCCAGCGTTCAGAACACGTCGGGCCATGAGGGCGCCTCAGGCTATGTGAAGACGGTACGAGGATACGCGACAGCGGTCGCCTCCTCTTCGGCGGATGCGACCTACCAGTTGGTCCGCGTCCCCGCCAATGCAAAGATCGTCGGTATGTGGTTCGACAGCGCTGCGCAGGGTGCTGGCAAGTTCGACATCGGCGTCTACAAGGCGACTGACAGATCCATCGCCGGTGCCGCCACGGCCCTCCTCGCTGCGGACGCGGTCGATCAGGACTTCTTCGCTTCGATCATCGACTGCGCCTCCGCAGTGGTGATCACCGAGATCCTGAACGAGAGCGGTATCAACACTTGGGATAAGCGCATCCAGCCTCTCTGGGAAGCCCTCGGCGTTGCCGCCGATCCGATCGGTAACTACGACATCGTGGCGACGGTCAAGACGACCGCCGTTACGACTGGCACCGGCAAGTTCGGCGTCCGCGTCGACTACGTCACCTAAGGGAGTACCACATGGCACTCTCTGTCTTCGCCGCTACCCTCAACGCCGCGGGAAATGTTTCCGCCTCAACCGCCGCCAACAGGGTAGACGGCGTAGACACGGCTGTCGATGCCACGAAGGTGTTGTCCGCCATCCATGAGACTGCTGCGATCGCATTGGACGCCAGCGTAGACGCTGAGAAGGCGTTGACGGCTGCGCTCGAGACAGACACGATTGCAGTCGACACGAGTGTAGACGCTGAAGTCACAGCCTATGCGCAGGTGGTTACCGACCTTGGTGTCCTTCAGGCGGATGGGGCTTCGCCCACAGAAGCCCATGTTGATACCCTTCAGACCTCATGGGACATCCTGAAGACAGCGATCGATGCCACGAAGGTGCTGTCTGCCATCCTAGAGACGGATGCGGTTGCAGCGGATGCCGCGGTGGACGACACGAAGGTGCTGTCTGCCATCCATGAGACCGCTGCGATCGCATTGGATACCAGTGTCGATGCTGAAGTCGTAATCTCTCAAGCGGGGCAGACTGAACCTCTTGGAGGGACTTCTGTCATCATTGATCTCGCTACCGTCGGCACAGTGTCAAAGTTGCACAAGTGCTTCCAGGAAATTGAAAGAGCCGCGCTCGGTTCAGGTCTTCTAACAGTGTAAGGAACGAACCATGGCTGACCACTATATCGGTGTAAACCGCGGAGCGATGAGCGGCAAGCCCGTCGACATTACGCGGGGCACTTCGACTTCGAGTAACGATGTCGAGCTTCGCTACGGCGATGCCTTGGCTCTTACGCGGCTCGACGTGATCAAAGCCTGTCGTCTCTTCATCCGCCTCCTCTCGGCCGGCGGCTCTGCGCCTTCCGGGCAGAACTTCCCAACCAAGTAGGAGGCTTTATGTCCACCGATTTTCTCGCCGCGGCCTCAGCGTACAGCGCTGGCGATGTGATCGGTGGAGCGCAAGCTGTCACCGATCTCCGCCCCGGTCCGCAGATCATCACCTCCGTCGAGTTTATGGTGGAGCACACCGCTGTCCTTTCGGGGGAGAGCACTTACCGCCTCCACCTTTATGCGTTGACGCCGCCGAGCGCCTTGGCCGACAATGACGCATGGGACATCCCCGCTGGCGATCGATTGGCGTACCGCGGATCTGTCGACATCCTCACCCCCGTCGATGAGGGGGCGACCCTGTATGTACGCGCCGATGGCATAAACGTCGCAGTGGATGTTCCGCCCTCCGGGACGCTGTATGCGTACCTCGAGACCATTGGCGCTTTCACCGCGACCGCCGCAATCCGGCGAGTGACCCTCCATTCCAAGCCTTCGAGGTAACCATGGCCACTTTCAACAAGTTCCAACAGTTCGTCGAAGACATTGCGCACAAGGTCCACAATCTCAGCGCCGACACCTTCAAGGTTGCGCTGACCAATACCGTTCCGACGGCAACGATGGAGCTGTTCTCCGAGATCACTGAACTCGCTGGTGGCGCTGGTTACACGGCTGGCGGTACGGCCCCTTCAATTACCAGTTCGGCGCATACCACTGGCACCTACAAGCTCGTCCTCGGCGACGTGGTCTTTACAGCGACGGGGGCGATGGGCCCCTTCAGGTACGTTGTCCTATATAATGATACGCCCTCGTCTCCACTTAATCCGCTGATTGCATGGTGGGACTACGGCTCTTCGCTCAATCTCGCCAGTGGCGACACCTTCACTGTCGACTTCGATGCCGCGGGTGGCGTCCTCACAATCGCATAAAGGATGAAGGCAAATGGCAACCCCGTCTCAAATTAAGTCCGGCCTCGACCAGATTGCGGTGCTTATCACGGAGCAGCGCGCTGTGGTCGAGAAGGCGCAGAGCAATGCGGCGAATGCTTCGGCGGCGCTGGCGGCAATTGCAACCGACTACGCCGATGTGATCACGACCATTGATGCTTTCGCGGTAAACTCGACTGACTACTTCGAGCGAATGGCGAAGGCGGAGAAGGCTAAAATGCAGGCTGAGTTCATTGCGCTCAAGGCTGACGCGGACGCGATAATGGCTGTCTGATGACTGCGCTCGCCCTTCCAGCACCAGGCTTCCGGCTTCCGAAGTTTGAGCCGTGGCGGTTGCTGCGTCCGCTCAAGCTGGATGGGCAATTCTCTCCCGGTCAAAGGATGCAGTTTGAGGGAGCGGGGGATACTGAAATACACTCCGGCGGGGTCATTGGTGGCGGAGGGACGGCGCTGACATGGGACAGCGCTTTAACAACAGCCGATCATACTCTTTCTGTTGGCGACACTGTTGTCGATTTTGGCGGCCTCAAAGATATTTGCGGCGGGATTCTCCCAAAGACGGCCGGGAAATGGTATGCAGAAGTTGTGATGACTGTATCTGCAAGCACAAAAGAATATATTGGAATAATTCAGAATAATATTGATCTGACAATTGAGCCAAAACTAGGAAGGGGGGTCGCGGGTGATGAGTTCTGGATGTACCGAAACAATGGCGGAGTTCACTCATTCGACGCTACCCACGATCCAGCAGGATCGCCAACCGCAACGACCGGAGCTGTTATTGCTGTTGCAGTAGATATTGACGGAGGAAAAGTTTGGTTCGCTATCAATAACACCTGG
>Ga0335398_10004727_pt1 | contig 18632 bp, 18 predicted proteins | sample BON03_FD_205742 | JGI IMG/M metagenome (GOLD analysis project Ga0335398, IMG submission 205742) | Freshwater microbial communities from Lake Bonney liftoff mats and glacier meltwater in Antarctica - BON-03 (spades assembly) (version 2) | ecosystem: Environmental > Aquatic > Freshwater > Ice >... | reverse complement strand
GTCGCGCACGTTCATCCGCCAAGCGCTCGACGCCGGTGTCAACTTCTTCGACACCGCGAACGTCTACTCGGCCGGCACGAGCGAGGAGTACACCGGGCGGGCGCTGGCCGACATGGCGAACCGCGACGAGATCGTGTTGGCCACCAAGGTCAACGGTCCGATGCGTGGCGGCCAGAACGCCGTTGGACTGTCGCGCAAGGCGATCATGGCCGAGATCGACCACAGCCTCCGACGCCTCGGAACCGACTACGTCGACCTCTACCAGATCCATCGCTGGGACCATCGCACACCGATCGAGGAGACCATGGAGGCGCTGCACGACGTGGTGAAGGCGGGCAAGGCCCGCTACATCGGGGCGTCGTCGATGTGGGCCTGGCAGTTCTCCAAGGCGCAGTACACCGCCGAGGCCAACGGGTGGACGAAGTTCGTGTCGATGCAGAATCACTACAACCTCCTCCAGCGCGAGGAGGAGCGCGAGATGATGCCGCTGTGCGTCGATCAGCGCGTCGGCGTGATCCCGTGGAGCCCGCTCGCCCGCGGACGTCTCACCCGCGACTGGGACGAGCACACCGCACGTTCGGAGACCGACGAGTTCGGCAAGATGCTGTACTCGCCCGACGACCAGGTGATCGTCGAGCAGGTCGTCGAGATCGCCGGCGAGCGAGGCGTGTCCCGTGCGCAGGTGGCGCTGGCGTGGGTGCTGTCGAAGCCGTTCGTGACCTCACCGATCGTCGGAGCCACCAAGCCAGGCCACATCGACGATGCGGTCGCGGCAGTCGAACTGGAGTTGTCCGCCGACGAGATCGCCCGCCTGGAAGCGCCGTACACGCCGCACCAGGTCGTCGGCTTCCGCTGACGCAGGTCTCCTCCACCACGTTTGCGTTGCATTCTGGGTGGGGCGGGCCACCTGGAACGTCACACAAACGTGGTGTGGTGCGCCGCGTCGCATCGCGTCAGTGGACGACGGTGCCGAGGGTGCCGCAGCAGCCCATGTTGCGCGTTGCCGGCAGGAGCGAGCGAGATCGAATCGCCGACTCGCCGAGCCGTTCCGCTGCGCGGCGACGGTCGGGCGACCAGAGTTCCTCCACTTGAGCGCGGGACCGGTGGAGATCGGTGGCTGGATCGCCAGCGAGGAGGTCGAGCCAGTCAGCCGGCCGGTCGCCGAGCAGTTCGACGGCGCGGTGATACAACGCATCGAGCGACGACGGACCTTCGGCTTCGACCTGCGATCTCCAATAGCCGAAGCCCTCGACCGCAGCGTTGCGTCGGCGCATCGCTGCGTCGGGTGCATCATCGGTGGTGCGTGCGTCGACGGGCAGGTCGGCGATCGTCCGATACACCGTGTCGTCGACCAGCAGTTCTGGCGCGAAGGCGAGGATCATGTCGCCAGCCTCCGGGAGTCCGGCGTTCGACATCAGCACGTACAACTCGAGCCGCCCGTCGAGGTTGACCAGGCGGTGGATCGTGCCGGGCGAGAACCAGGCGATCGTGCCGGTGACCAATGGCGTCTCGGCGTAGCCCTCACCCGACAGCGTCTGGACCATCCCTTCGCCGGCGATCACCAGGTAGGCCTCTGTGCACACCGTGTGCAGATGGGGGGATCCGCCCGCCAATCCGTCGGGCCCGATCGTGTCGTAGACGCGCACGTGGCTGACCGACGTGCCTCCCGGCAACGGCACCCCGAACTGCTCCCCCGGCGTCATTGCGCAACCCCCACCACGTTTGCGTGGCATTTCCGGTGGACCGGGTCACCCGAATTGCAGCGCAAACGACCCATCGCTGCGCCTCTTCCGTTTGCGTGGCATTTTCGGTGGGGCGAGTCACCCAAAATGCAGCGCAAACGAGGGTTGAGGAGCGGGGTGGGCACGCTCATGGAGACGCCTCGGGCACCCAGGAGGTGCGGGTGGGGTGATCTGCAGCGAGCGGGAGAGTCTCGACCGAGCCGGTGCGGGCCGAGTGATACCAGGCGGTCACCAACTCGAGTGAGGCCTGGGCGTCGGCGAGGGTCACCGGGAACTCGCCGCCGCCGGCATCGGCGAGCGCATCGACGAAGCCCTGGAACTGGCCGGTGTATTGCGTGCCAGACGGCTGCAGGTCGGCCCACGCCTGCTCGGCTTCCTCGGCGAACGCCGACCGGCGGAACTCGAAGTTCCACGGGCCAGCCGCCGGGTCGTAGGCCTCGGTCGACGAGGTGATCGTGACGTTGTCGAAGTGCCACACGAGTCGCGACGACTCCGACGCCGCGCCGAGCGTGACGTTCATCGTGACCAGCGCGCCGTCGGCGGTACGGCCAACTGCGACCGCGCAGTCTTCGGTCTCGACGTCGTTGACCCGGGTGGCGGTCATCGCCCGCAACTCGACGAGCGGTCCGGCCATCCAGGTGAGCAGATCGTGGTTGTGGATCGAGTGGCTGAGCACGCAGCCGCCACGTTCGCCGGACCACGTGCCGCGCCATGGCGCTTCTGCGTAGTAGGCGCGTCCGCGGCGCCACCAGGTGGACGACGACGCCGTGAAGAGCCGGCCGGTGATGCCGGCGTCGATCAGTGCTCGCGCCTGGGCGGCACCCTCGCCGAAGCGATACTGGAAGATCGGCATGAACCGGGCCCCCGATGTCGTCGCCGCCCGCTCGACGGCCGACGCGATGCGATCGCAGGCAGCCACCGAATCGACGAGCGGTTTCTCGCAGATCACGTGGAACCCGGCGTCGAGGCAGCGCACGATCTGCTCCTCGTGCATCGACGGCGGCATACACAGATCGATGACGTCGACGTGATGCACCGACGCCGGATCGTGCGCAACGTCGAGCAACTCGTCGAATGACGCGACGCCGGGAATCCCCCAGTCGGCTTCGCCCTTGGATCGTTTGGTGTCGTCGAGCTCTGCGAACACGGTGGCAGATGCACCCTCGATTTCCTGCCACGACAACAGGTGGCTCTGGCCGATCCCCATGCCGACCACGCCAACTCGCAGCTCGCTCATCGAGCCGACGCTACAACCCGAGCCCCCACCCACGTTTGCGTTGCAGTCCCGGTGGGGCGGGTCACCCGAATCTGAACACAAACGTCAGATGGCGGCGCTGCCCCAGGGGCCGGCAGCGGCTTGGGCGCGCAGGCACACGTCGGTGACATCGATCGCGTGCTGCTGTGTCATCAGGCGCTCGCCGCCGTCGGCGAGATCGGCGACTGCTTGCTCGGCCCAGTCGACGACCACGCTGGAGATGTCGACGCGGCGGGTGCCGTCGGCGTCGACGACGATCAGGTGCTCGGCACCGTCGGCTCCAGCGACGTCGACGTTCGCCCGCGCCTCGATCGTGCCCTCGGTGCCGACGATCATGAGCCGGCAGTCACCCCACGTGCCCAGACCCCGTGCCGTCAAGTAGTCCAGCCGGTGGTCGCCGACGACCACCCCGGCAGCCAACGTCATCGAACCGATGTCCTGCATGGCGGCGTGGTCGACGCTGGCGACGTTGCCGACCATCGACGACACGATCGACACGTCGGCGGCGGTCGAGCCGGTGATCGACATGAACTGATCGACCTGGTGCGAGCCGATGTCGACCAGGATCCCGCCCGTGGCGTCGGGATCCCAGAACCAATCGGGGCGCCGTTCGGCCCACATCGTGTGCGGGCCGGCGCCGACGACATGCACGACGGTGCCGACGGCGCCTGACTTGGCGAGCCGCACCGCTTCGTTGATCGCCCGGTTCTCGAACCGCTCGGTGAACAACACCGTCCACGGTCGCCCGGGCCGCCCGGCGATCGCGGCGCGCACCGCATCGAGCTGGTCCATCGTGGTGAGCCCCGGCTTGTCGGAGATCACGTGCTTGCCGGCTGCGATCGCCGCGAGCGCGATCGAGGCACGCCGATTCGGAATCGCTGCGGTGACGATCAGATCGATCGAGTCGTCGGCGAGAATGTCGTCGAACGATGCCTCCACCGAGGCAGCCTGCCAGCCCGAGTAGTGCTCGACGAACTGGCCCTCAGTCGTGTGCGCCACCGCCGACGCGCCTGCCTTCACCAACCGGTCGATGATCTCGTAGAGATGGTTGTGGTCAGCCCCCACCAACGCAATCCGCCCCGTCACCACGACTCCCCCACGAACATCTCACTTGGGGTCTGACCCCAGGTGAGATTCGTCATGCGAGGTCTCGGGTCATGGTGTCGAAGTCGCAGCTCCAGGTGGAGGTGCCGGCAGTGAGGTTGTACTGGCGCGACAGATGATCGACGCCGCCCCACGGCGACTCGTGGCGGGGATGGTCGCTCGTTGCATACTCCACACCTTCCACCAGGAACACGCCGGTGCTCGAATAGTCGATGATCCCCGACGACGGCGACGTCCACGACACGGCGAACCCGGTGTCGTCGCGCACCACCGACGGATCGATCCCCGTCACCGCGTTCACGAAATCGTCGACTGACCCACCGTTGTCGCTGCCGACCTCCACGATCCACACGTTGTCCGACCCACCTTCGGCGACCAGGTCGAACGGCTTCACCATGCCATTGGTGGCCACCAGCGACGGGTCGTACTCGCGCCATGTCGGCGTGCGCCACGACCACAGCGCGATGTACCCACCGTTCTTCGCGACGATGGTCCAGTTGCCCACCTGGCGCACCTCGTCGAAGTGATCCTGCGGCACATAGGCATGGGTGAACGGCCGGTATCCGAACACGCCCCACACCAGCGGGTCGGTCGCCTCGTTCCACTTCGGTTGGTAGATGTGCACCGCCGTGCCCCGATGCTGCGCCGACCGGGGCATCGACGCATTGCCAGTCCAGTAGCCCGGCTGCGCGTCGTCACCCCAGATCGTCGACTGCGGGGTGTCGGTCACCGGGTGCGTGGTGAACACCATCGCGTTCTCGTCGATCGCGGCTTGCCACGCGTGGCCCTGGTCGCGCATCTCGCCGAAGCGGTGATCGAGCACCGACGCCAGCGACACCTTCGGCTCGCGGTACGCGTACGTGTTCGCTTCGGAGAGGAACCCGAAGTTGATCACCGCCGCCCGCTCCTGCTCCCACACCCGGATGCGTTCCGGGTCGTAGTCGTTCAGCGCGGCGAGCAGGTTGATCTGTTCGAATTGCTCGGTCTCCCACAGCCGGAACTCGGTCATGTACTCGACGCCCGACTCGGCGAGCGGCCACATTCCCAGTGCCCCGAGACTCCACCAGAACGGGATGTTCTCGCGCTTGGAGAAATCCTTGCCGTACGGCGCCTCCGGATCGTCGACGACGGGCGACGAGCCGTCGAAGAACACGCCGTGACGTTCGCGCACCACGCTCGGTTCGTCGTCAAGGGCGATGTCGATCACCAGCTGCGGCGGCCGGTACCGGGTGCCCGAACAGAAGTAGGTGACACCGGTGTCGCTCGTCGACTGATACGCGCCGGTCGTGTCGTCGAACACGAATTTGGCGACGTTGAAGGTGTCCTCGTCGAGCGAGGTCATCTTGTCCTTCTTGTAGGTGCGGCCGCGCGGTGCGGTGTAGGTGCCGGCCTGGTTGTGGGCGGCCATGTCGACGAGGCACAGGTCGAGCACCATCGCCGCCGCGACGACGATCTCGGGGTCGTCGGCGAGCTCGGCGAGCATGTGCAGCGGCGTGATGTTCTTGAGCATGTACACGTTCGAGTGCCACTCGAAGAAGCCGAGGTCGGCGCGTTCGGTGATCCATTCGAGGATGAACGGCTTGGCCCGATCGAGGTGTTCAGCCCCGGTGAGGCCGGTGACGGCGAAGGTCTCGTCGGGGTAGCGCTGGCCGGCGAGGTACTCGATCGCTCGGGTGATGATGATGTGGTTCTCGGACCAGAACCACAGGTTGTCGAGCCGCCCGTCGGGCAGCGGATCGTCCCAGGCGTAGCGGTTGGCGAGCATGCGTGCGTCGATCGCAGCGATCACCTCGGGCGACAGCTGCGTCATCGGTGTGTCGCCCTGGCCGAGCGCCAGCATCCAGTGCAGGTCCATGAACCGGAAGTCGCGGGTGTCCTCCCAGGCGTCGATCTGGGCGAACACCGCCGACAGCGACTCGACGGTGACGTTCTCGATCGGCCACGTGAACTCGGGGTCGCGCCGGGATCGGCCGAGGTAGGCGTTGATGCCCGGGGGGTTCGACGAGTGTTCGGCGGTGGTGGCGAACGCAAGGTAGTCGTCGACGCGCTGCTGGTACACCAGTTCCTCGATCAGCCCCGGCGATCCGGGAGCGGCGAGGGCGGCCGCCGCCACGCTCGACGGCAGGCTCGACGGCACGGTTGGAGCGGTCGAGTCGGCCGGGACGGTGTCAGTGAGAGCGCTGTCCGATGGTGTCGCCGAGGTCGTACCGGGTCCGTCGGTCGACGACGAGCCGGACGAGTCGTCGCTCGAACAGCCGGCGAGTACTGCCGCGGTCGCCCCGGCACCGGCGAGCAGGAAGCGGCGGCGGTCGAGGACGAGCCGGACGCGAGATGTCGGGAAGTCACCGGGTTGCATCCGAGCCACTGTAGAGACCGCCTGCCCCCTCGACCTGGCGCCGCCGGGCTGCCGGTCGGGATTGCTCTTGCGAGGCGGTTTAGCTCCTGCAGCACTTGGGCACACAACGAGTGTTGCGGCTACGCCCGAGGAGGCATCAGATGAGTGACCAGGAGGTACGGATCACGTCGACCAAGAACGGGCCCTTCCAAGGCGGAGGGATGTCCTCGATCACCCGCATGCGTGACGGCACCGAGATCGACGCACCGCCCAAGGTTTCGTTGTGCCGCTGTGGCGGTTCGAGCAACAAACCGTTTTGCGACGGCACTCACGCCCGCAACGGATTCTCCGGCGACAAGGATCCGAACCGTCAGCCCGATCAGCGCGACAACTACGTGAATGGCACCCTCACCGTCCATGACAACCGCGGGCTGTGTGCGCACTCCGGGTTCTGCTCGGACAATCTGTCATCGGTGTTCCGGTCGGGGACCGAGCCGTTCGTCGACCCTGCGTTAGCCACGGCTGCGGAGATCATTGCCGTGATCGGGTTGTGTCCGTCCGGTGCGCTCAGCTATTCGATCGATGGTGTGGAGCACCGTGATCGCGGTGGGGAATCGACGATCGCGTATGAGCCGGGCGGTCCCTACCTCGTGTCCGGGGGTTGCGAGCTCGTCGACGTCGAACTGCCCGAAGGCGCAACCACCGACCACCTTGCGCTCTGCCGTTGCGGTGCGAGCCAGAACAAGCCGTTCTGTAGTGGAAAGCACTCGGAGGTCGACTTCGACGAGGACGCGCCCGACCAGTAGCGCACCTGGCGTTCTTCACCGTGGGGTGAGCGAACCCGAAGGTCCCGAACTCGCGGACGACGCGCAGTCGTGACCCGACACAGCCCCGAACAAACACGCTGTCGGGGCTGCGGCGATGCGAAGAACATCGTGTGCTCGGCTGTCTGAACGAGAAGCAGGCGACGACGCCTGACCAGTATCCGCTCTCGACGAACGAGCTCGTCGATGCGTGAGCAATTCCCGGACAGGAACGCTCTGAGCAGCAATTGGGAACCGGCGTGATGCAGCAGGTCGCCCGGTCCACACCTCGGTCTTCGACTACAGCAGCATCCGACACCCCCGACGAGCGGGCCAGGATCGTCAGGAGAACATGTCGGCTGAAGTGACCACATGCACGCCCTGCGATCGTTCTACCTCCTCGCGGGCGCATACGTAGAACTCGATGGTCTCGGGATCAGCGAGTCTCGAGTCGTGCAGCTGTCGTTGCATCGCGCCGAGCACACTGCAGTGATCTTCTCGACCAGGCGACCCTGCACAAGGTCGCGCGGCACGCATGTCGGGAGCGTGCCAGTGTGACCCTGGATGGCTTGAAAGGCGGTCACGCCCGCTGCGATCGCATGGAGAATCTGTTCCGGCAGACGTTGACCGCGGTGTCGGACGGTGTGCCATGTGCGACATCGACCGGGCCACCGACATGACGCACACTCGGCCGAACGTCGACAACGTCTGGGGGACGCATGACGATCACCGGCGGCTACATGTTGCGCGTCGACGGCGATGGCCAAAACGCTCGACGCGGTCGACACCGAGGAAGAGCAGCAGCGCTCGGTCGACTCCGCGATCGCGATGGACGGCTATCTGCGCGACATCTACGACCGCAAGGTGGCCGAGCCCGACGACGGCATCTTCTCGGCACTGATCACTGCCGAGCACGAGGGCGATCGGCTCACGAAGAACAAGGTGATCTCGAACATCAGGCTCCTCTACGTGGCCGGGCACGAGACGACGACGAACCTGATCGGCAACGGTCTCGTGGAGTTGGTCCGACACCCAGAGCAGCTCGAGATGGTGCGACGCACCGACGAGCACGACACCAACCTGGTCGAGGAAGTGCTCCGGTTCAGGTGTCGTTCGGTGGTGGGCCGCACTTCTGTCTCGGAGCAGCACTCGCCCGGCTGGAAGGCCAGATCACGATCCCGCGCATCATTCGACGTTTCCCGAACGGCGCTCGCAGCCGAGGCGGCCTTCGAGCCCCGCGTGGTCCCGCGTGGTCACGCGTGGTCCGGAGTGGTCCGGAGTGGTCCTGAGCGGTCCTGAGCGGCGTTGCCTGCCTCGACGTCACCGTGTGATCGTTTCGCTCGGACACCTTCTTCACGGTCCGTTGGCGGAGGCGACACCCGGGGAAGAAACCACCCGTTTGCACTGGTGGCACGGTTCGGATCAGCCGACCACCCGCCCACTGCTAGCGTGGCCTCATGGGGTCCGCTGCTAGTCGTCCGATATCGGTCGAACCCGTCGTCGCCCCCTCGCCGGCACACACCGAGCACCGAGTCGCCGCACCCGATTCGTCACCCACGTCATCGCGAGCGTCGCGGTCTCCGAGCACAGCGCGGTCGGCATTGCAACTCATCGACGCGGTGATCCAGGCCAAGTTGACCGTTGGACCCGCTGGCGACCGGTTCGAACGTGAGGCCGACGACGTCGCGGCCGGGGTCGTGCGCGCGATCCGCAGCGAGGCGATTGCCGGCCGCGACGCTCATGCCGACGCCGACCAACAGCAGTCCGGCTCGGGCGCGCGAGCGCAACGGGCCGTCGACCGTGCAGCCTCACCCGGTTCGCCGGTAGCTGCGCCGCAGGTCGCTCGACGCATCCAACGAGCCGCCCCGATCCAGGCGGCCGGCGGCGACGTCGATGCCGACACCGAACGGATCGTGCGATCGGCGAAGGGTCGCGGGTCGCCTCTGCACGACCGCGCCCGGCTGCCGATGGAGCGTGCATTCGGCGCCGATTTCAGTTCCGTGCGGGTCCACGAGGGCGCCCAGGCCACGGACCTCAACAACCGGATCCAGGCGAAGGCCTTCACCACCGGCAGCGACATCTACTTCCGCGACGGCGTGCCCGACACGTCGACTGCCAGCGGTCAGAGCCTGCTGGCGCACGAGTTGACCCACACCATCCAGCAGGGCGCTGCGGCGTCGAGGATGATCGACGTGTCCCCGGGAAGCGCCAGTGTCGTGCAACGGCACGCATCGTGGGAACACAAGATGCTCGGCGACGTCGACCCGGCGACGCTGGAGATCATCGCCGCCGGCCGTGACGTGGCCGCCGAGCAGGCCAAGCGCACCGGTTTCTGGGCGAGCACCCGCGCATCGGCGAAAACGATCAAGACCGAGAGCGGCCAGGCGATCGACCTCGACACGGTGCTCCACACGATCGACCAGGAGATCGCCCGGCTCAAGTTCTTCCAGTCGTCACCGCCGATGGGCACCGTCGAAGAGGCAACCGCGACGATGGAGAAGCTCGACGCCGACCGTCGTAAGGCCGAGATCGATCCGACCGTCGATGACCTCGCGAAGGCCGAGGCCACCAAGGCGATCGACGACGCCAAGTGGGGGGTCAAGCTGCTCTCGATCCGGCTGCTCGACCGCACGACGTTCCTCGTCACCTACGGCGAGATGAACACGCTCGCCGACTTCTACGGCAGTGCGCAGGACATGGCCCGGGTACCGGCCGACAACTTCCGAAGCATCGTCGGCGGGGTCCGCGAGGAGAGCATCCGCAAGTTCATGCACCTGCGCAACGATCTCACTGTCGGCAACAAACAGTACGACGCCGACTCGACCGACCACAACATCGCAGGGGCGATCGGCAACAAGGGCACCTTGAACGGCGCCGGTGCGCTCAGTGCCGTGCTCAACGCCGATCAATTCGGCGAGCTGAAGATGATGGGCGAGCTGGGCAACGAGCCCCGCTTCGGTATCGAGGGGCGCTACGACACGTCGTACACCGCTGGGCTGGGACGAAATGCGTGTCACTTCGCGCCGCACAGTTGGCATTCGTGGTCGACAGCGCACGCCAAGGCGATCACGTTGGCGCAGACGTCGTGGACGAACCGCGACCAGGCGGTGAAACTCGAGGCGCAGACGGTCGAGATCGAGCAGAGCCCGCCGCGTCAGGGCAACGACAAGGCGGTCGAGTACAACCGCAAGCAACGCTCCACGATGGACACCGCTGCGTCAGACAGCTTGAATGCCGCACTGATCGAAAACGGTTTCGGCGATCACTTCCTGCAGGACTCGTACGCCGCTGGTCACCTCATCAACAAGACGTTGATCATGCAGTGGTTCGCCCAGTGGCTCGACACCAAGGGAGCCAAGCGCGACTACATGACCGAGGAGGAATGGCGACGTGTCCAGCAGATCGCATACGGCCAGCCCGGCGTCGCCGCCACAGGGTTGGCCGACCCGGCAACGATCGGGCAGGCAGTGTCGAATGATCCGCAGTCTGTCGAGAACCTCGACGGCGACTGGACCACCCGGTTCGATGCGCTCGGGCTCAAGGTGCCGGGCGTGCTGCGCACGCCGGGGAGTGCAGAGTGGGATCTGTTCACCTGGTGGCAGGAGCAGGCGATGAACGGCAAGTTCCTCACCGTCGACTACAAGGACCTGATCAAGGTGTGTCCGATCAGGGTCAAGGGTCAGCTGCAGGCAGCGTTGAAGAACCTCATCGACGATGGCGTCGTCTACTACTCGCACTACTCCACCAAGGACCGGGCCAAGGGCGCCGAAGCGATCGGGCTCGAAACGCTCGGCTACGCGAAGGATCTGCGAATCAAGAAGGAGTACATCCCCGACCCGACCAAGGCCGGTGCGTTCACCGATGCTGTCGCACAGGCCAAGGGCGGCGATTCGGCTGCGTACGACAAGATGGCAAAGGCGGTCACCTACGGCGACTACCACGCATTCTTGAACCACGGCTACCTGCAGTTGGCGTCGAACGTGTTGCACGACCATTTCTGTGCGAACGGACTCGACGTGGCCACTGCGGAGGGCGACACGCCGTACAAGATCTACGGCGACAACGCGATGCTCGGCAAGGAGAGCTCGAAGATGGTGAAGTACTCCTCAGAGACAGCGCACCAGTCGCGTGATTCGATCATCGAGATCGCCACCACAGGCCGGACCAACAAATCGACGGCAAGCATCGGTGCCCGTTTCCCCGCCTGGGTTCGTCCGAAGGGAGCCTCGGCGAATCTGTCGCTCGAGGCGTGGCACGGCGAGGGTGGATCGTTGCACAAGTTCTGCTTCGACACGATCTTCCCCGACGTCGCCGGGGTCTTCTCGAAGAGCACGGCGGTAGCAAAGAGCAAGCTCGTCCCGCAGATCTCCAAGGACGCCACCAAAGCGGTCCACTCCGGCGAAGCCTTCTGACTGCGCCGCTGTTGGCGCAGCTCAGTCGATCACGGGTCGAAGAGCGGGTCGTTCGGCCAGGCACCCTCGACGAGGTCGTCGCCGTATCGCATCCAGACGCCACACATCCTCGGTGGTGTCGGCGGGAATCGCTGGGGAGCTCCGACGCGACATGGATCGACCGTACTCTCGGCTTCGCTCAGCGTTCGTCGCGGTCGGCGGACAACACGGGTCTGACTCGCGTTGTCCTACTGTTCGACTATGGACGTGGAACGGTTGGGTGGATCGTGTGGGGCCGTCGTGCAGGGGATCGATGTGAGCCGACCCCAGTCGACCGATGAGATCGAGACGATCCTGCAGTTACTCGACGAGCATCTGGTGATCGCACTCCCACGCCAGCAGCTCGACCTCGACCGACTCGAGGCGTTCACCGACGAGCTCGGCGGGCGTGACATCACGCCGTACATCACCGCGGTCGACGAACGACCGCACGTGATCCGGGTGATCAAGGAGCCGAGCGACGAACTGAACTTCGCCAACGCCTGGCACACCGACCTGTCGTACCTGCCAGCGCCGCCCGCGTACACGGTGCTGCACGCGCACGACGTGCCGGCCGCCGGCGGCGACACGATGTGGGCCAACCAGCATCTCGCCTACGACACGTTGCCCGACAGCATGAAGGAACAGATCGACGGATTGCGGGCGACACACTCGGCGGGCATGGCCTACGGCACCGGCGGCTACCTCGAAGCGGTGGCCGGCAAGAGTTCGATGACGGTGGCGCCGTCGCCCGACGCGCACGCCAGCGAGACCCACCCGCTGGTGATCCGCCACCCCCGTACCGGGCGTGCAGCGTTGTTCGTGAACTCGGTGTACACCACCGGTATCGAGGGGATGGATCCCACCGACGGCGCCGCCCTGCTCGGCAGACTCGTCGCTCACGCCACGCACCCGAACTTCACGTGTCGTCTTCACTGGGAGCCGGAGATGTTGACGATCTGGGACAACAACGCAACGCAGCACTTCGCGATCAACGACTACCCCGGCGAACGCCGCGAACTGTTCCGCACCAGCGTGGCCGGCACCGCGCCGCAACCCGTGTGACGTGTTCGAGATGTGCTGACACGTCTCGAACACGTCACGCTGCATCGGCGGAGTGGGCGGCGCCGTCGAGGGCGGCCCAGAGTTCGGTTCGGACACGATCGGCCTCGGGGGGGCGAAGGTGGTTGGTGACGACGACACCTTCGATCATGTCGGCGATCACCGCTCCACGCGGTCGACCCTTGAGCCGGATCGACACCACGGCACCGTCCGGGCGACGGCGGATCGATCGGTCGAGGCCGACGAGCCTGGGTGGGCACCGAAAGCTCGGCCCGACCAGGCCTCGACGGCGTGCCTCACTGGTGAGGGTGCGGGCGACAGCGGCGAACTCGACGGCGGTGGTGACGGACTCCATACGTCAACCATCATGACGAAGGGGTACCCCACAGTTCCCCGACCCGATCGACGGACCAGGGTCAGGCGCCGCCGAAGTAGAAGAGGAGTTGAGCGTTGGCCAGACCGGCAACGGGTGGGGCTTCGGACATGGGCGTGATCGCGGTGTTGGCCAGACTGGCGTCGACGGCGGGCAACTCGGCCGCGGCCTGCAGACCTTCGACGTAGAACACGGTCGTCTCGGTCAGCGCCACCGAGCCGTTGAGCGCACGGATGTCGCTCCAACCGACCGATCCGAGCAGGAGTGTGCCCCCAGCCCCAGACGGTCGCCGTTGCTGGGCCCGCTCGACACCACCACGGGAACCGGCGCCCGTTCGGGTGGAGCAAGTGTGGAGGGCGGCACCGTGGTGAGCGCCGATGTGGTGGTTGGCGCGAGCGTGGTCGGCGCGAGTGCCGTCGGCGGCAACGTGGTCGGCGGCAGTGTTGAGGTCGTGGTGGTGGTGGTGGTGGTGGTCGTCGTCGCCTCCGCCGAGCTGTTGTTGTTCGACGTCTCGAGGTAGAGCACCGCAGCGGCCACGCCAACAGCAATCAGGGCGACGAGTGCGGTCAGTATCCGGTGCCGGGTCATCGATGCAAGCGAGGTGCGGTCAGAAAGGGAGCCAGCGTCAGGCCAGGTCCAAGCCGATGTACCCGAGCAGTTCGGTGGCAGCCGGGAGGTCGGAGACAATCGGCGCATCCTCGATCGGCGCAACGAAGTCGGACGGCAGGTCGAGATCTTCGGCGAGACGCAAAGCGGCCTCGTCCACACCCACGGCGAAGTAGGCCGTGGTGAACTCGGCGATGTCAGTGCTGTAGAGCGGCAGCACGCCGACCACAGAGGCCATCTGCTGGAGCTTCATGCAGCTGCGAGGGTACCGACCAACCCGCACCGTGAGCGGTCGGTCCCAGGGCGTTCGGCCGTCGGTACAGTCACAGCGGTGAGCGAAGGGGCGACGAGCGGCATCGACGGCTTCACGCCGACACAGCTCAAGACGCTCGAAGCGTTGCGCCGCCCGCCTGAGCCGCTGGTGTTCGACCCCGATCTGGTCGCCGACATCCGCACCGAGATGCGCGTCGCGCTCGACGGGTTCACCGAGCGCCTGCAGCCGAACCAGGACGTGTACATCTCCAAGTACAAGCTGACTTCGGTGCTCGAGTGTGAGGAGAACCACCTGATCCCCGACGACTTCGAGTGGAAGCCGTCGACCGCAAAGGGGCAGGTGGCGCACCGGGCGATCCAGTTGACGTTGTCGTGGCGGGGTGAGCCGAACCCGATCGATCTGGTCGACGAGGCGATGGCCCGTCTGGCCGACGAGGAGCGCGGCATCGGTGCGTGGATCGCGGGCCTCTCCCCCGCCGACGAGGCCGACCTGCGTGGCCAGTCGGCGGAGCGTCTCACGAAGTTCATGGAGTGCTTCCCGCCGTTGGACAGACGGGCGAATCCGATGACCGAGTCGTCGATCCGCTGGCCGAACGACGGTCCGATCGTGTTGTCGGGCAAGGTCGACCTGGTGATGGGCCGGCCTCGCGGGTCCGAGAGCAGCAAGGTGATCATCGACCTGAAGACCGGGCGACCGAACGTCCATCATCGCGAGGATCTCGGCTTCTATGCGCTGCTCGAGACGCTCGTGCGGTCGGTGCCGCCGCGCAAGCTGGCAACCTTCTATCTCGACGCCGCCGAAGCGCAGGCCGAGGATGTCAGTGAGCGTCTGCTGCGCACGGCAGTCCGCCGAACTCTCGACGGGATCAACAAGATCGTCGAGCTCCACGCCGAGGGTCGTCCGGCTGTGCGCCGTCCGGGCGTCACGTGCCGCTGGTGCCCCCTCGCCGACACCTGCTCCGACGGCCAGGCGTACCTCGACGCCCAATTCGGTGACTGACTCCGCCCACTCACTCCGGTTTCGCCACTCTGTGCGGATCTGGTTGCAGAACGCGCAGGCCGAGCAGCATCCAGTCGCGTCCGCATTCGTTGAGACGCTCGGAACCGGTGAGCAACAGCTTGCGGATCTTCTAGAGCGGGTCGTCTTTGCCGCCCCGCTGGCCGAGGGGCAGACCCGAGTCGCGCTCAACGAGTTCAGGTGTCATCGCCGCTGGCCATAGGTGGCATCAGACTCGACGTGAATCTCGCGCATCTCGACCACGAGCACAGCCTCTTCGAGTTCGGCATCGGTCGGGCCGCCAGCGCGTTTGCGACGCCAGTCGTTGAACGCTCGACAGCTGACTTCGACGATCTTGCACGCCATCGTGAACGGCAATCCCTCGGCCGTCCGGTCCAGCACCCACATGCAACGGGTCACTGTCCCGACTCCTTCACCCAGAAGGCCGTCGCTCGTTCGAGTAGGTCTCGTTCCATCCGCAGACGGGCGTTCTCCTTGCGGAGCTCCACAAACTCGGACCGGTCGTCTCGGGTCAGACCAGCGCGTTCGCCGCGCTCGATCTTCTACGATCCGACCCAGTTACCGAGCGTGCCCTCGCCGACACCGATCGCGTCGGCGGCGTCGACGATCCTGCGACCATCGTCGAGCACCATCGCAACAGCATCGGCTTTGAACTCCTCAGTGAACGCCCACCGAGTTCTCTGTGTGTTCTGTTTCTCCATCGTTGACATGATCACCTCCTACAGAAGGTGACCGGCTCAACAGGGGAGGCTCAGTCACGACACTTGTCACGTAGTCTCTGCGGTCATGAAGGGCATCATCCTCGCAGGCGGCACTGGCTCGCGTCTCCATCCGGTCACCCGTGGCACGTCGAAACAACTCCTGCCGGTCTACGACAAGCCGATGATCTACTACCCGCTGTCGGTACACATGCTCGCAGGGATCCGCGAGGTGTTGATCATCACCACACCTGAGGACCGGCCCGGATTCGAACGATTGCTCGGCGACGGGTCGCAGTGGGGCATGCAACTCGCGTACGCCACACAGGACTCGCCCGACGGCCTCGCCCAGGCGTTCCTGATCGGGGCCGACTTCCTCGACGGGCAGGGCGCCTCGCTCGTGCTCGGCGACAACCTGTTCTACGGTGCCGGCCTCTCGAACCTCGTGTCCACCGCTGCCGCCCGCCCATCGGGTGCCACCGTGTTCGGCTATCACGTGAAGGATCCGCAGCGATACGGCATCGTCGACCTCGACGCCGACGGTCGCCCCACCAAGATCGAAGAGAAGCCCGAGCGACCCACGAGCAACTGGGCGGTCACCGGGCTCTACTACTTCGACGAGCGCGTCGTCGAAGCAGCCGAGGCGGTCAAGCCGTCGGCGCGAGGCGAGCTCGAGATCACCTCGGTGATCGACTACTACCTCGAACGTGGCGAGCTGAACGTGGAACAACTCAACCGCGGATTCGCGTGGCTCGACACCGGCACGTTCGACTCGATGGTCGAGGCGTCCGAGTTCGTCCGCGTCCTCCAACACCGCACCAACAACCAGATCGCCTGCCTCGAAGAGATCGCCTGGGTGAACGGCTGGATCGACGACACCACGCTACGTGCTGCCGGCGAGTCGATGGAGAAGAACACCTACGGCCAGTACCTGCTGAACCTGCTCGACGGAGGCCCCCGATGATCGAACGGATGAAGATCCTCGTCACCGGCGGCAAGGGCTTCATCGGCTCCGCCGTGGTCCGCCACCTCATCAACGACACCGACCACGAGGTGGTCAATGTCGACAAGATGACCTACGCCGCCACGCACGGCTCCACCCAGTCGGTCGCCGACAGCCCACGGCTCACCTTCGAGCAGGCCGACATCTGCGACATCGACCGGATCACCGAGATCTTCGCCGAGCACTCCCCCGACGCCGTGATGCACCTCGCCGCCGAGAGCCACGTCGACCGCTCGATCGACGGGCCAGCGGCGTTCGTGCAGACCAACCTCATCGGCACGTTCATCATGCTCGAAGCAGCACGCGCCGCCGGCGTGACACGCTTCCACCACATCTCCACCGACGAGGTGTTCGGGTCACTCGGCCTCGACGATCCGGCGTTCACCGAGACCACGCCCTACGACCCGAGGTCGCCGTACTCGGCCACCAAGGCCGGCTCCGACCATCTCGTTCGGGCCTGGGGCGAGACTTACGAACTGCCGGTGCTGCTCACCAACTGCTCGAACAATTACGGGCCGTTCCACTTCCCCGAGAAGCTCATCCCGCTCGTCACGATCCGCGCGCTGCACGGCGAACCACTCCCCGTGTACGGCAAGGGCGACAACATCCGCGACTGGCTGCACGTCGAAGACCACGCCGCCGCGTTGGTCACCGTGGTGGAGGCGGGAACACCGGGTGAGACCTACAACATCGGCGGCAAGGCCGAGCGCACCAACCTCGACGTCGTCGAGACACTGTGTGACCTCGTCGACGAACTCGCCGGCCCGCCGGATTCAGGCGCACTTCCCGGCGGCAACTCGCGCCGCTCACTCATCACGTTCGTCGCCGACCGGCCGGGCCACGATCATCGGTACGCCATCGACCAGACCAAGATCCAGCGCGAGTTGGGATGGGAGCCGAAGTACACCTTCGAGACCGGGCTGCGCGACACCGTCCAGTGGTACCTCGACAACCAGGCCTGGTGGCAACCGCTGCGCGACAAGCAGGCCACCGAACGCCTCGGATTGAAGAAGTAGCGATGGAGATCATCACCACCGCACTCGACGGCGTCGTCGAGATCCGCCCGCCTCGCCACGGCGACGACCGGGGCTGGTTCAGCGAAACCTACAAGCAGCACACGCTGCGCGATGCCGGCATCGACATCACCTTCGTGCAGGACAACGAATCGTTCTCCGCTCCCGCGGGCACGCTGCGCGGGCTGCACTACCAGGTGGCACCCCACCCACAGGACAAGTTGATCCGCGTCATCCACGGATCGATCCTCGACGTCGCAGTCGACCTTCGCCGCGACTCGGCGACCTTCGGCCAACACGTTGCCGTCACCCTGACCGCGGACGCCGGCAACCAGATGCTCGTGCCCGCCGGATTCGCCCACGGGTTCTGCACACTCGTTGCCGACGTCCGCGTCGCCTACAAGGTGAGCGGTGTGTACGCGCCGGAATGCGAACGCGCCATTCGCTGGGACGACCCCGACCTCGCCATCGACTGGCAGCTCCCGTCGAGCGGCCCCACGCTGTCGGGCAAAGACGAGATCGCCCCCTTCCTCGCCGACCAACCCGACCTCTTCTGAGGCCGAGCGGCTGTCTGTGCGGATCTGGTTGCGGAAAACGCAACGGAATCCGCACAGAGTTGCCGAAGGCACCGGCCGAGTGCCGCCACCACAGCCACATCCGCCGACGCGAACGACCTGCTCCCCGCTTCGGACTGGCCCGATAATTCGTGCATATCGAGTGGTCGACACTCGACCTACCGGCATTGCCACGCAGCCCACCTCAACGAGATCTCTCATCTCAGCGCGCCAGACCCCGCGCTTCGACCGCACGTACGTCGTCTTCGGCGGCGGCGGCGACGGCGGCGGCGACGGCGACGGCGACGGCGAGCACAGTTTCTGGATCACCCCCAACCATCGGCAACCGAACGACGACAGCTA
>Ga0335398_10004725_pt1 | contig 18632 bp, 12 predicted proteins | sample BON03_FD_205742 | JGI IMG/M metagenome (GOLD analysis project Ga0335398, IMG submission 205742) | Freshwater microbial communities from Lake Bonney liftoff mats and glacier meltwater in Antarctica - BON-03 (spades assembly) (version 2) | ecosystem: Environmental > Aquatic > Freshwater > Ice >... | reverse complement strand
AAAGGTATTTAAGCTCTTGGTTATACAACTTGCAGATATGCATATAAATAGCAATTAGTTTGAGTGCTTTTTCCTTGGGAATCATTCTTAAAGATTGAAGTAGATATCTTCTTTAAGATACTGATTTACAAGGTTTTAACCAAGATTTTTACTATATAATTTACTCAAAATCAACGGTTTAAATCGAAAATTTAAGCACTCTTCTGACCCTTGATTCGCATAACTAATAATAAATTTTCATATCGAATTAGTTTGGACAAAAGCCAATTCCCAGCCTGGCTACTAGCTGCGATAAAAGAGATAACCAGTTAAAAATTTTATTTATGCGAGAGATAATTTTCTGTTTATCAATTAACAAATTTGTTTACAATATTTATAAGCTATTTGTCTTTCTCATTATATAAACCCGCTAGTTCAAGTAGGCCATTTCAAATTATCAAACACAAAAATCAAATACCGCACATCAGTCACCAAACACCCGTCATCGGTCACCAAACACCGGACATCCCACATTAGGCACCAAACACCGGGCATCCCACATCGGACATCCAACATCCTACATCCGTCACCAAACACCCGACATCAAGCACCAAACATCCGTCATCCGTCACCAAACACCGGACCTCCCACATCCGACATCCTACATCCGTCACCAAACACCCGACATCAAGCATCCAACATCCGTCATCGGTCACCCGACACCCTACATCAAGCATACCACATCAAACCACCACCACCTCTATCCCCTTCTCCTCCAACTTTTCCCGGTAAATCTCCGGAATACCAGCATCGGTAATAATCATATCAATGTCTTCGAGTTCGCAGATTTTACCAAAGCCCTTTCTCCCAAACTTTCGGCTATCGGCCAGTACAATCGTCTTTTGAACAGAGCGAATCATCTGTGAATTTAGATGTGCCTCCATCATATTGGAAGTAGTCAAGCCATGCTCCAAGCTGATCCCATCTACACTGAGAAAAAGCTTGCTGCAAGCAAAGTTTTTTAACATCTCCTCGGCATAATGGCCGACTGCCGAACTGCTGCTTTTCCGAACCACACCGCCCAATTGCACCAACTCAACTTCAATACTATCAATCAATGCCAAGGTCACATTCATGGCAGCAGTGAGCACAGTGAGTTTGAAGTTTTTGGGAATCGCTTGCGCAAAAGCAACCACCGTAGTTCCGGATCCGATTAAAATCGCTTCATTTTCTTCCAAATATGCTAAGGCTTTTTGGGCTATTCGAGTTTTTTCGGCGACCTGTTCCAGCTTTTTGAGCTGAACTGATCGATCAGATACATAAGGCGAAACCGGAGTAGCCGAGCCATGAGATCGGTAAAGCAAGCCTTTGTCTTCCAAGATTTTCAAATCTTTCCGGATCGTCACCATGGTCACCTCTATGTTTTTGGCCAGTTCAGAAACAGATATAAATCCCGCTCGATCCAATTCGTCTAAAATGTATTTGTGTCGCTCAGCAATAGTCATTTTAATTTCTTTTGTTAATTAAAACTACTCAAAAAGAAACTGAATTAAAAAAAATAGATCTCATTCTCTTTCTTTTGCTTTCTTTTCATTTCCTTTTATTTACTTTCGTACAAGAAATAAAAATTATGAACAGAGAAGAAAACTTAAACCAACTCATTGATGAAACGAAGACTTGGGATATTGCCGTCATCGGAGGAGGTTCTTCTGGCTTAGGCGTGGCACTTGATGCGATTTCCAGAGGGATGTCAGTTTTACTTCTGGAGAAAGCAGATTTTGCCAAAGGCACTTCCAGCCGAAGCACCAAATTAGTCCACGGAGGAGTTCGGTATTTAGCACAAGGAAATGTCGGCCTTGTACTTGAGGCATTGAAGGAGCGGGGAAGGCTCTTGAAAAATGCTGCTCATCTAGCCCATGACCAGCCTTTTATTATCCCAATTTATACATGGTTTGATCGAATTCAGTACACGGTTGGCTTGAAAATGTATGATTGGATGGCAGGTCGGCTACGGCTCGGAAAATCAAAGTGGATCTCCAAAGAAGAAACCATCACCCGAATGCCTGCAATTCTCCAAAAAGAATTGATGGGTGGCGTAGTATATCATGACGGACAATTTGACGATGCCCGATTGGCTGTGGCCATTGCTCAAACTGCCGATCAAGCTGGCGCTTGTGTTCTGAACTATACCAAAGTAGCGGACCTGATTAAAGACGGATCAGGAAAAATTACCGGCTTGAAAGTTCAAGATGAAATCGGTAAGAGAAACTATACCATAAAAGCCAAAATGGTGGTCAATGCCACTGGAGTTTTCGCAGACAAAATCCTACAAATGGATAATCCAGCAGCTCCAAAGATGATCCTGCCGAGTCAGGGAATTCACTTAGTCTTAGACTTGGACTTTTTAGGTGGTCAAGACGCACTTATGATTCCTAAGACCCGAGATGGTCGAGTTCTATTTGCAGTGCCATGGTATGGTAAACTTGTGGTGGGAACAACCGATACGATCCGCGAAAAGCCAAAGCTTGAACCCGAAGCTTTACAAAAAGAAATTGATTTTGTACTGGAAACAGCCTCAGGTTACTTGATACGAAAACCGACTCGAGCAGATGTGAAAGCAGTTTATGCAGGTTTAAGACCTTTGGCCAGACCGAAAGAAGGGAGTACCAAAACCAAGGAAATCTCACGCTCCCACAAGATCATTCTTTCCAAAAGTGGCCTGGTGACGCTGACCGGTGGAAAGTGGACCACCTTCCGAAAAATGGGTGAGGACACGGTGGATTATTTTGAGCAAGTGACCGGAGAGAAACCCAAAGAATCGACTTCCGCCGAAATGAGTATCCAGGGAAATACCAGCCAGCTAGAGGCGGGACATTGGGGAATCTATGGAACCGAGGCAAAATCAATCAAAATGCTAGCCGAAGAGCATCCTGAATGGAATGAAAAAATTCACCCAGACTTTCCTAATATCTTAGCCGAAGTCATCTGGGCAGTGCGGAATGAAATGGCAGTAAAACTCGAAGATATACTTTCTAGAAGAGTCAGAATTCTGATTTTGGATGCACAGGCCGCTATTGATGCGGCACCGAAAGTCGCTAAACTGATGGCTGCTGAAATGGGAGAGGATACAGATTGGGTAGAAAGTGAACTGAATGATTTTCTAAAAACGGCCTCGAAATATTTGATTCAATAAAGGATGGTGGACTGATTACTAGGTAATTATCAAGAGGAGATTAGAGACTGGAAATTGGAGAATCGAGAATTCACCTATTCCCAGCATCATAATTTCGAAAAAGATCGATTTTTTTTATTGGCTAAATAAAATACTGCTAAAAGCCTGTTAAGTTGGCTGTTGTCCGTCAATTGAGAACTGATACTAGTTGGATCTAATTGGACAAGTCTGAATAATCGTGAATAATCGAGTATCTTTTTGACAAATTAATCTTGTGACCCAATGACCCAACCAAAACCTTATATACTTTCGCTTGACCAAGGAACGACAAGTTCTCGTGCGATCGTTTTTGATAAAAAAGGAAAAATCATTTCCAGCGCTCAAAAAGAATTCAAACAGTATTTCCCAAAGCAAGGCTGGGTGGAACATGATCCTGAAGAAATCTGGTCTTCCCAATCTTCAGTCATGATCGAGGCATTGGTAAATAAAGGCATTCGGGCAGATCAGATCGCAGCAATTGGCATCACTAATCAACGCGAGACAACCATTGTCTGGGATCGGAAAACAGGCGAAACACTTTACAATGCACTAGTCTGGCAGGATCGGCGGACAGCTGCTTTTTGCGATAGCTTAAAAGAAAAAGGTCATGCAGAACTCATCGCTTCCAAGACGGGATTGATCATTGACTCCTATTTTTCTGCTACAAAAATCCGATGGATTCTTGAAAATATCGAAGGTGCTCGAGCGCGGGCTGAAGCTGGAGAATTGGCTTTTGGGACAGTGGATAGCTGGTTGGTTTGGAAACTCACTGCTGGGGAAAACCACCTCACAGATATCACAAATGCCAGCAGAACTATGCTTTTCAACATTCATACTCAAGAATGGGATCAGGAATTATTGAATCTTTTTGGTATCCCAGCATCAATGCTTCCAGAAGTTAAGACCTGCTCTGAAGTTTATTGCGAAACCGCAGGTGACGTACTCAAAACCAAAATTCCAATTGCAGGAATAGCCGGAGATCAGCAAGCTGCACTTTTTGGCCAACTTTGCACCGAGCCCGGAATGGCCAAGACCACATACGGAACCGGCTGCTTCCTTGTGATGAATACCGGAACGAAAGCAGTTCGTTCGAAAAATCAATTGCTCACCACCGTAGCTTGGAAGATTGGCGAGGAGATCAATTATGCCTTGGAAGGTTCGGTGTTTATTGGTGGAGCGGCAATTCAGTGGCTTCGTGATGAACTGGAGTTTTTCAAAAATGCCCACGAAACCGAAAAACTTGCGGTAGGCTTGGAACACAATGATGGGGTTTATTTCGTGCCAGCGCTTGCCGGACTGGGCGCACCGCATTGGGATCCAAATGCCCGCGGAGCATTTTTTGGAATTACCCGTGGGACAACTATTGCGCATTTCACCCGAGCGGCATTGGAAGCGATCGCTTATCAAGTCTATGATGTGCTCAAAGCCATGGAAAAAGACTGCGGAAAACCTATCTGCGAACTTCGAGTAGATGGTGGAGCCACTGCAAATAACTTCCTAATGCAGTTTCAGGCAGACTTGCTGGATTGTGAAATCAAGCGCCCTGAGATCATTGAGACTACTGCGATCGGTGCGGCATTTTTAGCGGGATTAGCTGTTGGGTTTTGGAAAAATCAGGAGGAGATCAAATCACTTTGGACTGCTGATCGGAGTTTCACCCCCATCATGGAAAAAGAAAAGCGAGAAAATTTTCTTTATTTCTGGCAGAAAGCAATTGACCGTTCGAGGAATTGGATCGAGAGTAATTGATTTTCACTTCCTATATTTCCCTCAGGAATCTTAGCTTAGTCATTTGAATCAGTGCCAAGGCCTTAAAGCATAACAAAATCAGTCACTTTGAACATCAAATCGTAATACCCCATCGATAATTCCGATAAGCATCCGGGACGAAAAGTGAAATGAAACGTCTGATTTTGTCCGCCACAGCGGATGAGTTACAGTAGATTGCCCATGTGTATTTCAGGATTAACCCTTTAAAAACCCAACTTCAATAAGATGAACCCATACTTAGCAGAATTCATAGGCACTTTCCTTCTTCTACTCTTAGGATCCGGCGTAGTCGCCAATATGCTTTTACCACTAACCAAAGGAAATGGCGGAGGGATTATGGAAATCTCCACAGCTTGGGGTTTGGCCGTATTTTGCGGGGTAGTCGTAGCAGGACCCTACAGCGGCGCTCACCTCAATCCGGCGGTAACGATTGGATTGGGAATCACCGGTAAGTTTGCTTGGTCCCTAGCCCCAGGTTATATCTTAGCTCAAATTCTAGGCGCCATGCTCGGAGTGGGATTAGCTTGGCTGATGTACAAAGACCACTACGATGCTGAGAAAGATCCGGGAATTATTGCTGCACCTTTTGGAACCTCCCCTGCCATCCGCAATTTCAAATTGAATTTCCTCTCTGAATTACTTGGGACGTTTGTCTTGATTCTGGTCATTCTTTATAACTCAGGCGTAAAGATTGTAGACGTGGCAGAGACGCCTATTGGAATGGGTTCACTCGGCGCTATTCCAGTCGCATTTCTAGTTTTGGTAATTGGACTAGCCTTGGGAGGAACGACGGGTTATGCAATCAATCCAGCACGGGATTTTGGCCCCAGATTGATGCATCAGCTTTTACCGATCAAAGGCAAAGGAGCTACCGATTGGAGCTACGCGTGGGTACCGATTTTAGGGCCAATTGTAGGAGCTGCCTTGGCTGCTGGAGTGTATATTATTGCTGGGGTTTAAGCGTATTTTCTTAAAAACTTTCTCAGAATGGTACTTTCAGGGATTGTAATCGCCAAAAATACCATAAACAAAAAAAGCTGAAAACCTTCCGGGTTTCAGCTTTTTACATTTTTTCAGATTTCTGAGTTAAGATTTCTGAGTTCAAACTTGAGCTTTCTAACTTCTTAATTCTGACTTATCGAAGTATTTCTCTGGAAATTACCAGTTTCTGAATCTCCGAAGTCCCTTCTCCAATGGTACAAAGCTTCGAATCACGGTAGAATTTCTCTACTGGATAATCCTTGGTAAAACCATATCCTCCAAAGATCTGAACAGCTTCACTGGAAACTGAAACACAAACTTCCGAAGCGTACAACTTAGCCTGAGCTCCAGCCAAAGTAACTTTTTCACCTCTATTTTTTAGATCACAAGCTTTGTAGATCAATAATCTTGAAGCCTCCACCTGTGTTGACATATCAGCAAGTTTGAAAGAGATTCCTTGAAAAGCGCTGATTGGCTTATTGAATTGATGACGCTCTTTAGAGTAAGCAATCGACGCATCGAGTGCACCTTCTGCAATACCCAAAGACAAGGCAGCAATAGAAATTCGACCACCATCCAGCACCTTCATGGATTGGATAAACCCCTCTCCCAGTTCGCCCAATACCTGATCCTTATGGATTCGGCAATCAGTGAAAATCATTTCAGCAGTTTCTGAAGCTCGCATACCGAGTTTATCTTCCAAGCGTCCGCCTTCCAATCCAGGTGTGCCTCGCTCGATCACAAAAGCAGTCATTCCATGGGAATCTCCCACTTCTCCGGTTCTGGCGATAACTACCGCCACATCCCCTGATGAACCATGAGTGATAAAGTTTTTGGCACCATTCAATATAAAATGATCACCGTCATTGATCGCAACAGTTCTCATATTTCCTGCATCCGAACCTGTATTTGGCTCAGTCAGACCCCAAGCTCCAAGCCATTCGCCGGTAGCTAGTTTAGGGATATATTTCTGCTTTTGCTCCTCAGTGCCAAACATGAAAATATGATTGGTACAAAGGGAATTGTGTGCTGCCATGGAAAGGCCAACCGATGGGTCCAATTTGGAAAGCTCCACGATTGCAGTGACATACTCAAAGTATCCAAATCCAGATCCGCCATATTCGACTGGAATCAATACACCCATCAATCCAAGCTCACCTAGTTTCTTGAAAAGCGGTTTTGGAAAATGCGATTTGTCATCCCATTCTTTTCTAAAAGGAGTGATCTCTTTCGCACCGAAATCTTGGATCATCTTGGCGATCATCTGTTGATTTTCGTTTTCTGAAAAGTTCATCATATTTATTCTTTGGGTTTATATGTTAGTAATATACCCCTAAGATTTACAATAAGTTTGGCATCTGCAAATCGCTGTTCAAAAGCTAGTAAGCTCAAAAAACTCCCCTCCAAATATTTGAATACATTTTAAAAACTTTACCACTTAATCGATTGGATGCGTGATAAAATACCAAAGCAACACGTTCATTTAGCTATACGCTCATTCTTCTAGCTATTTCTAGCCAAATAGCTTTGCAAGAATAAATTTTACTCCCTCATCACTTTCTTAAGCATAATGCTCTACCCTCAAAATTATCTACTACAGACAGCAGCACTGCGGACTGACAACCCACAACTGACATCCGACAACTGACATCCGACAACTGACAATTGATAACCGACACAACAGACGCCCCCTACATCAGTCCCTCATGCGCTGCTTTAACCCTTCCAAACCAGGCCTTTAATTCCTCAAGTCGCTCATAGGAATCTTTGCCCGGCTTTTGATCGGCTTGACCTAGCATCGAACTCAAATAACTCGCCTGATCCTCCAGCATAGGTTGCATATAGGTGCCTTCTTCAGTCACCAATTGATTATAGATCGTCTCCAATTCACTTTTCTTACGCGCTATTTTCTTGGAAGGACTTTCCTTTTCAATCACAAGCTTCAGTGCTTCCACTTCTTGTTCGATGGCTGCGATCACCTGATCCAACTCATTACGGAAAGTCTGGATTTCCAGCGTCAAGGCTTCTTGCTCCGCCACATCCGCATCCGTCACCAAAGTCACCCGTGGATCCAAGACCACATCAAATTTCTCCTCCAAAACCGTTTCTCCCGAAATCAATCTTGCCGTATAAACCCCGGTCGAAACCATCGGCCCATTTCCGGTGTAAGCTTTTTTCGGGTCTTTGTTCCAACCGCCCTGGTGCATCATATTCCAACTGAAATGGTTCATTCCAGCCTTATTTGGAAGACCGCCTGAAGCTGGAGCTCCGGTGAATTCCGTAGACATATCTCGAGTAGAATCTACTTTGGCATCTTTTGGCGCATCGGCTTTGAATGTGCGGACAACTTGCCCTTTGCCATTCACCAATTCCAGTCGAAGTCCTTCCTGATTTTCTGCCAAATAGTAATCGAACTTTGCGCCAGCCCGAGGATATTCAGGACCATTGGTTTCCCGCCGTGCAGACATCATATTTCGGATGGTTGGCTTAGTGTCAAAGAAGACCATCGCTTGATTTCCAATCTCAGAAATTCCTCTCAAACTCATCAGATTATCCAAAATCCAAAATCCTCTTCCCATGGTGGACATCACCAAATCATCCTGATGAATCTTGATATCCGTGATCGGAGTGACTGGTAGATTGCTTTTGAAGGGCGTCCAAGTGCTGCCGTCATTTAGGGATATAAATAGGCCAAACTGCGTTCCTGCATAAAGGATTCCTTTTTTGGCAGGATCTTCACGAACGACCAAGGTCGGGAAATCTTCGGGAATTCCGTTTTTCCCATCCGTCAGCAAATTCCAAGTTTTTCCATAATCAGCAGTCTTGTAGATGTAAGGCTGATCATCGCCCAACAAATAACGAAGGATAGCCACATAGGCCGTTGCCGGATCATGTGGAGATGGCTCCACAGAATCCACTCGCCCACCTTTTGGCATCTTTGGCGTGACATTCTCCCAAGTCTTACCTCCATCTTTGGTCACGTGAACTGGTCCATCATTGGCGCCCACCCAGATCAAATCTTCCTGAATCGGAGATTCTCGAATGGCATAAATCGTACTGTAATATTCCTCGCCAGTGACATCTCGCGTGATCGGACTACCCGGAACCACCTGCTTATCTGGTTCATTTGCAGTCAGATCTGGAGAAATAATCTCCCAAGTCTTACCCTCATCCAAGGTCTTGTGCACATACTGCGAAGTATGATAAATCACTCCCGAATTATGCGGGGAAACATGAATCGGTGCCACCCGCTGAAATCTAAATTTCAGATCCTTTGGATTGTGACCGTAGCTATTGGAAGCGCCGACGTAATATTGCATTTCCTGACCCGTTCGCTTGTCATAGACTCCAAATCTTCCCTTGCAATTCGAATAGACGATATTCGAGTCACCCGGCTTAGGTACGGCAGGTCCGGTTTCGCAGCCTCCTGTATTGATGATGTAGGAATTGCTGCCCGCCTGCACGCTGATCGGTGGCATGCTTGGCACGGCAACCGTGCTGTAATTATCCTGCTGACCTGCATAGAGCCAATATGGATATTGATCATCTACTTCAACTTGATAGAGTTCGGCGGTAGGCTGATTAAACTGTGTGGACCAGCTGCCTCCATCGTTTTGGGTGATATTTGCCCCGCCGTCATTAGCTTGGATCCAGATCGTGGTATCGTTTGGGTTTTGCCAAATGTCATGATTGTCTCCATGCGGAGTGGAAAGGGACTTCCAGGTTTTGCCGCCATCGTAAGAGCGCTGAAAGCGGAGTGCATTATTATAAACCGTATTCGCGTCCTTCGGATTGGCGTAAATATTTGTGTAGTAAAAAGGGCGATTGGTCAAGTTGGAATTGTCAGAGACCAATTCCCAAGTCGCACCACGATCTGCCGAGCGGTACAATCCACCTTGCTTATCCGAAGCTTCAATATTCGCATAGACCACCGCAGGATCCGCTGGGGAAACTGCAAAATCAATCTTTCCAATCAATTTGGTCGGTAAGCCTTTGGTGAGTTTTGTCCAGGTCTTTCCGGCATCGGTAGACTTGTATACGCCACCTTCGGTCGAACCCGAAGTAATCGTCCAAGGCTTGCGCTCGCCACGCCAAGCTCCGGCATAGATCGTATTGGGATCATCCGGAGCGAGCTCCAAATCAGAAATCCCAAGACTATCTGAATGGAAAAATACCTTCTCCCAGTTCGCGCCGCCATCGACCGTCTTAAAAACTCCCCGCTCTGCATTCTTGGTAAAAGCCTGCCCAATCGCTGCCACATAGACAATATCCGGATTCGTGGGGTGAATCTCCACAGCGCCGATCTGTCCGGCATCTTTGAGTCCGATAAACTTCCAGGTCTTGCCTTCGTCTTCTGATTTGTAGACGCCCTTTCCCGTGATCACATTTGAGCGGAGACCATCCGAACCTGTACCGACATAGATGATCTTCGGCTGCGGCTGATAGACCGCGATCGCACCGATCGAAGGTGTAGGAAAGTAGCCATCCGAGATATTTCCCCAAGTGATGCCATAGTCTTCCGTCTTCCAAACTCCCCCACCGGTAGCTCCCATATAGAAATTTGAAGGTTTGGAATCTACGCCTTCTACAGCAGTGACTCGACCACCACGAAGGGGACCGACATTACGGAACTTATACGAATCAAGGAGCTGCGTCAGGTCTTGGGAAAAGCCAGACAGCGCAAATGAAAGAAATAGGACGGTAGTAAAAAGCTTCTTAAACATCAGAGTTGCGGTTAAGTAAATAATATAGGGGGAAAAATTCAGAAAAGTAATTGGAAATTACAGGAGTGGGAAAAAATCAAACCAAAGCCTGGTCTTGCCAGGAATTGAACTATCTGAAAAAAGAACCCATCTCAATGAAAAATCAGATCCATCTCCTTTGCTTGGGTTACCAACCAAGGTAAAACCCTAAAAAATACCCAGTACTGGATAATGTGGGTAAAGGATTTTGTGATTTTATTTTAACGACAGAAAAATAAACGTCCTAAAATCTGACCATTTATGGCGCTTAGCGATCCATATTAGCAAACTAAACATTAAAAAATGGCGCAAATAAATAAGTTATAAGCAAGCATAGCAGAACAACCGAGACAAATAATATTGACATCAAAAATGACGGCTAAAGAAAAACAAACAGAGTTCATAAAATCCTATCTCAAACTGACTCTTAAACAAAACGGTTATCAGACTTCTGGGCAAACTTGGTGGAAAGACAAAGGCGATTTTTTTAGTATAATTAATCTTCAAAATTATTCTTGGAACTCAAAAGAGTGTGTTGACTTTAGATTTATCATTGGTATTGCGTTAAAGGCGACCGTGAAAGACGAGCAAAAGAAAAAAGCGACCTATAACGACTTGACAACTCATCTTGACGAAGGAACAGTTTTGCCTGACAGAAAAATCGGAAACAATCAAGGCTATTCTATAACTGACAACACAAACTTTAACAAGTTCATAGTAGCAATGAAGACGGACTTTGAAACATACATTCTACCAGGACTTGAAGAACCGAAAACATTAGCCGATTGTATTAAATTTTACGAACAATTTCCATTTTAGGGCGAAAATTTGAAAAGAGTGATTGCTCAAAATAAACTTATAGCATTATGACGATAAGAATGCCAGCCTTTAACAGCAGCTACCCAAAAGTGGCGGTTCAGTGCACCGCAGACACATTTTTGGTTAATCAAACAAACAAGTACCGATCAAGATTCAGCCCAATTTGCAAAATGAAGTTACCTGAAAATGAAAAGTGACAGAATGGTGTAAAAGATGTAAAAATAATTTCGTTTTAGAGAAAATAAGAGAAATGAGCCGGGAAATTTTAACCCTATTTGTAAACGAACGTTAATTGAATCATGAAAGAATCCCTAATAAAAGCAGTATTTACCCTGACTTTGTTGTTTGGGGTGTTGCTCTCTTTACTTGCGCAAAATCATTTTCCCTCCCAAATATGGCACAAAGGCAATATCTATGGCACAGATAGGCAGACTTATGCAGGCCTGGTAAAATATGATTTGGAAAATAATTTAATTCAATTGCAAACTGAGACTATTTCTACCTTTACAGCCTCCAATGTCAGTCATTTTGAAATTCATAACGCAACAAATGATGGGATAAGAAGTTTCTATAGTCTTCCTTATAAGCAAAATGGCAATAATGAAACGCTAGTTTTCTTTGAAGTCCTAACAGAGGGCAATGATATTGCGCTTTTCTGTAGGGAATACATTGAGACTTATTACAATAATTTAGGGACTAGAGGGTGGGTAAGTAATCATATAATGGGGGCTCAGAAATTTACCGGATATCGCTTGGCTTTTAATTATTACTTTTTCAAAAATGGACGAATAGAGCGCTACAGCCTCAAGCGTAAAGATTTATTTGCCATGCTTCCGAGACACGATGAAGAAATCGATCTTTTCATGAGAAAAAACAGCCTGGAGCACGACAGGCGCAGGGATTTGATTAGAATTACCGCCTATTACAACGAATTGCAGCATTAATTTATATGTGAAAACCGCTTATTCTAGTCTCCAACAACGATGGCATTACCTCCTGAAAGAGTCGAACCTTTTTGGGATTAATACCTTTTATTTATTCTGGATTTGTAATCCTTTACAACCACTGGTTCAACACCTTCAGGGTTGCCATTTCTAATCATCGATTTCCTAAGCCCCCGCCCCGATAGCTATACGGGGTCACCGGGGGCTATTCATGGTTCGATCCTTTCAGGATCGTAAAATAGTTATTTTGAAATTCGCAACTGAGATTAATCATTGATAGATCACTTCGTGGTCGGAAAGTAGAATAGATTGTACCAACATTCACCGATCATTTTATTAGTGATCCCAAAACAATCATCATCAAACCGTTTTGGCGAACCCCCACCGCGCCGAGGTGTCTAACCTTTTGCGTGAAGAATTGGGCTAAAGCCCAGCGAGGTTATCCATCATTTGGTTGCCTCCAGCCAAAGCAGGAGGCAATTCAACAGCCCGTTCATCGCAATTCCCAAAACAATCACCATCAAACCGTTTTGCTCCCCCCGCTTGGTTTAGAAAAAGCATTTGACCTAGCCTAGCGAAAAGGTTACTTTGGTCCATACCCGTCAGAAAGTAGCCAAGCAACTTCAGATCATAATCCACAGCGATTTGCATCATTACTTAAAATCACTTTTTATTAATCATTTTATACCTCCTAGGGTATAGAGCTGAATCAAAAATCATTTTTATACCCGAAAAGGTATAGTATATGAATTTAGCCAAATTCAGCAAAGAGTAAAGAGCCGCTGTGAAGTTATGGTAACCTGAATTTGCGCTCAAAGCCGGTGTAGGGCTGCGATTTCTAAGAGATCTTGAACAGGGTAAAAAAACTTTGAGAATGGACAAAGTAAACCAAGTCCTTCAAATGTTTGGACATAAACTAGGCCCTACAGCTGATACATCAGATGAGAAAGACCCCATATCAACATTTAATCCTTAACCCTCTTCCACCATATACCTATTTTTTGAACTAGAGAGTACCGGATTGCCTGGAAACTATAAAGGGATTATGCATGTCTTGTATGGCCTAAATAGCAGGAATTTGATTTTGAACTCAAAGGCGGTAGCTCGCTATCAAAATTTGAACTGTGGAAATAATCCTTTATACATTAGGATGGGGGTTAAGCCAAAATGATGGGGCTGGGAAGTCGGAAAAGTAATTGAAAATTACAAGAGTCTAATCTTTACCAATCACAAGCACGCTTACTTTTGCAAGTGCGCCTGCCTAAAACCTTTTCACAAATCTCCCTGTTCACTACATCTATGTTTTCTAAGAAATTAAAGCTCATACTGATTTTTGTATTTTTTTCAAGTCAGGCGATTTCCCAAAGTTTCATCACGAGATATATCAACGGCATCATAAATGACAGCTCAGATATCAGTAAACCGCAATTTCTGATCTACCCCTCGGTGGCATTTGCGCCGGAGACCAGCTGGGAGATTGGACTTTCATCCCTGCTGGTTTACTATGCCAATCGGGATACCTCAAATCGACTCAGCGAGATCAGCGGCTTTACGTTTATTACCCTGCAAAACCAATATGGGCTCTGGTTTGATCATGCCATCTATTCTGACCGTGATAAGTGGTTTTCCCTTGGGCGCATCAGGTTTCAAAGCTTCCCTTTGAAGTATCACGGCATTGGGATTAATTCCCCTGAAGATTACTTAGCCCTAGTAGATGCCAATCAGATCATGATCAAAGAAAGGCTACTTCGTGAACTGCGTCCCAACTTATATTTTGGGCTCGAAGCAGATTTTCAGCGAATATCACAGGTAGATTTTATCGCGTCCAAAGAAGCTGCGCCATTCACCATGCCCGTGGGCAATGAGGGCTCAACCAATATCGGCTTGGGTGTCGGACTGGTCTATGATGACAGACACAATGTCTTGAATGTGAGAAATGGCCATTTTGCGGAACTGGCTTACTTAAGATATTCTCCGGCTATCAGTTCTTTTGGCTTCAATGCGGTGATGCTGGACACTCGGATTTTTAGACCTGTCGGCGAGCATGGCGTCTTGGCTTGGCAGGCCATTGGTCAGTTTTATTCGGGGGATGTTCCTTTCAACCAGCTGGCTTTGTTGGGGGGAGATAGTATGATGCGGGGGTATTACCTTGGTCGGTTTCGAGACAAAAACCAATTGGCAACCCAGGTAGAATTCAGAATGCTGCCGCTGCCATTGGGATTTTCCAAGAGGATAGGTGCTGCGGCATTTGCGGGAACAGGCACGGTATTTCCTGACTTTTCTTTAGCATCCATCAATAAAATGGTCTGGTCAGCTGGAGCTGGATTACGGTTTCTGCTTTTTCCCAAAAAAGACATTTATACTCGTGTTGATGTCGCCTTTACCCAGGAAGGATCCGGATTTTACCTGTTTATCGGCGAGGCATTTTAGAAAGCTAGAGAGGTTTGAACTTGAGCATAAGCTTCTTAAATAGCAGGATTGGGGTCAAGCCAAAAGCTAGGGGTGAATTGTCAAAAGGCGAATCGGGATTTACAAGAGTGAGTATTACCGAAGAAGCAGGAAAGCGCCGGTTTCAGTCTTAAACAGTGCGCTCAGACTATGACAGTTGATATTTCTTATGGTAATTGAGAATAAATCATTTTAACTAGTTTAGGCTTCAAAGCCAGTCCATTATTTTAAGTGCCTAACATTTTAACCCTTAACAATCAACTTTCCTCACCCATGTATCTATTTTTTGACACCGAGACTACCGGATTACCGAGCAACTATAAAGCTCCGGTCTCGGATCTCAACAACTGGCCTCGGTTGGTTCAGCTGGCATTTCTCTATTATGATGCGAGTGGAAATAAGATAGGGGAAGGAGATTTTATCATCAAGCCTGATGGATTTACCATATCCAAAGGAGCATCACGGATTCATGGCATTACGACCGAGGAGGCACTGCGCGATGGACAAGCCATTGCTGGTATTTTAGAAAAATTTCATGCATTGGTCGAAAAAGCCGAATTCCTGGTGGCACATAATATGGCCTTTGACGAGATGATCATGGGTTCCGAACTCTTAAGAAATGGCATGCAAAACAGTCTGGCGGGTAAAGTCAAGATCTGTACTATGAAACAGACTACTGCTTTCTGTGGACTAATTGGAGGATACGGCTACAAGTGGCCAAAGCTTTCCGAGTTACACTACAAACTATTCCGTATAGGCTTCGCAGACGCCCACAATGCCTCAGCAGATATCAGCATCACCGCCAAGTGCTTCTGGGAATTAAGGAGAATTGGTAGGATTTAGGGATTGTCGATGGTTAAGATATTTGGGATCTATATTTCGATAGTACTAAAGTTTTGTTACCGAAATATAGTTTTGATAAAGCATTTGGCGACAATTGAAACTGTCCGAAAAGTGAGTAAACCATGGTTGGCCTAAGCCATTAAATCGGCGGCCAAAGAATCAGAGCACAGAGGATAAAATAAAATGACTGAAAATTATCAGAATTGGTATTGATAAAGGAGCCGTGTCTGATTTTGGAGAAAGCCAAGCAGGGCAAGTGAGAGCGATGGGATGGTGGTGAAAAGCTTCTTAAACATTGGAATTGGGGAAATCTCAAAAATCTAATCGAAATTATAGGAATGGGTTTGGGGGAAGGAAATTTAGGTATAGATTGGGGGGAGGGAAAAGGAGGGGCTATAAAAGAGAATTCAAAGACCTAGCTCTTTGGTTTGAGGGATTGGCTAGCGAAACCTACTTTGAATATAGATTTTTGAAGGGGAAGGAAATACAAAAGGTAAATTCTTCGGGATACCTGATTTGCGAATAGAGACTAAGTAGAAAACAAAAAATATACCCTATACAGGGTATTGTGGGGGAAGGATTAAATGTACATATTGAAAAGGTTATCAATTAATTACATTTTAACAAAATAGAAAAATGACTGAAATAGAAAAATCGCAAGAAATTCAAAATTCTCTTGAAAAGCCAAAGTTTGATTTAGATACATTTAAATCAATCTACTACTGGGCAAATGCTAAGCCAGACACTCAAATTAAAATTTTTAAAGATCGAAAGAAAATAGAGTTATCAGATATTTACGACTTAAAAGAAAGAGTTGACAAAAAACTTAAGACTCATAAAATAGAAACTTATATTGTTTCTCTAAATTTTATCCTTACCGAAGGAAATATTAAAGAGTACTCTTCTTGGGAAGAGTTTGGTAGAGAAAATTGGGACACAATCAATCATAGGATTGAGTCTATAAATTTAACGTGGGATTTAACATTTTCAATTCCAAATTTTGCTTTGCCTCAAAGGCATACAATGAAAGTGAGGATTGGCAATGCGATCCCACCAAAAGATATGTTTCAAATAATATTTACAAGTGATGAACCTTCTGAATTATTGGAATCACAAGCTGAAGGATTGGTGAAGGTTGATTTTATTAATCAAGTACTTGCGAATGAATTGATATATATAGTATCGAATTGGCAAGAAGGATTAATTAAAACAGCGGAACCTAAAGCTATGATACGGTTTTTGGAAAGAAGAGAAAAATATATCCACTATTCAATATTATATTTTATACCCTTAGTATTTGTCTTACTATCATATATATATCATGAATTACTTTATAAAAATTTTAACCACTCTGAGGAATTAAATTTACTATCAATCCAAAAGGTGGCTATAATTTTTATTGCTCTTTATGGGTTCGGCGTGTTATTGGCCAAATATCTATCAAGTTGGTTTGGGAATAAAATTGATAAATTTAAACGTGAAAATGGGATAATAATATCAAAAGGAGATAGGAATTACATCGAAGAAGTTCAAAGAAAAAACCAATCAATATTGAATCAAATTTCGACAAGAGTAATTATTAGCATTATCACTACAGTTATACTAATCGGAATAAAATTCTTGATTTCAAATCTAATAAGCAGTTTTTAGTAATTTGTATTAAGTAATATCCCCTCTAAGTGTAGAGTGTGACTATTAACTGGGTGGAATTTGCAATTCCACCCTACTATTTTTTGGGATTTATAATCCCATATTCATGTCGACTCAAGTATTGAATTGACGATGAGCCTTTCGTGTTCCCTGAAGCCATCAGATATAAATACACTTTTATATCTGTGCGATTCCTTAATTCCACCAAAAAAAAACCAATCTACCCCACTCCCTAATAAAACTCTTTTCGTTTACAGCTTTTCGAATATCTTTAGGAATCAGTTTTTAATCTCTTACCCAAGATGGCGCTTTTCCAGAATTCAGTACTTCGTAAATACCGATCTACCCAAGATCAAAACAAAATCGAGACTGCTTTCGGCGACTTCTCTCGATACTTTGGCAATCCTGCGATTCGGGAAAACATTCGAAACGCCAAAGAAGAACAGTTTCAGGAAGGTTTTCTTCGCGAGCTTTTTGTAAAAATCCTCGGCTATACCATCAATCCCGAGCCGGATTTTAACTTGACGACTGAACTTAAAAATATCAAGGATTCCAAAAAGACAGATGGCGCAATTCTGCTCCCTTCTCCTGAAGGAGAGGGGTCGGGGGTGAGGTCAGCCCTTGCCGTCATCGAGCTCAAAGGAACGGATACCAAAGACCTCGAAAAGATCCGAGATCAGGCTTTTAATTATAAAAACAACCAACCCGATTGCATCTATGTGATCACGAGTAACTTCGAAAAGCTTCGATTTTACATTCACAATGCCGTAGATCATCAGGAGTTCAATCTATTTCAACTTACCCGCTCTGAGTTTGAACTGCTTTGGCTGCTGCTCCAAAAGGATAATCTGCTTTCTGGGATTCCTGCCAAGATCAAGGAAGAATCGCTGCAAGCCGAAGCGCAAGTCACCAAGCAACTCTACGTGGATTACTCGACCTTTAAGCAGGAACTCTGGCAGGATATAGTGGCTCAGAATCCTGACGAAGATGAGTTGACGCTGTATAAGAAAAGTCAAAAGCTCCTCGACCGCTTTCTCTTTATCTTCTTTGCGGAGGACAAAGGTCTGCTTCCGCCCAATAGCATCAATGAGATCATTACCCAATGGGATAAGCTAATTGACTTGGATGAATACCGTCCGCTCTTTGATCGGTTCAAGAAATACTTTGGCTACCTGAATACCGGAAGAGTCCAACCTGGCAAGGCTGAGATTCACGCCTACAACGGCGGACTCTTTGCGCCGGATA
>Ga0335398_10004723_pt1 | contig 18635 bp, 17 predicted proteins | sample BON03_FD_205742 | JGI IMG/M metagenome (GOLD analysis project Ga0335398, IMG submission 205742) | Freshwater microbial communities from Lake Bonney liftoff mats and glacier meltwater in Antarctica - BON-03 (spades assembly) (version 2) | ecosystem: Environmental > Aquatic > Freshwater > Ice >... | reverse complement strand
GGGCCCAGTCGAACAGGCTCAGGCACAGATCGATGGTGGTGGCATCGAGCGCGTAAGCCGTGTTCTTCAGGTCGAGTCCGACCAGATCGGTGTCGCTGTAGAGTTTGCGTGCGCGACGAATCAACAAGGCCGCGACATCGGACCAAATACGCCAGTTGCGCGATTCGTTCGCATCGGCCAGCGTCGAGCGATGAATGCTGTGACGCAACCCCATCGCGTAAAGCTTGTTCGAATTCGCACCCAACGTTACTTCGATATCGCGAAGACTCTCGCGCCACGTCAGCTGTGCAAATGCCATGACGCGAAACTGCTCCGCGCAGGTCATGCGCCGAACGCCAGCGTTGCCGCCATAACGATCGACGATTCGACCAAAGCTCGTCCATGGCACAAACTCCATGAGCTGTGCAAACAGCGTCTTGCCGACATACATGAGATATCCCCCAGAGGCTAACCCCTAGGAACTTACCCAATAATGAAGAATTTGTATTCAAGTCGGCACCAAATAAAATCGGCCTCTAAGCCACGCCAGCATTGGCTTTTACTGAAAAATAACCCGGTTCAACCGGACACTAGTGACTTTTGAGCTGAAATAGTTTCATGTGGTTTTTCTAGAAAATGCTCTAGTTTTTCCATAAAAAGCCCGACGTGGTAACCGTCAACCAGCGCATGATGAGTCTGAATTGTTGGCGCCGGTTGGAAACTGACCACTTGGAGGTGCGGCTAAAAACTTGGACTGATTTATGCTGCCAGTCCGAGACTTTCTCGGTATTCTAAAGGACTGCGTGATCCAAGGGACATCTTGTCAATGTTCATCGTTCGAAATTTGAGGCGATTGCTGATGGTGCACTCGAGAATATGTTTGTCAGGGCAAACCCTCGCCCGATTACGACGCGAGAGCAGGTTTTTGAGATTTTAGAAAGCTGTTCATAGGACAGCGATCAAGTAAGCGGGATGGCATAATAATTTGTTATCACATCATTGCCATATGATATTTTTATTTATGAATTCTTCAGGACAAAATCAGTACATAAAAATAAATTATTCAATCTACGGCAGCACTCAAAAATAACAGCACAGATTGGAACGCAGGCAGAGTCAGGAGGAGACAACATGGCGAATATCGCTTTTGTAGGATTGGGGAACATGGGTGCCCCAATGGCCAATAATTTAATTAAAGCTGGGCATCACCTATGCGTGTTTGATATAGACCTCAAGCGCATGCAGGCAGTGTCGCAAGCGCAAGCTGCCACCAGCGCCCACGAGGCCATCGTCGCAGCCGATTTCATCATTTCGATGTTGCCCGAAAGTCGCCATGTTCAAGCACTTTATCTCACTGATCAAAAACTACTCGAACACATCACACCGAACGCTGTTGTCATTGACTGCAGCACCATCTCGCCGGCGACCAGTCGTCAGGTGGCCAGTGCTGCCGCCGCACGCGGCATCGCTATGCTCGACGCACCCGTGTCAGGCGGCACCAACGGTGCGGCCGCAGGCTCTTTGACTTTCATGGTGGGCGGCGATCAGGCTTGCCTACAAAAGGCTCGGCCTTTGCTTGAAGTCATGGGTAAAAACATTTTTCACGCTGGCGGCGCTCGCGCTCGCCAAGTGGCAAAAAATTGCCAACAACATGATGCTTGGCATCCAAATGGCGGGGCTTTGCGAAGCACTGGCGCTTGGTGTGGCCAATGGCATGGACCCTGCTGTTTTAAGTGGCATTATGCGCGTTAGTAGTGGCGGCAATTGGGTCTTAGACAAATACAACCCTTGGCCTGGCGTCGCCGCCGATGTGCCAGCAGCCAAAGACTATGCCGGTGGCTTTGGCGTTGACTTGATGCTTAAAGACCTGGGTCTAGCCGCCAACGCAGCCATCGAAAGCAAGTCGACCATTGCGCTGGGCGAGACCGCGCGCAACTTATTTGCGCTTCACAGCCAAAACGGAAACGGTCACCTAGACTTTTCGAGTGTGCTTAATTTAATGAGATATGACAACAAATAAGCCGACCGCTGAATCTCGCGCATTTACCAGCCTGTTTATAGCAATCTGTATCAGCTAATCACGTGGAGGGAACGCGTTACTCAAACGATTTTTAGTTACCAACAACCTGTCGTACAAATTATTCAGGAGACAAACATGACTAAGCATTTTGGTATTAATTTAGGACTTAAAGCAATCAAGTATTCAGCCGTGGTGGCCTTGACGGCGGCCTCACTTTTTGGGGTAGCCAAAGCCTCGGCCGAAAACTTCACACTGATTTCTGGCTGGCCACAAAACTTCCCCTTCTATGAACAAGTGGGTCCACGGTTCATTGAGTTGGTGAACAAAGAAGCGAGCAAGCCCATTACCGTGACTGTCAGCGGCCCAGACACTGTGCCATCATTTGAGCAACTTCAACCTGTACAGGCGGGTGTCTTTGACATGCTCTACACCCACGGGGCATACCACTCAGGCACCTCTGGCATTGGTTTAGCCGTTGACGCGGTTGAAAACGACCCAGTTCGCCGTCGCACCGAAGGGATTTTTGACTTCATGGACGCGCACTATAAAACCAAGGGCATCAAATTATTGGCTATGCCATCGATTGGTACCAAAGGATTTGGTTTTTACCTGCGTGAACCCATCACCGCTGAGAAAGGCCTGCAAGGACGCAAAATCCGTGGCACGGTGACCTACCATCCTTTGATCCAACAACTTGGCGGTGCGCCTGTCAATTTGCCACCAGGCGATATTTATACCGGCTTGCAACGCGGCACGGTTGATGGGGCGGCTTGGGCATTGGTTGGTGCGGAAAATTACAAGTGGTACGAGGTCATCAACTACATTGCAAAACCAACTTTTGGTCAGTTAAGCTTGCTAATCATGATGAATCTCGACCGTTGGAATTCATTGGCCCCTGACATGCAAGCAGCCTTGACCGAGGCTGGGCGCCTGATCGAACTCGAATCGATTGCTGTTTTCGACAAGATGCAGGTCGATGAAGAATTGTCTTTGCAAACCAAGGGCATGAAGATTACTGAGTTCAAGCCCGCTGAAGCGGCTCGCTTTGAGCAGATGTTCAGTGACGGGGTTTGGTCGGTGGCTGCCAAAGCCTCAAAAACAGACACCGAGAAAATGCGGGCACTCGCCAAATCGAAAGGTATGTCCCAGTGATCCAGAAACATCCACTCAGTTAAGGGGTCGACATGAGCCAACCGAGCAACAACGAAAGCAATACAAATCGAAGCCCTCGGTTGGTTCGCCTGCTAGACGGACTGACACACATTTGCTACGGGTTTAGCGGTATTTTTTTACTGCTAATTGTGACTATGTACGTGCTGGAAGTCTTTTTGCGCTACGGCTTTAACGCACCAACCATATGGTCCATTGACATGATTTCGTTCACCCTTGCTGCGATGATTTCAATGGCCACGCCTGAACTGGCGCGAAACAACTCGCACATCAGCATTGCGTTGGTACCGGAAAGCATCCGTAATCCACAAACACGTGACCGCTACGGTCGCGTTCTAACTTTCGTTAGCGCATTTATCATCGGCTACGTGGTCTATGTCTCAGGCATGGAAACGTACAAGTTATTTGACAAAGGAATTTTGACAGTCGGGACTTATGTCCTACCGAAATGGTGGGTGGCGGTTTTTATACCAGTTGGCCTCTTTTTGACGGCCGCACAGTATCTGCGATTGACCGTCTACGGTTTTGGTGATGTCAATAAAAACACCGCCCTGTTGGAAGTTCGCTGATCATGGAATGGTACGGCATCCTAATCGTCTCCTTCTCGGTCATCCTATTGCTCATGGGCAGTGGCTTACCGGTCTTCGTTTCCTTCTTTTTTGCTAACCTTGCCGGCGTTCTTTTGGTCATCGGTCCGCGCGGGTACGGCATGTTCAGTAATAGTGTTTACGACACACTCACCGCAGAAAACTTTGCGACCATCCCTTTGTTTATTCTGATGGGGGAAATCCTATTTCGTTCAGGCTCGGTTGATGTCCTCGCCAAAGCAGTCGATGTGGTGGTGGGCCGAGTCCGTGGTCGAATGTATTTGTTGGTGATTGTTCTTTCCACAATTTTTGGGGCCCTTTCTGGATCTGCTGTCGCCGTGGCAGCCATGCTGGGCCGTTCGCTGTTGCCTCAAATGAGTGCCATGGGCTACAACAAGCAACTGGCAAGTTCAACTATCCTGGCAGGCGCCTCATTGGCACCGATCATTCCACCCAGCGTATTGGTTATCGTCATCGGTTCCTTGGTGACCAATGTGTCCATCGCTGGCCTACTGATCGCTGGCATTATCCCGGGCGCCATCATCGCGGTTGTCTTTGCTAGCTACATAGGCATTCGGGTTTTGCTTGATCCAAGCTTGGCGCCTAAGCAGGAGGTGCGACCCGCAATCAGTACCAAAGACGTCATCAAAGCATTGCTTAGCACGCTGCCATTTGGGTTGGTGATATTTTCAGTAATGGGTCTTATTTTGTTGGGTATCGCCACACCCTCAGAGGCCGCCGCCGCCGGTGTGGTGGGTGCCATGCTGACAGCCGTTGTGTATAGACGCTTCTCACTATCGCTGACTTGGTCCGCCTTGAAGTCAGCCGCCTCGATCAGCGCCATGATTCTGCTGATCGTCGCTAGCTCAAAACTCTTTGGACAATTGCTGTCATTTTCTGGCGCCACACCGGGATTGATCCGTTTTGTCGGTGAACTGCAGATTGATCCGATGGTGATGTTGCTGTTGCTGATGCTTGTGCCGCTGATTCTTTGTATGTTCATGGATCAATTTGCCTTCATGCTCTTGGCCATACCGCTTTACGAGCCAATCTTAAGAGCCTACGGATTTGATCCCTTGTGGTTCTGGACACTGTTTTTAATCAATCTCACCATTGGTAGCATTACACCACCGTTTGGCTACACGCTTTTTGCACTAAAAGGCGTGGCTCAAGACATGTCAATTCGGGTTATTTATCGTAGTGCTTGGCCTGCGGTCATCATCTTTTTAAGCGCGATGGTGTTGTTTGCTTTCGTGCCCTCGCTGATTACTTTCTTGCCAAATTTACTCAACTGACAAACTTAACTGATACTTAACCGAATGGAATCGATGGCGCTTGACCAATTTGTAAATGAAAACCATTTCATCGCCTCAAGCGATCAGGCTGGCCTGACGCTGAGAGTCAGAGAGCGTTCCCTTTCGCCCTCTTCAAAAGTACCCCGTTGCTCGGTGCCGCTATTGATGGTGCACGGCGCGACAGTACCCAGTGTGTTGTGGGACCACCCCATTGCCAAATGGTCTTGGATGAACCGATTGGCTTTGGATGGCTTTCATGTCTATGCGCTTGACATACGTGGCTACGGCGGCTCAACACGTCCCACTGTACTAGCCGCGCTTGACCCAGAGAACTTTCAGCCCTATGCGCGCGCTGCCGACGTGCAACAAGATGTGATGGACGCCATCGCGTTTATCACTAATCGCCATGCCACCGACCGCGTGGACTTGCTCGGTGGCTCATGGGGCTCCATTATTTGTGGTCTATTTGCCAGCACTGAGCGCGCGCAATATATTCGCCGCCTGGTACTCTACGCTCCCATTTATAACGAAGGGCACACGCAGACATCCTGGTGGCATGGTGCTGTCGATCCAAGCAATCACGACCAAGTGAATCCTAAGTTAGGTGCCTATCGCTGGGTTGGTCGTGACAGCTTGCTCAACCGATGGGATGAAGAAATCCCCACTAGCGACAAGACGGTCTGGCGCGCCAACGACGTATTTGACTGTCTTTTTAATGCTTGCCTGCAAGAGGACCCCAGTGCCAAATCTCACCCGTCACCCGCCTTTCAGGCACCCAATGGCACCCTGGTTGATTTGTTTGCCGCCTACACTGGGCGATCCGTGTTTGATGCCAAGGCCATTGACGCCCCAACCCTCTTGGTTCGGGGTGACCATGATCAAACCTCTTCTCGTTTGGGTGCATCAAAATTATTTGATGCAATCAGCGCCCAACACAAAGTGTCGGTGGAAGTGGGTAACGGGGCTCACTTTGTGATTCTGGAGCATCAGGCGCCACGGGTTCACCAAGCGGTCACTGGCTTTTTGATGCGTGGTACTTGAGGAGCAATGGAGACCAGCGTGCACTTACATCCCAAACTAGTCGCCCTACTGGAGGCTATTGAGGCCAGTCGACGCCCAGCCTTCTATCAGTGCACCCCTGAGCAAGCGCGTGAGGTGATCGCTGCGAGCGCGGCAGCCCTTGGGAATGGGCCCGCTGTGCATGATGTCGTGTCCATACACTTACCAGTTCGCTGGGGCAAACTACCTGCCACGCTTTATCGCAGCGCCCCCACCGAATGCGGTTTGATCGTTTACTTGCATGGTGGTGGTTGGTGTTTGGGCACACTGGCCGAATTTGACGCGCTCGCGCGCTTGCTGTGCCAACAAAGCCACTGTGCGGTCTTGCTGCTGGATTATCGATTGGCGCCCGAGCATCCTTATCCGAGCGCATTAGAAGATGCGTTGGACAGTATTGAATGGGCCTTCAAAGAATGCGAGACCCTGACCGGGTCGGCGGTGCCTCTGGTGGTTGCGGGTGACAGTGCCGGTGGAAACTTGGCTGCTGTTGCCGTCAATGAACTGAATCATCGCATTCCGATTGCCAAACAGTTGTTGGTCTATCCGGTCACTGACTGCGATTTTGAGACGGACAGTTACAAGCAATTCAGCGAAGGCTATTTCTTGTTTAAGCGAGACATGCAATGGTTTTTCGAGCACTACGCGCCGGGCGCCGACTGGACAGATGAACGTATCTCACCCCTGCATGCTGAGAACCTACGATCGCTACCTTCGACCTGGATTGCGGTTGCTGATCACGACGTGCTTCGCGATGATGGTGTTCGCTACGCCCACGCACTCAAAGAAAACGGTGTTGATATTGAGCTGCGCGTTTATACCGGCATGACGCATGGCTTTATCAGAATGGCCAATCTCATTGATGTGGCTCACCAAGCGGTATGCGATATGGCGCGTGCCGCGCGCGACGCGTGCCAAAAGAACGCTCAAACACCAGACTAACGGCATAAAGGATAAAACGATGAATGCATCACAATCGACCCATCAGTATGACGTGATCGTTATTGGCGCTGGCTTTGGCGGCATGTACGCACTACATCGCTTGCGCAAACTCGGCTACCGAGTTCGAGTGCTCGAGGCCGCCGACGGTGTGGGGGGCACGTGGTACTGGAACCGTTACCCTGGGGCGCGTTGCGATGTCGAAAGTCTTGAGTATTCATACTCGTTTGATAACGACTTGCAACAGGAGTGGGAATGGCCCGAGCGGTTTTCTGCCCAACCTGATATCGAAAAGTATGCCAACCATGTGGCCAATCGTTACGACTTGAGAAAGGACATTCAATTCAACACTCGAATTGAATCAGCTGAGTTTGATAATGAGCAGGCCAAGTGGACCGTTCGGGCGGCTGACGGCAGCGCTTTAAACTCACAATACTTGGTGCTTGCTGTTGGCAACCTGTCGTTGCCGCGGGTGCCGCGTTTTCCGGGGCTCGATCAATTCAAGGGTCGTTGGTTTCACACGGGACAATGGCCCAAAGAAACCATTGATTTTTCAGGTCGAACGGTTGGTGTCATCGGTACAGGCTCGTCAGGCATACAGCTGATTCCTATCGTGGCACAACAAGCCAAGCGGCTGTACGTTTTTCAGCGCACCGCCAATTACAGCGTGCCAAGCATGAACCGGCCACTCACACCTGATGTGGCCCTACCACACAAAGCGCAGTATCAAGCGTGGCGCGAACGCGCCAAAGACACACCTTTCGGTATTGCTGGGCATGCGCCACCGGATAAGTATGCCGCTGACGACGGGTTTGAAGAGCGTCAGCGCTTGTTTGAAACAAAGTGGAAAACCGGTGGAAACATCAGCTTTCTATATGCTTACAAAGACTTGCTTACCGACGAGAAAGCCAATAGCTTGGCGTGTGAGTTTGTTCACGACAAAATTCGCGCCACCGTTAGGGATCCAAAAGTGGCTGAATTGCTGGTACCCAATGATCACCCGATCGGCACCAAGCGTTTGTGTCTTGACACCAATTATTACGAGACCTACAACCGCGACAACGTAAGCTTAGTTAATGTGCGCAAGGCACCGATAGAAGCCATCACCGCTGATGGTTTACGCACTGCTGACGTCCACTACTCACTCGATGACCTGATTTTTGCCACGGGCTACGACGCCATGACGGGTGCCATCTTGGACATCGATATTCGTGTCAAAGGCGGTGCTCGGCTGGCCGAGGCCTGGGAACACGGCCCCAAAACCTACTTGGGCGTGATGGTCAATGGCTTTCCAAACTTAGCGATCATCACGGGACCCGGCAGTCCAGGGGTTAAGACCAACATGATCTCAGCCATCGAGCAACACGTCGACTGGATCACTGATTTGGTTGAACACATGAGTAGCAAAGGCAAGGCCACCTTCCAAGCCCAACCTGAGGCACAAGAGCAGTGGGTCAAGCATGTCAATGAAGTTGCCGATCAAACGCTCTACCCGAAGGCCAACTCTTGGTATGTTGGTGCCAACATTCCAGGCAAACCACGGGTGTTTATGCCCTACGTTGCTGGCCTAGACAAGTATCGTAAGATTTGTGACGACGTGACCAAGGATGGCTATCGCGGGGTTTCTATTGACTAAGCCTGAGCACGACTGGGTCGTGTCCGAATTCGGTCGCTAGAGCGCCATTTGCTTTAACGCGCGAGCAATGACGAGTCGTTGAATTTCACTGGTGCCTTCATAGATCTGTGTGATTCTCGCATCTCGGTAATAGCGCTCTACGGGATAGTCCGCGAGGTAACCGTAGCCACCAAAGACTTGAATGGCTTTGCTGCAGACGCGTTCGGACATCTCCGAGGCAAACAGTTTGGCCTGCGAGGCTTCTGACAAACAAGGGTCACCGGCGTCACGCATGCTGGCGGCTTGCAACGTCAAAAGCCGTGCGGCATTGATTTCAACCTGCATGTCTGCCAGCAGGTTGGCCACGCTCTGGTGCTCAATAATAGGCACGTCAAACTGGACGCGCTCACGGGCATAACGCAGCGCGTGCTCAAACGCGGCTTGCGCAATGCCCACTGCTTGTGCCGCGATACCCACCCGCCCAGCCTCAAGGTTTGACAAGGCTATCGCCAACCCTTTGCCACGCTCGCCGAGCATGTTCTGTGCTGGGATGCGACAGTCTTGCAGGCTGATTGAACACGTGTCTGATGCGCGGATGCCTAGTTTTTTTTCTACTCGGGTTACCTCAAACCCAGGCGTGTCAGTGGGTACCAAAAAAGCCGACAATCCGCGCTTGCCTAAGTCCGGATCTGTGACTGCAAAAACAATGGCGAGCTTGGCGCGTTTGCCGTTGGTGATAAATTGCTTGCTACCATTGAGCACCCAATGCCCATCTGTCAACGTCGCGCGGGTTTTTAGGTTGTTGGCCTCCGAGCCTGCATCTGGCTCGGTTAGGCAAAAGCAGGCAATCGCTTGTCCAGACGCCAAAGCGGCTAACCAAGTCTGCTTCTGACTGACGCTGCCGTAGGCTTGTAGCGGACCACAGCCCACCGAGTTATGCACACTCATAATGGCCCCGACGGCCCCATCGCCCGCTGAAATTTCTTCAACTGCCAAGGCATACGACACAAAATCAACCTCAGCGCCACCCCAATCTTGCGGCACCGTCATGCCCATCAAACCCAACTCACCCATCTGAGTCAGCACAGCCTCGTCAACCCAGCCCTCTTGATCCCACTTCTCGCTGCGTGGCGCGAGCTCACGGCGCGCAAAGTCGCGTGCCATGTCGCGGATCATGATTTGCTCTTCGGTCAATCGATGGAAAGACATCCCTCACTCCTTTTTTGCTTGGGTCTGTGCACACCCGTTTCTCAACAGACCACGCGCGTCACGGTGACAGCGGTCTAGCCTCGATTGGCGGCACGCAATTACGTGCACTTCACTCCAAAACAACCACTTATGACTGCGATTTCTTTTTCTTATGCCTTGTTGGGTGACATAATCCTTTTCGTTAGCATCGCAACAAATACTGCTCGCGTCAAGGACTGACAGCACACCGCCGCCGCCTGCCCCAGGGGTCGTGCGCACCAAGCACATCATCGCGGCGCTTGGGATAGTGGCAAATCTTTTTGGAGGGACTTCATCCCTCTCGGTGGTTAAATATTCACCATCCGCTACTCAAGCTTTCAGGTATTCTCGCCGTGTGTTAGAAAGTTAAGACTGCCTTATACGGATGACATGGTCATGAACCAACAGGTCGTGAATCAACAAGTAGACTTTATTGTGGTGGGCGCAGGCGCCGCGGGTTGCCTTTTGGCGAATCGGCTATCGGCCGATCCTACGGTCTCGGTGTGCTTAATTGAAGCGGGCCCTGCGGACCGAAATCCCTACATTCACATTCCGGCGGGCTTTATCAAAGTAGGCCACGACCCCGCGTACACCTGGGATTTTCAGACCGAGCCGTCAGCCCAAACGCTCGGCCGCCGAGTCATCACCCGCATGGGTCGCACCTTGGGTGGATCAAGTTCTATAAACGGCTTTAATTACACGCGCGGTATTGCTTCGGACTATGACGCTTGGGCCGCGCTTGGTAATGCGGGATGGTCCTACGCTGATGTGTTGCCCTACTTCAAAAAAACCGAGCAACGCTTGGGAGAACACGACCCGCACTATCGTGGTAGTCAAGGCATGCTGCCCATTACCGACTGCGACTGGCGCCACCCTCTTTGCGACGCATTCATTGAGGGCGCTGCCGAGCATGGGTTGCCAAGCCACATTGATTACAACGCGGCCAGTCAGCGCGGCGCGGGCTACTACCAGCGATGGATTCACAAAGGTCGGCGCGTTAGCGCTGCCCAAGCCTTTTTAAAACCGGCTAAAAACCGGCCCAATTTACAGGTCCTCACCCACGCACAGGTGTTGGCTGTGACCTTTGACGGCAAACGCGCAACCGGGATTCGTTTCAAACGGGCCGGGACCAACCAGATTGAAACCCTTCAAGCACGGCGTGAGGTCATTCTCAGCGCTGGGGCGGCCAACACACCAAAGTTATTGCAGTTGTCAGGTGTCGGCCCAACCGAATTGTTGGCGCAATACGGCATAAATCCCGTGCATGAAATCAAAGGAGTGGGTGAGAATTTCCAAGATCACTATATGGTTCGCTCAGTGGCGCGCGTCAAAGGCATCAAGACTTTGAACTCGGTCGCACGCGGACTACCGCTGGCTGGACAAGTACTGCTTTGGTTATTGCGTCGGCCCAGCATCTTAGCCATCAGCCCCTCGGTGTGTTTTGCGTTTGAGCGCTCTTCAGCCAGCGTTAGCGAGCCCGATTTGCAATTTCACTTTTCCCCAGGCAGCTATGCGGCAGGCATTGCCGGCCAGCTCAATAATTTCGAGGGCATGACCTTGGGCGTCTACAACACGCGCCCCAAAAGCCGTGGCCATGTCCGGATACAGTCGCCCGACGCGACGGTATTGCCGCAAGTGCAGCCCAACTACCTAGAACACGAAGGCGATCGCCAAGTCGCCATCGACAGTTTGCGTCTGGCTCGCCAATATTTGCACAGCAAGGCCCTGTCGCCCTACATTGACGGCGATGACTTTCCACCCGCTTGTGCCACCAGTGACGAAGAACTTTTGGCTTGTGCGCGCGAACGTGGCGGCACGGCTTGGCATTTTATGGGCACCTGCCGCATGGGACCAGCAAGCGATCCAGCCTCAGTGGTCGACGCCTCATTACGCGTGATTGGTCTACAAAACCTCCGGGTGGTGGATGCCTCCATTATGCCCAATATGCCCTCGGGTAACACCGGGGCACCGACCATGATGATTGCTGAGAAAGCCGCTGACTTAATACTTGGCACAGCCCAATAACCCCGATGGTTTTAGGCGGGGGTGAGCGGCAACCGTCGCTGGTCGCCTGTCAAAACTGACAAGTCTTATTTCCCGTTACACAGCAATACTGATAACAAAAACCGCATTGCATTCAAGGAGATAGCACGATGTTTGCAGATATCAGTATGAAAGGTCGACGCGTATTAATCACAGCCGGTGCCAGTGGCATTGGCCTTGAAATAACCCGTGTTTTTAGTGGCGCTGGCTGCCGCGTCATGGTCTGCGATATCGATGAAGCCGCGCTGGCCACTGTTAAGCGCGAGCTGCCCGATGTGGTCACCTTCAAAGCAAACGTGGCCGATGAGGCGAGCGTAAAAAACTTGTTTGCCCATGCCAAAGCAATATTTAGTGGCTTGGACGTCCTCATCAATAACGCTGGCATTGCGGGGCCAACTGGGCCGGTAGAGTCTTTGAGTAAAGCCGATTGGGATCAGACGCTAGCGGTCAACATTACCAGCCAGTTTCTCTGCGCCCGAGAGGCTGTCCCTTTACTGAAGATTTCGGCTCACGGCGTGATATTAAATCTCTCTTCTGCAGCGGGTCACTTGGGTTTTGCCGGACGCACGCCTTATTCTGCGTCTAAGTGGGCCGTGATTGGTTTCACAAAGTCGCTTGCCATCGAGCTTGGCGCGTTTGGTGTGCGCGTCAACGCCATCTTGCCTGGCGCTGTCGATGGTCCGCGGATTCGGGCAGTGATCGCCGCCAAAGCCAAAACCTTGAACGTTCCTGAGGATGCATTAACCAAACGGCACGAAGAGCAAGCGGTACTGGGTCGACTGATCCCTGCACGCGACGTTGCCAACATGGCGCTCTTTGCTGCTAGCGACGCGGCACACAACGTCTCCGGCCAAGAACTCGTGGTTGACGGTCACACCCAAGCACTGATTTAAGTCCGCGGCAAGCGGGCACATGAGCCCTTGCCCGCGAACCACAATTGGGCATTTGATCCTTGCCACCCTGAGCGTCAAATGCTCACACAGGAAATCGCACCTGTTCCGTTGCACCGATTCCTTGAGTGATTTCCCTAAGTTAATAAGCAATGCGTTGACTTCACATGGTCTTATCGAAATAATCAACTGGCTGGTTAGAAAATATAAACCACAAGCCTTTGAAATGTCAAAACGCCCGAAGGAATTTTTAAGATAACGGTTGTGACTAAACCCACTTTAACTTGTATCTCAATAGTCTTGAAGGACTCCGACTGCCACTGAAGGAAATGAGGAAGACAATGAAAAAATTACTAACTACCGCAGCAGCCACAGCGTTGCTGTTCACGGTTCAACCTGAACCAGCATTTGCATCGAAAACCATTGATGTCGCAAGTACTTTTCCTAAAAATATGGTCTTCTTGGGTGAAGGCGCTGAGAATCTATCCAAGCTCTTGTCCGAAGTATCTGGCGGCAAACTCAATCTCAAGGTTTATGGCGCGGGTGAATTGGTACCGCCGCTTGAAGTGTTCAACGCTGTCAGCACGGGCGCTGTGCAAGCCGGTTGGGACTGGATTGGTTATTGGGGCGGCACCGTACCTGTCACCGCTCTAATGGGTGCGATGCCATTTGGCCCAACACCTGAAGTATTTTTGGGGTGGATGTGGGAAGGCGGTGGCCGTCAGATTCTTCAAAAGGCCTACGATCCATTTAACGTAGAAGTTTTTCCATGTCACTTAACGGCTCCAGAATCGGGTGGGTGGTTCAACAAAGAAATCAAGTCGACTGACGATTTCAAGGGCCTGAAGATGCGAATTTCAGGTCTGGGTGGCAAAGTTCTCAATAACTTGGGGGCCTCAACACAATTGATCGCAGGCGGCGAAATCTTTGTGGCTTTGGAGCGTGGTCGTATTGAAGCCACAGAATTCTCTTTGCCAATTATTGATCAATCGCTCGGTTTCCAAAACGTTGCCAAGTATTACTACTTCCCAGGATGGCACCAGCCAGCCAGCTGGAACTCGCTGATCATCAACAAAGGCGTCTACAACAAGTTCACTGCCCTTGAGAAAGAGCAACTTGAAGTGGCCTGTATGGCAAACATTGTCTACACCATGTCAGTAGCACCTGCCGCACAAATGCCAGTTCTTGAAAAGTTCAAAGCCAGTGGTACTGAAATCAAACGTTTCCCACCTCAAGTGATGAAAGCCCTCCAAGCGGAGTCAGCCAAAGTTCTTGAAGCAGAAGCCAAAAACGATCCAATATTCAAGGAAGCTTACGAGTCACTGCTGAATTATATGAATAGTGTGAATCAGTGGCATAACCTGCAGAGTCTGAGCACCAACTAAGCATGACAGACTTCGTAACAAGTCCGGCGACTGAAGCCGCCGGACTTCCACGAAATGCTCTGCAACGGTTGGGGCAAGTGCTAATGGTAGTAGGCGCTTGGCCCGGCCGAATCAGCTCTTGGCTGATCTTGCCGATCATTGTTTGCGTGTTGGCTGCTGTCTTAGGCGGGATGATCCGCCTGTCCCAGCTCGCAGCGTGGGACCAATCCATCTTATTGCTTGGCAATCAACTGAGCATTATTGGATTAACTGAGTTGCAATGGCATCTCTTCGCCGTCATGGTTATGCTAGGCGGGGCATACACTTTGGAGCAAGACAGACACGTCCGAGTTGACATGATGTATGCCAAAGTCAGTCCAAAGTGGCGTGCAACGATTGACACCCTCGGTGATCTGATTCTGCTGCTGCCTTTTTGTGCCATTGTGGCGTGGCTCTCTATTCGGTTTGTCGATATGTCGATTCGATCGAACGAACAGTCCGATTACGGCGGCCTGATCGATCGTTATTTGGTGAAGTCTTTTGTGCCAATCGGTCTGGGCCTACTTTTCTTAACAGGCTTTGGTCGTGTACTGCGCAACATTGGGTTTTTGTTGAGCAAACCTGGTCCCACTAGCGGCGATAACTCCGCCACCAACTGATATTTCGAGGTGATTCGTGGGCGATTATTTTTTGCCAATCATGATGATGCTCGCGTTAATCGCGGGTATATTTTCAGGCTATCCCGTCGCTTTGTTGCTCGCTGGACTCGGCATCTTATTTAGCTTTTTTGGCGGTATAAACATCATGTTCCTGGGTACGGTTGTTAACCGTATCTTCAGTGGGACGCTATCGAACTGGTTGCTGCTTGCCGTCCCCCTTTTCATTTTTATGGGTTTGATGCTCGACAAATCAGATGCTGCCCGAAAGCTTCTACTGTCACTTGAAAGGCTATTCGCGGGAATGCGCGGTGGTTTAGCCATTTCGGTGGCACTGCTGGGCATTGTCATGGCGGCATCAACCGGGATCGTTGGCGCCTCGGTGGTTTTGCTTGGTGTCCTCGCCTTACCCGTCATGCTCAAACAAAAATATGACAAGGGCTTAGCCGCTGGATTGATTTGTGCGTCTGGCACACTGGGCATCCTTATTCCACCATCCATCATGTTGGTACTGGTTGGCGATATTCTGGGCATCTCCGTGGGTGACTTATTCCTTGGTGCTGTTTTCCCAGGTTTACTTCTCGGCGTTCTTTACATCATCTACATTATCGCTATTGCTTTTTTCTTTCCACACAAAGCACCTGCTGGCGTGGTTGATGCAAACGACTCCAGACCCCTTTGGCTCGCCTTAGCAAGCGATTTGGTTGCGCCAGTGCTGCTGATCATGGGTGTCCTTGGTTCAATTGTGATGGGTATTGCGACGCCCACAGAAGCGGCCGCCATTGGCGCTGCCGGCACCATGGTGATTGCGGCTTTCTCAAAAAAACTCACTTGGGCAAACATCAAGTACTGCGTTTATGAAACTGGCAAGACAACATCCATGATTCTTTGGGTAGCCATCGGTGCCACCTGCTTCTCGGTGATTTTTAAGCGCATCGGTGGCGACGCCATGGTGAAAGATGCTGTGTTGTCGATTGCGTCGGGTCCATTCATGACGATCTTCATCATCATGTCGATCATCTTCTTACTCGGTTTCTTTTTAGAGTGGATCGAGATCAGCTACATCGCCCTGCCACTGTTTGCACCGATCGTGGTTGCGCTTGATTTTGGCCTGACCAGCTCCGAGACGTTGGTTTGGTTCGCGATTTTGGTGGCCATTACTTTGCAAACCAGCTTTTTAACACCGCCCTTTGGGTACGCGCTCTTCTATTTAAAAGGCATTGCACCGCCGAGTATCAGCATGGGTGATATTTACAGATCAGTCACACCTTTTGTTTGCTTGCAACTTCTGGGGCTTGCGTTTGCCTTTGCATTCCCCAATGTGGTGTTGTGGCTGCCACGATTACTGCTGAGTTCGAATTAGTGCTTTAGGATGACATGATGGAAAATTCCTCCCGTTTGAGCGGCTTCTACCAGTTAGGCCAAGACGAACGTCTCAATCTGCTGAAATCTCACTGCGCATTGGACGACGCCACCATTCAAACGCTGAAAGACTCGAGCGCCTTGCCTTTTGATCTTGTCAATCGTCTGGTCGAAAACGCCATTGGTGGGTTTACCGTTCCGCTTGGCATCGCGACCAATATGATCATCGATGGTCAAGACATCCTCATCCCGATGGCCACTGAAGAAAGCTCGGTGATCGCAGCGGTCGGAAACACTGCCAAACAGTGCCGAGACACCGGGGGGTTCTTTACATCCCTCAGCGGCACCGAAATGATTGCGCAAGTGCAGATCATCGGTCTGACAGACCCTTGGACAGCACGTGCAAAAGTTCTTGAACGAAAGGATGAGATCGCTGATATTTGCAATGCTTGTGATCCTGTATTGATTAAGCTTGGCGGTGGCTTTAGAGACCTAGAGGTTCGGATTATTGACACCCGCTCAGGTCCAATGGTGATCGTCCACTTGATTGTCGACACTCGCGACGCCATGGGTGCCAATGCGGTGAACACCATGGCCGAGACACTGGCGCCAAGACTGAGCGAATGGACGGGTGGCAAACACCACTTGCGTATCCTGTCTAATCTGGCCGACCGACGAGTCGCTCGCGCACGGGCTGTTTGGAAAGCCGAGGCAATCGGCGGCTCAGACATTGTACAAGGGATCATCGCAGCGGCCGATTTCGCCGACGCTGACCCTTACCGCGCCGCCACTCACAATAAAGGCATTATGAACGGGGTTAGTGCCGTCACATTAGCCACAGGCAATGACACTAGGGCGATTGAAGCTGGCGCACATGCCTTTGCCGCGCGCACCGGTCGATATCGCAGCCTAAGCCATTACGAGGTCACGCCGCAAGGCGATCTGGCAGGCAGCATTGAGTTACCCATGGCGCTGGGCATGGTCGGTGGTGCGACTAAAGTACACCCCACCGCACAAGCTTGTCTAAAAATCTTGGGCGTCACCAGCGCGGCTCGACTGTCAGGTATTGCTGCAGCTGTGGGACTGGCACAAAATTTTGGCGCGCTCAAAGCGCTTTCCACGGTTGGCATTCAGCAAGGGCACATGGCCCTACATGCACAAAATATCGCCATCGCCGCTGGTGCGGTTGGTGATGAAATTGCACGAGTGGCGCTGCGCATGACCGATGCCAAGACCATACGCCAAGATGTGGCTGAATCTATTTTGGTTGAGCTACGACAGACCTAAAGGCAACAGAAATAACGGTCACTGTTGATACAAGTGTCGATAAACGTGTGGAGACAGGCGCATGGCAAATATGGCTTCAAACCCCTTTTCTTTGGCCAACAAAACAATACTCATCACCGGCGCCGGTGGTGGCATTGGTGGACAAACAGCTCACGTGTGTGCCGCACTCGGGGCCGGGCTGATCTTGGCTGATCGCCAAGAACCACATCCATTGGCCACCACACTCAGGCAATCTGGGGCAGATTGCCAAACAGTTGCCTTTGATGTTCGTGACCGCGAGGCTACCGAGCGCCTGATTCAAGACATCGGCATTCCTGACGGGGTGGTGATTAATGCTGGGTTTTGTCCCTGGGACAGCTGGGACGACGACAACTGGGATGCGGTGTTCGACACTGTCATCGACATCAATGTCAAAAGCGTCGTCCATCTCACGCGCGCAGTCCTACCCGGCATGATTCAACGAGGCAGCGGGAAAATTGTCATTATCAGTTCAGTAGCTGCGCGCAGTGGCGGCTTACGGGCAAGCCCGCACTATGTCGCAGCCAAGGGTGGCGTCAGTGCCATGGTGAAATGGCTGGCCAGGAAGGGGGCGCCAGCGGGTGTGCAAATCAATGCCATCTGCCCTGGCGCAACCGACACCGCCATGACTGATGGCCAACCCTTTGATCTGCACTCAATTCCTCTGGGCCGAATGGCAACCGTTAATGAAATAGCTCTACCGATCGCCTTTTTACTCAGCCCCGGCTCCAATTACATGGCGGGTGCCACGCTTGACGTGAATGGTGGCGTCTACATGAGCTAATGCATCGATGACCAGCAGTGACCTATGCATTCCCTCTAAAAAAAAGTGCCATTGGCCGCGCCCCATTGACACAGGTGCGCATAAAAAGTAAACAAGGAAAAGAGAACCTTAATTCTTTTGGGTCAAGTCACGAGCCCAACCAAACGCTATAAAAATAAAAAACATTTGAAACAAACACGTTGAGTTCAAAAGTGAAGTGCAACACTAACCTTGAGGTACTGTGTTGCGATGAAAACCAAATACAAGCAACTTAGTTGTGAAGAGCTAATTTTGATTCAGCTGAGCCTTGAGAAAGGAAGCACCATACGGGCCATTGCGCTTAGCTTGGGCCGAAGCGCGAGCT
>Ga0335398_10004721_pt1 | contig 18643 bp, 17 predicted proteins | sample BON03_FD_205742 | JGI IMG/M metagenome (GOLD analysis project Ga0335398, IMG submission 205742) | Freshwater microbial communities from Lake Bonney liftoff mats and glacier meltwater in Antarctica - BON-03 (spades assembly) (version 2) | ecosystem: Environmental > Aquatic > Freshwater > Ice >... | reverse complement strand
TCATGCCGGGTGGGGGTTCGGAGCCAGCTCATGTGGTTGAGCTGAGAAAGACAGGATATCTGAGAGAGATTCATGCTTCCTGTAAAATTTGGAACCGTTCCAAAAATCAGTTTATCAATCCTGATGTCACATTTTCTAACGATCCCAAGTCATTTTCCCACCACTTAGAAATCGATCAATATAAGGTTAACCAGTTTTTGGAGGTATTGAATCAATGAGTATAAAATTTAATTTTGGGTGGATAATATCAGTACTTTTTTTTGCGTGTAATCCTATTTCGGAGCGAAAGCAACCCCCTGTAAGTTTGGATCGGCTTGCGACCACCGATTTGAATTTGAATGGGGAGCAGTTGGCAAGTGCCTATTGTGGAAGTTGTCATATCAAACCCGAGCCTACGGTTTTGGACAAAAAAACCTGGACTGAAAACGTGCTTCCTGATATGCGTAAGCGCTTAGGCTTGTATCTGGAGTCGGATTTTGGTACTACACTTCCCGAAGATGCTGGCATTCCTAAAGGTATTTACTCCAAAGCTCAACTGATTCAACGCGATGACTGGGAAAAAATTCAAACCTATTATCTCGAAAATGCTCCAGAAACGCCTTTTCCGCAGGCGAAAAAATCTACTCCAATAGTAGGAATCCCGGGATTTGAGGTGATCCAACCCGAATATTCATTTATCTATCCCAATCTGACTACACTAGTCAAAATTCATCCTCAAACGGGTGATCTTTGGTTGGGAAACCGATTTCGGAAGGTATTTATATTGGATTCGAAAAAGAACTTTGAGCGAAAAGACTCTATCGAATCCGACATCGCACCAGTGGAAATTGATTGGTTGAAAGATGGAAGTTTTGAATTATTGACCATGGGTTTGATGGATCCTTCCAACGATTCTTTAGGATCAGTTTCTGTTTTCTCCAAGCAGGGCGGTAATTGGGAAAGTAAAAACATTCTCGATAGTTTGATGCGCCCTGTCCATCTCTTGAAGGCAGATCTCGACGCGGATGGCCGTCAGGATTACATAACCGCCCAATTTGGCAATCATCTCGGGAAACTTGTCTATCACCCTGCGGTAGGTCAAGAGAGAATACTGGATGCGCAACCGGGTGCCAGAAGGACGATTGCAAGAGATCTGGATATGGATGGAGATTTGGATCTTCTGGTGCAGATGACCCAGTCAAACGAAGGAATTATTTCTATGATCAATGATGGTAAGGGTAATTTTACTTCGAAATATTTGTTGAGATTTCAGCCAGCTTTTGGCTCCAGTGATTTTCGGTTTGAAGATATGAATGGAGACGGTTTTGAGGATTTGATTTTAGTAAATGGTGATAACGCCGACCAGTCTCAAATCCTAAAAAATTATCATGGAGTTCGGATTTTCCTTAATAATGGAAAGAATGAGTATGAAGAATCCTGGTTTTATCCGATGCACGGTGCTACCGGATTGGAGATTCACGATTTTGATGGAGATGGCGACTTGGATATTTTTGCCTTAGCATTTTTCCCGGATGCCAAACAGAAACCCACTCAGGATTTAATCTTTTTCAGGCAGGAGTCTCCGGGTAAATTTACACCTTTTGTAATGTCCGATACATTTGACTCGCATTGGCTGACTATTACAAAAGGTGATATTGATTTGGATGGTGATATGGATGTAGTGGTGGGTACTTTCGAGTTTGATGACTTGTATAAAAAACCATCAAAAAATTGGAAACCATTCATAGTTTTGAAAAATAATAGCAAATAATATTTTCCTTCAAACCTAAATTCAAATGAATATTTTAAAAACTGGAGTTTTCTGAATATTTATTTGTTATTTCTTGAATTTTTCAGCAATTTATTAATTGGACATTAAATACTTCTAATCATGATAAAAAATTTTCAAGGAGCTCGAAAGGTAGAACCAAAGAGAGCCCCAATTCAGCAAATCACGGTCAAAGATCACATGTCTACTAAACTGGTTACCTTCAGTCCTGACATAACTATCGATCAAGTGATGGAAGTTTTTGCTAATAAGAGGATCTCAGGAGCGCCTGTGGTGGACGAATCTGGCGCTTTAGTTGGCATCATCTCAGAGGTAGACTGCCTTCGGGAGATCATCAAGGGAAAGTACTCTAACACGCCAAAATTTCCGGGAAAAGTAAGCGAGCACATGACCAAAGATGTCATCACGCTATCTCCTGATCTCTCTCTTTTTGATGCTGCACATAAGTTTTTGGAGCTGAAGATAAGACGGTTTCCAGTTCTCAAAGACGGCAAACTGGTTGGTCAAATTAGCTTAAGTGATGTGGTCCGAGCCTTCCCCAAATTGAAAAATACTACTTGGTAGATTTGTAAGTTGTAATACCCTAAGTCATTGCGTTAGCTTCATTCTATTCTTTATTAAAAGACTATCAAATCAGAAGCAATCTGGTTCGAATCAATTTATCCCGAAGAACGAGATTGTCTGCCCTCCGGGAGGCGGGCTCCGACCTGATTCATTTTCATATTACTTCAATATATAGTCACAGATCTCGCAATGATGCCACAGTAAAAAACTTAGAACCTCACTGCTGAGTTTTATCTTTATTTTGACTGATCCAAAGCTTTGATAACATCCGCAATGATATCTTCGTAATGCTCCAATCCCACGGATAGCCGGATCAATCCATTGGTAATCCCAACCTTCGCTCGCTCTTCTTCATTGAGTTTGCTGTGGGTGGTAGATGCAGGATGAGTGACGATACTTCGGCTGTCTCCAAGATTGGCAGTGATCGAGATCATTTCAAGGTGATCGATAAATCGCTGAGCTCTTGATCCGCCGCCCTTCAGATCCAGTGTAATTATTCCACCTCCCTGGCTCATTTGTTTTAAAGCCAGATCATACTGTGGATGCGACTTTAGAAAAGGGTATTTCACAAAATTGATTTCGGGATTCCCTTCAAAATGAGTGGCAATTTTCAAAGCATTAGAGCAATGTCGATCCATTCGCACTGCGAGTGTTTCCATACTTTTTGAAAGTATCCAAGCATTGAAGGGAGAAATCGCAGGACCCGTGTGCCTGGTGAAAAATTGTACTTCCTTGATCAGATCTATACTTCCAAGAATCAAACCGCCCAGCACTCGACCTTGGCCGTCAATGTACTTGGTGGCACTGTGAGTGACGATATCGGCGCCCCACTTAGCAGGTTGCTGTAGGTACGGCGTAGCAAAGCAATTATCCACTACCAATATCAAATTATGAGCTTTGGAAAATTTACCTGCCCATTCCAAGTCAATGATTTCCAGTCCGGGATTTGAGGGAGTTTCGATGAATAGCATTTTTGTATTTGGCTGAATCAACTTTTCCCAGTTCAGGTAATCTGCAATATCGCCATAGGTCGAGGTGATTCCCCATTTGGGAAATACTCGAGTAAGCAATTGATGGGTAGATCCGAAAAGAGATCTGGCAGCGAGTATATGGTCTCCCTGCTGAAGCAAAGCGGCAATACTTCCAAACATGGCAGCCATGCCGGATGCAGTGGCGATTCCATCGGCTGTCCCCTCTGCGGCACATACTTTTTGGATCAGATCACTGGAGTTGGGATTGGCGTACCTCGAATAAATATTCCCCTCAATCTCATCGGCAAAAGTGGCTCGGGCCTCCTCAGCTGAGTCAAATGTGAAACTGGAAGTCAAATACAGCGGAGCACTATGTTCCTTTTGGTTTGACTTGGACGGGGATATCCGGATCGAATTGGTTTCAAAATGTAAACTCATCAGCTTGAAGGGTTAAATGTGTTTTCTGGAGTGATCCAAAGAAACCTTACCCTGTGGGACTTAAGAATAAAAAAAAGGGATTAGAGATGTAAGCCAATTTATCATTCCCGAATCGGGTAGGATTTGGCACCTTTTCACACCTGAGAATGGTTGCCAGAGGGTCATCGAGCCTATTCTCTCACCTCTTCTTTATAAATTATTTTCCTGAATTGACTGCAAGTAAATACCGAATTATCGGAAAACCAAAATTTGAAATACTCAATCATTAAAATGATTCATCGTTCGTTCGATTCCCGTAGTGCAAAATGACAGAATCATCTCGATTGCCTTGTCCATTTGTGTAGGTAGGGTTGCAAATTCGTCAAGTGAAAATCTACCCAAAACAAAATCGATTTGCCTTCCTTTTGGGAAATCATCTCCAATTCCCATTCGAAGCCTTGAATAATCTTGTCCTCCTGTGAGTTCCTCGATATTCTTTAATCCATTGTGTCCGGCGGCACTTCCCTTGGGTTTCATTCGGAGCTTTTCGAAAGGAATAGCTACATCATCGACAACCACAAGAATATTCTCTTTTGGGATTTGAAGTGTTTTCATCCAGTAATTCATTGCTCTGCCACTCAGGTTCATGTAGGTGGTAGGCTTGATCAGGTGAATGGTTCTGCTTTTATATTTGAACTCTGCTTTGAAAGCCAGACGATCACTAGTCCAAGTGCAGGATTCTTTTTCAGCCAATCTGTCCAATGTCAAAAATCCGATATTGTGCCTCGTAAGTTCGTATTCAGGCCCAATATTTCCCAGACCAATAATTAAGTATTTCATTTATCTATTCTAAAAACGCAGTGAAAATAAAAAATCCTGCCCATAAGGGCAGGATTTAGAATTAATTTTGAGAAAGAATTATGCCTCTTCTTCGCCAGGTTTCTTGCCTCTTAGTGCTCTTGGAATACCAATCGTTAATATAGAAACGTTTGGACTAGTCAAGATTTCAAAACCTTCTACACTTAGCTCTTCCACTTTGAAAGATTTACCCAATTCGAGTGAAGAAATATCTACCTCAACGAAATCAGGAAGATCGTTCGCAAGACCTTTTACTTTTAAAACTCTGGTTTTTAGCTCTAGCTTACCACCGATTGCAATACCAGGTGAACTACCTACGATTTTCACAGGAACTTCAAATTTGATTGGCTTATCTTCAGAATAAGCAACAAAATCAGCGTGAAGGATCATCTCACTTACGGGGTGAAACTGTGCATCTTTCAAGACTGCTTTGACAATTCTACCCTCAATATTCAATTTTACCAAGTGAACTTCAGGAGTGTAGATTAGGTCTCTGAACAAAATTATCGGAGAGTAGAAATGAATCTGCTCTGGAATACCTGGTCCGTAAACGACGCAAGGAACATTACCAGCTTCTCTTAGCTCAGTAAGACTTGCACTGTCGAGATTTGCTCTTTTAAACCCTATAACCTCTAGTGTTTTCATATATATATGTATTTTAAAATTGGTTCTCTTTAAATAAATAAGGAACTGATTGATGTGTGCCCAGTCACTGCATGAATTGCTTTTCCGAATAATTCTGCCACTGACAAGGCTTTGATTTTCGAAGATTGCTGCTTCATAGATATGGTGTCTGTAATTACTAGCTCAACCAATTTCGATTTTTCGATATTTTCATAAGCTTTTCCTGACAAAACACCATGTGTGGCAATCGCTCTGACTGAGGTAGCACCTTTATCAGTAAGAATCTCTGCCGCTTTGCAAAGCGTGCCCGCCGTATCTACCAAGTCATCTATCAGAATCACATCTTTTCCTTCTACGTCACCAATGACTTGCATCGAAGCTATTTCATTGGCTCTTTTTCTGTGCTTATCACAGACCACCATTTCTACCTCAAAATGCTTGGCGTAGGACCTTGCTCGGGACACTCCCCCTACATCCGGGGCTGCAAATATCAGATTATCCAGCCTCAATGAGTTCAAATAGGGTACAAAAATAGCTGATGCATTTAAATGATCCAAAGGTATATCAAAAAAACCTTGGATTTGTCCTGCATGAAGATCACAAGTCATGATCCGGTCGGCACCTGCTGAGGTGATCATATTAGCAATCAGTTTGGCTGCGATGGACACTCGAGGGCGGTCCTTACGGTCCTGACGTGCATATCCGAAGTATGGGATTACAGCACATACCTTGTAAGCACTTGCTCTTTTGGCAGCATCAATCATCAGGCAAAGCTCTAAAAGATTGTCACTGGGTGGGGTCGTACTTTGCACCAAAAACACGGTGCAGCCTCTAATTGACTCATCGAAACTTGGGGAAAGTTCTCCATCGCTGAATTTGGAGAGGGTAAGTTCCCCCAATTTTTTACCATAACTTTTAGCGATTTTTTCTCCCAAATTTTTACTGTTGGTTCCGGCAAAGATTTTAACCTCGGACATAGGTGGATTTTTTTGAGAAGTTTGATGCGTGTAACACAAAAGTAACAATTACTATGTACCGAGACTAAATTGTGATCATTTCCTTATGTGGTTTTTGGAGCAAAAGGCTTTCTGTGATCGTACAAAGTTTTCTATAGATTATCGAGCCACGTTCTTCTTATTTTTTAACTTTCACAATACACTGATTTTGCAGCCAAATGCTTTTTATGAGCAAATCTATTCCGGTTCATATCTCCATTAAAGTTCAGGCAGAAAACAGAAAAAATATTGAAATACATTCCACGACTCTCGATAATCAAGTTTTTGTTTCTGCGACAGGAATCGAGAAAATAGGACAAACGTCTCACAATTAAAGAAATGTCTTACGCCTCCTTGGCAATAGCTATATTGTTGGCACCAGATCAGATTTCCTCCGTGAAGGAATTCGCTTCAATTACGGAAAGTAATAGTATTCAGCCTTTGTGTCCCGGAGCAGATTTTGATACACTCGAAGAGTTTGGAGCACATTCTTTTTTCAAAATGTTCTGGGGAAGTCTGACTTATCAAAGTTTGGATGAAAGCCGAACTCAGATGACTTTCAACGTGGAAGACAGTGAGTTTGAATCAAGCTTTGTAGGCAAATGGCTCGAACCATCAAGAATACTTCGTAGTTCACCTCAGTCTCCTGATCGTGGAAGAAATTATTTCCCAGCTTCGGTGACTGTCGTTTATTCGAGAGTCATCGAAGTATTGGATTCAAAAAATCTCATCGTAGATTTTGTCTTAAATGACGGGGACTCTTCAAATCCAAAACCAATCTCAGATTAAGATGGGATTTTCTTTTTCGATAATAAGTTTGCTATTGAATTCTGGGCAAATTCCATCCGTAAAAAGCCGGTTTTGAACTCAAATTCATATCAGATTTATTCTTGTATGAGAATCCCAAAAATTTCATTCAGTCAGGATTCGTCCCTTAGATTTGGGTGCAGTGGAACAGGTCAGCGGCCTGCTTTACAGATTATGATGTCTGACGCCTTTATTGGAAACAAGCACGGCTTGGGTGAGAATGGTCCAGATTTTTTTCATGAAACTTTCGGAGAAAATACTTCGTTTTTTCATCTGCCAGGGCAAGGAAGGGTGGACTTGGATTTTGATTGGCAATATCTACCACCTATTTATTCCCACCGAGTGGTGTAATACGGAACGCCCGAAGGAACACTTTTTTATGATGGAGTGGCAGATAGCAGGCAATATGGCTTGAAGCGAGTCAGTAATTACGTCCAGTTTTGAATTAAAGATCTGATGAAGGCTTCTTTAGGTTTTCTAAGACCTGGAATATCTTTTTCCATGCCAAATCAAGGCTATTGTAATGGTAGAGGAATCCATGACGGTAGAGAAATCATAGAATTTTGCACCTATCGATTTGAGGGGGATTGGTTTAGCAAGAATCCTAATAATATGAAGGCAAGGACTTCAGGAGGACTTCGGGTTGAGTGGATTGTCGCTTTGGCAGACAAGTCGGGCAATTTCATTGAAATAGAATCCCTTAAGCCTTTTAGATTTAAAATCTGAACATCAAATTCAAGTCAAATACCACGATAGAGGTCGATAATCAGGATTTTGCTTGATATCATCTGGCCTGCTAAGAAATGACTGGAGGCACAAGTACTGGATCTGAGGCTAAAAGTCTGATCGTTGATGGGAAGACTATAGGTTTGAATAGCAATGGTGATTTCTGGCTACTTTACGGAGATGAGGATGTCGAAACGCGCGGACTTTCGGGAAATCGAATCAACCTCTTTGATAAAATTCCTAGCCCTGGGGACATTATCTCACATGATCTAGGTGATTTGCACAAAAATGGGATTATTGGAAAAGCCGCACCTAATCGATTTGAAATATGGGGTTAGGCAGTCTTGAAAGGTGATCTCCTTTCTTTCAGTGGAAAGGGCTACACTGTAAAATCAACCCAGCGGAAGTGGAAAACATCGGAACAATTTTTGGAGCAGTTTACCAGTTCGGAACGCCGACTTTTGCGCAGCGATCGCCGAATTACTTATACAGAAATCGAACTTGACCAGGTCGTAAATGACAATTTTGATCAAATCCAATTTGAGGTAGTCAAAGGAGGTTTATCACATCTTCTGGATGGAAAAGAAGTAGGAGGATGTACAGCTTTTTGGAATTTTGGAAATGATTCTCCAGGGCATTTTATGTACACAGATTACAATGTCAACCTAGTGATGAAGAATGTTAAGATTCACGGGCTTATCCGAAGTACTTCGAGGCCAATTTGGGCAAATACCACTGAAGTAATGACAGGATCTATATCCAGAATCCCAATCAGTGGATTAGGCGCATCGATGTGGAAGACTGGTTATCGTCTTCAACTCGCACATCCCGAATCAGGAATAGCTGAGCAGGTCGAGTTATTTTGAGCTACGGTGGAAATGGCACTATAATATTTGATAAGCTTTTGAGTAAAAAATTCAAAGAAAATGGGCTTTAAAAAGGATTCGGATTTAATCTGGTAATGGAGGATAAATTTCAAAATACCGAGGATCTAAAGCTGGAAGGTGAAAATGGATCAGTTGGTCTAATGGTCAATAAAGCTTATCCAATTGGAGTCCTAAAAATCGATTTCAAAAACTGGAAGCTAAGTCCGTCTCTCTTCAATGTGGGAGGTTTTCAGGCCAAGCAGAAGAGTAGTGATTCCAACTATAAAACTTACATAAGAATTTCGGACTAGTTCATTTGATGAGTTTATTGGCATATAAACCCGGTCCTGTAATTTTTCAACAGAAAGACTGCACACTTCCACATCTCCTTTATTATTCATGCTATTTTAGACACTCGGTCCTATTTCGTACCAAACCATATCCTCATGAGAATACGTATTACCCTCTTTTTTCTGTTGCTTTTTTGCATAGCAAATCTAAATGCACAGAACATCCCTACCCCCAAATCTCACTTTGGTTTTGATATTGGTGACGATTACATGCTCGCAAATTATTCCCAGTCTGAGGCCTATTTCAAAAAAGTAGCTGATGCCAGTGATCGTGTGCGCCTGACCAGTATTGGCAAAACGGAATATGGGCGAGATCAACCGATGATGATCGTGACTGCACCTGCAAACTTTGACAAACTGGATCGATACAAAGAAATATCTCAAAAACTTGCCAGAGCAGAAATGACTCGGGTAGAAGCGGAGAAACTGATTATTGAAGGTAAACCAGTCATTTGGATCGATGGTGGCCTGCACGCCAGCGAGGTAGTCGGACCACATCAATTGATTCAAACACTCTATGAACTTGCTTCAAGAACTGATGCCGAGACTATGAAGATCTTGGATGAAGTGATTATTCTCCTCGTCCACGCAAATCCTGACGGTATGGAAATCATGTCTGACTGGTACATGCGAAATGAGGATCCCACCAAGCGAGAGCAAAATATTCCGATACTCTATCAGAAGTACGTAGGTCATGACAACAACCGCGACTTTTACATGAATAACATGAGTGAGGCGGAGAATATGTCCCGTCAGACCTACATTGAGTGGATTCCTCAGATCGTCTACAATCATCATCAGTCTGGACCTGCCGGCACAGTAGTAGCTGGACCTCCGTACCGTGACCCTTTCAATCATGTCTTTGACCCCCTGATTATCACAAGTCTGGATGCTGTAGGTGCTGCGATGATCAATCGCTTGCACCAAGAAGATCGAGCTGGATATACTCGATTGGATGGTTCTGTGTTTTCAACCTGGTGGAATGGAGGCTTGCGGACAACGCCTTATTATCATAATCAGATCGGAATTTTGACCGAAATTATCGGTAGCCCCACGCCTTCAAATGTTCCTTTGATCCCGGATCGTCTGATTCCCAACAATGCAAACCCTTTCCCGATCACGCCTAGACCTTGGCATTTTAAGACATCCATTGACTATTCGGTATCGCTGAATTATTCAATTCTCAATCATGCGGTAAGAAATGGCGACGACCTCCTTCGTAACATTTATATCATGGGCCGAAGATCCATTGACCGAGGTAATTCAGACAATTGGACGATGTACCCTCGAAATTCTCAGGCGATTGAGGACGCCTTTGCTAACTCCCAAAAGTCGAAAAAAGAGGAGAATGAAGATGATGTTTACTTCGGGTTTAGATCTGGAATACCTACGCAGTTCTATGACTCCGTTTACAAAGATCCTTCTAAAAGAGATCCACGCGGATTTATTCTTTCCGCTGATCAACCCGATTTCCCAACAGCGATCAAATTTTTGAACGCACTGATCAAGTCAGGAATACAAGTTCATCAAGCCACAAGCGATTTTAATGTGAATGGGAAGAGCTATCCGGCCAATTCTTATGTAGTAAAGACTGCCCAAGCCTTTCGCCCTCACGTGATCGACATGTTTGAGCCACAGGATCACCCAAATGATTTCCTATATCCAGGCGGACCTCCTATTCGACCATACGATGCTGCGGGTTGGACACTTGCGTTTCAGATGGGATCTGATATAGACCGAGTGTACGAGGACTTCACTGGCCCTTTTGAGGTGTTACCTTACGGAGAATTACAATCACCACCTGCAAAAGCCTTGGTAGCTGGTTCAGGTTTCCTTCTGGATGCTAGGAATAATAACAGCTTTATGGCTGTGAATGCCCTCTTAAAGTCCAAAGCGAAAGTATACCGAACCGCTTCCGCATCCAACGGCTTGCCGGCAGGATCATTCTACGTAGGTGCTGGAGCAAAAGAAGAACTATCCAAAGCTGCTTCAGAATATGGAGTCTACCCAGTGGCGAGTGGCTCAATGCCCAAAGATGCCAAAGAGATTAAGTCCTCCCGAATTGCCTTATATGATTATTATGGCGGGTCCATGCCATCAGGTTGGGTGCGCTGGATGCTGGAGCAGTTTCACTTTGACTACCAGTTGTTATTTGCCAAAGAGATCAATGAAGGGAATTTGGATGAGAAATATGATGTGATTTTATTCATTGGTCCGGGTATTCCTGGGCCCAATCAAGGACGCTATGGAAGAGCGCTGCCAAAAGCTGAGGAAATCGATGAAAAATATCATCACATGCTTGGCAGTTTTTCCAAAGCGGAGTCTGTACCGCAGCTGCTATCCTTTCTGGAGAATGGCGGTGAGATTATCACCGTAGGTTCGGCCACCGATTTGGCTTTTCACTTGGGTTTACCGGTGAATGATGCTCTAGTGGAGTTGAATGAAAAGGGAGTAAGCAAGCCGCTAAGTGGAGAGAAATACTACATCCCTGGATCTGTATTGGAAATGCATGTGGACAATTCTGTACCAATTAACTACGGTATGGATTCAACAGCCTACATCATGTTCAATCGAAGTCCGGTATTTACCCTGTCTCCCAATGCAGCCAATCAAGGCGTCCGTCCGATTGCTTGGTTTGGAGACGAAGAGCCGCTACGAAGTGGCTGGGCATGGGGACAATCTTATCTGAGAAACGGTGTTACTGCTTTTGAAGCAAAAGTCGGGAAAGGAAAATTCTATGCCTTTGGTCCTGAGATTACTTTCAGGGCGCAGTCCCATGGTACATTTAAGATGCTGTTTAATGGATTGTATCACTGATAAATCTTAAAATAATCGCGAAAAAAGCTACTCTCATTTAATGGTGAGTAGCTTTTTTTTGGTGCTTTTTTCAATACGAAGAGCGAAGAGATGTCACGTAGGCGAGCAAAGTAAATGAGACATTTGGTTTGGGCATGTTTCTAAATGGTAGGCTTGAACTTATCGCTTATTTTCGAATCACGACTTCGGCAATACGGTAAAGAATCCGTGCTATTGAAACTCTATTTCGGGTTTCTGATTCAGATTTGTTTTTTTTATAAAAAGCTTCATTAGTTTAAGCAAACTTTCAAAAGATTAGTCATATGAAGGAGGATCAATTTATATCAGGAATCTACAATTGGTGTGATCGATGATGTGAGCGATGTTCGTTTACATCTCGATGTCGTGTATTTGAAAAGGAAGAAACCCGAAACAATAATAACCCAGATCAGGATGTCTGGAAGTCGATCTCTGATAATTTTGAAGAAACCTTGGAGTTGCTTCAGAAAAATGCAGAAGAATTAGGGATCAACCTGGAAATGGTTTTAGAAGAAAATGAAAATGATAAAAATGAGTCTCGTGCGTTGGATCAAAATGACTCAGAGAACCCGTTGAAGAAATGGTCTGGAGAGTATCTCGGTGAGGGTAGAGCTTGGCTGGAATCCGATACGACCAAGGATTACCTCCTTCTACTTCAAGATTTTGCTACCTTGAGGACAATAACAGAAGATTAGGCTGAGAATAGTATAAAAGACTTGGAAGAATCACTGGAAGTGATCCGATGGTATTTATTTTTCATAGCAGCAAAAATCCGCCGAGTACTTGCGGATGGTCAGGATGATTTTTGGAAAGACTATCCAATAGAGGAACAGGGGAATCTGGGAACTTCGAAGATTGCTTCGATTGTTGTCGAAAGAAGCATTAGAAGTCTGGGAAATGATTTATAAGCTAATGCCTGTTGATGATCGCATCTTGAGATTACGGGCTAAACTGGATAAGATGAGAAAAAAGTTAAAGAATGATATTCCTGATTATCCTAAATTTATTCGCCCTGGGTTTGATTGGAAATAAATTCTAAACGTACAGTAGTGGGCAGTGGTTTTTAACTTTTGGACGCTGTACTTATTTATCTCAATCGACAAGGAAGTCGAGCTATAATGGAAAACTATCAAAATTACGTCAGAGCCGAATTGGGCCTGTGGCTTTTTCAAATGAAAAAACCACCCAGTATTACTGGAATAATCACTCGTGGAATCCAAAGTAAAATCAATACTTGGGTCCCCGAAAAAGTACATCAGACCATCACTCTTGCGATAGAGAATATGGTCAAAGCGGTCATCACAGGCTCGAGTTGGATCGTACCTCATCCAGCCCACGATCTTTCCTTACAAGCCCGAGAGCTCAAAGTCAAGAGTCGAATCAAGTGGTATCGTAATTCCGCTTCAGTCGAGGGAGCGGTGACGGGTGCTGGAGGGATCTTGATGGGTTTTGCAGATTTTCCGGCATTTTTGACGATCAAGATGAAGATGCTTTTTGATATCGCGGCATTGTACGGCATGGATACCAAAAACTATCAAGAGCGCCTGTATCTACTATATATTTTTCAGCTTAGTTTTTCAAGTCAAAATAGAAGAAACGATCTAATCGGACTTTTAGAAAATTGGGAGACCCATCGCCACGAGCTTCCGGAAGATCTGGGGGCCTTCGATTGGAGGACTTTCCAATTGGATTATCGGGATTACATCGATTTGGCAAAATTAGCACAACTAATACCGATAGTTGGCGCTGGGGTTGGTGCTATTGCCAATTATAGACTGACAGAGCACTTGGGAAAAAATGCAATGAATGGGTATCGACTCCGGGTTTTGAGATAAAATGCTCCAGAAAATCAAAGCAGTAGACATTAAGTTTCAAAATTTATAACGCATAAAAAAGCCCTAAATCTTACGAATCAGGGCTTTTTGTTGGCTTACCAGGGCTCGAACCTGGACTCTTCTGAACCAAAATCAGACGTGTTGCCAGTTACACCATAAGCCAGTTTACTGGAGGAAAGCACTGGGCTTATCCTAAAGATTGACAAAGGTAGAATCTTAGCTGTTTTTTTCCAAATAGGAATTTAAAGTTTTTCAGATATTTAAACAAGTTACTTAAAATCAGTATGAAAAATTAATCCTCTCTGGGATCTGAGTTTGTAACAACGAAGAAAACCAAGGAATAGCCCTTCATTTGAGGCATCCCATTAAACTTGAATATTAAAATAGCCTCAATAGATATCCCTATAATTATCAAGGAAGGACGCAGACTTGAAAATTGAGTTTGATCATTTAAAAAGGCCCAATGGACATACCGATCATTATTGATATGAAACTTGAACATTATATATCGAAAATCCCCAAGCCATCCTGCTTCTCTCAATGGAGAAAACACTTCTAATAAAGCATTCAAAAAACTCAATAGTACACTTTCAAAATCACTAAAATTGCTGTTAAAGCTTTAAATACCTTTTTTTGCTTTCATGACTAACAAGGCATATCGATTGAATAATTAGAGTAATACCGAATAATAAACTACTATGAACTCTCACTATATGTGATCGCTGTCATCCTCTTGATCAGATGGATAATTGAAGTATTTATCTACAGCTTATTGGGCTTGATCCACATCCTTCTGGTTTGGACAGTAGTTAATGTACTTTTCCGACTGATCAAAGGCTGATTTTCACTTAATTTAAAATATAAAATTATTAATATATCAGAATTGAAAGGCAATTGGAATATTGTCAAAAGGAAACTCAAATAAACTTATGGTGACCTTACCGATGACGATTTGAAATACTTGGAAGGTAAGGACGATTAGTTCTGGGGGCGAATTCAGAAGCGGGTATGTAAAGCCAAAGATGAAATTGCGGAGAAGATTTGATCGCTCAAAGTTGATCTTGAGTTAATACAATTGTCTATCCGAAAAAGGAGTTTTAGCGCCATCATACACTTACTTTTATTGGATAATTCTAAAATTCCTCTATGTTTTTAGGTTTTGAACCTCGAATTGAGGGTTCTTTTCAAGATACAATTTTCAAAATTTAATTATGAAAAGAATATTCCCACTTGCCTACCCAAAATACAACTGTAGAATTCCGAGAGGATCGGATCAAAATTCATCATCCAAATAAATTTTCCATTCGAAGTGTTTGCGACAAATCTTACTTTAACAGATTAAGCCAAAAATTGATTGCCGCTAAATTAATCATCACATGAGTACAACTCCAAAACGCTGAGTGGGAGCCATAGTAGGCTCAGAAGGCGTGATTTTAAGAATCTGGGCTCCAAATGCCGAAAAGGTATTTATAATTGGCTGGTTCAATGACTTGGACAACTAATAAACGAGATGCAGCATCAAGATGACGGATATTGGGCTTTTAATCATTCATATGCATAAGAAAACTATGAATATAAATTAACGATTTAAACTCCAACTGGAAAAATTCAGAAGTCAGATCCATACCCATAAAATGACTCATAGTATTGGGACTTCAGTAGTTTTGACCTAGATGAGGGATGCGAATCTCATAATCATGAAATGCCAAGTATGAATAGTTTAGTGGTTTATGAATTGCACATATGGACATTCAATTTGGAAGGACTTGAAGAAAATCATGTTGGTGATTTTTACAAAGTAGAGGAGAAGCTATATTATCTCGAGTCTCTTGGCATCAATGCCATTGAAATAATGCCTGTGATGGAGTTTCCGCATGATTGCTGAATTATGTAAAAGCATAGCTCCCTCCTTGCTGTAGCATGCTCCTGAGGAGTTCTGGATGGATTGCGATATTTTGTATTTAAACCCCATATTCGGGGCATGGCAGTGATCATGGATGCAGTTGACAATCATTTTGGCTCTGACGATCTGGATTTGTAGCAGGCTGATGGATGATAGGGAAATGATTTTGGAAGGATCTATATCTATAATGACCACCGTTCGAAAACTCCCCCGGGAGATAGCAGACCAGATTAGGGGAGGAAGCCCATAATATCATACTAGACATTGCGATGATTTGGCTTAGAGGCTATCATGTGATCGCTTACGATTTGAGCTCCCGAAATTATTTTAAAATTGGAAGCTGACATCCTTATCAGCAAACTCAGATTTAGGAAAGATTTCAGATTTACAAAGTTTGACCGAAAAAATCAATAGTGAACTACCCGGGAAAATTTTGATTGCTGAAGATTTCAAAATGGATCCTATTGTCACACTGGATAATCATTCTGGAGGACTCGGATTTCACTTTAAATGGGGAACCGGTTTTTCTTATGAAACCAAGAGGCTGTGAGTAGAATTTGATGAGCAAAATCGATTGCTTGCTGGTTTTATTTATTAAATTTTTAAAACCTTCAATTGAGATTCGTTTCAAAGGGTTATTAATGCCGAATTATATGATGAAGTCGCAAATGGATACTCACGATTGCCTGAGGAGATTCAACTCCGTCAGGTGGTTGGGGAATTTACCAAGAAGAAATCCGTCTTAGGGGCTATTGCATTATTTACTGCTCCCGGGATTCCCCTGATCTTCCAATGTCAAGAATTCCTTTCAGATGGTTACTCCACAGATGATATACTTTTAGATTGGAGTAGATCCGATTTTTTTTTGACAGTTTGCGAAATCGGTATAGCGATCTGATTCACCTACGATTTAGTCATAGAGAGGGACCTGGCGGACTTAAAGTGTCCTTGACTATATTATTATATTTTAACAATCAATCTTGTGTGATGCCCTTCAAAAGGACTCGTGGAGATCATAAGGATCGGCCAGTGCTGCCAATTCCGAATTTTACTGCAAAAGGCTACTAAGTCTATTATATAGGAGTGACTTCAGGAGGGAATTGGAAAGTTAGATTTAACAGCAGTTAGAGAGGATATGATTAGGAGTTTGCAGAAATGGGCCAATCGGAACTATCGACGGAATGTAAGTTTGAGAATTTTCTCTATATGCTGCTTTTTTATTTTTCAGCCTTCTCAGGACTGATTTCAACTTATTGACTAAGTTTAATTTATTTTATAAAAAGGTTAAATGGAAAATAAAATTCTTTGAGGGTTACCGTTACAATCGATTGAGAAAACGTATTGTGTTATTATTGAGTTGATTAAATTGTAAAATCTAGAATAATTATTCAGTTTTGTTTCGAATTTTGTAATTAAACCATCAAAAATTAGAAACTATGCAAATCGAGAAACTGGAGAAAACCGTTCCTGAGGTCGTTCAGAAATTAGAGAAAGTAAAGGGTGGCGAAACTTTAGCTGCCGAATTATCTTGGTGCTGGGTGAGCTTCAAAAATGATCAGAATCCGATAGGAGTGATCCAAAAGGGAGAAGAAGCCATTTCGTTCTTCAAAGAAGCGAGAGAAATAAACAGCAAAGCAGTGTCTAAGAAGTTGATTGAAACTTTTGAAAAGTTGCTGAATTAATCTCAAAAGGAAAAAGGCATAAAAAAACCCCGATTAATCGGGGTTTTTTTATTTTCAAGATTGGTATTACTCTGCTACCACCATGAATTTTGCTTTTGTTTTCACTTCTCTATGAAGATCCACATCTGCAATATATTCACCTGCTCCATCTACTGGTGTGTTGATAGAGATTTTCTTACGATCAATATCAATACCGTGAACAGCTAGCGCATCAGAGATTTGAAGTGTAGTCACTTTTCCGAAAATCTTACCTGACTCACCGATTTTTGCCTTGATCTCTAAAGTGATACTTTCAACCTTCTCTGCAATATTCTCAGCTTCAGTTTTGATTTTCTCTGCTTTATGTGCAGCCTGCTTGATATTTTCAGCAAGAATTTTCTTGTTAGAACCTGTTGCTAAAACTGCAAATCCCTGAGGAATAAGGTAGTTTCTTCCGTAACCTGGCTTCACGTCGACCAAGTCATTTTTATAACCAAGACCTTTGATGTCTGTTTTTAGAATGATTTCCATTTGTAATGTGCTTTATTGTTAGACTATACAAGAAATTATTTCAACCCATCGGTTACGAATGGCAACAAAGCCAAATGTCTTGCTTTTTTGATGGCCTGAGCCACTTTTTTTTGAAACTTCGCAGAGTTACCTGTTAGTCTTCTAGGAAGGATTTTCCCTTGCTCATTGACAAATTTCAACAAGAAATTTGGATCCTTGTAGTCAATGTACTTGATGCCGTGCTTCTTGAATCGGCAATACTTTTTTCTGATTTCGCCTCTATTGATTGGCTCGTTTACTAGTGTCATTTGGCAGCTTCCTCCTTAGCTTCAACTTTTTTGTTAAACTCTCCTTTTCTTCTTCTTTCGGCATAAACAATTGAATGCTTGTCCAAAACAGTCGTCAAGAATCTCATCACTTTTTCATCTCTTCTAAATTCTAATTCGAATTTACGGATGATCGTTGGATCGGCCTTGAACTCAACCATTGCATAGAAACCGGTCGTCTTCTTATCGATGATGTAAGCCATCTTCTTAAGACCCCAGTTTTCCACATTAATGACATCTGCTCCCTCTTCTTTTAACAAGTTTACAAACTTGTCGACGGTATCCTTCATCTGAACATCAGACAAAACGGGAGTTAAAATGAATACCGTCTCATAATTTCTTTGGAACATTTTGTAATGTGTTTAAGGAATTTGAATAAACAGATCGCAAAAGTAGGAGAATATCAGCTGCTATCCAAATCCTTACCGAAATGAAACTTAACCTAAAAGTCGCAGGCTGTATTTTTGAAATTGAGGTAAGCTAAAAATAGTAGCTTGGCAGTAGGTGAATGGATTAAATACATCATTTGGGTCTTTTTAAGGCTTAAGTCCCCCTTTCCCCCATCGACTGCGGGTCAGTTTTTTTCCGGAATTCCCGGGTTTAAACCTGTAAGACGTGGTATCGTTG